>OCTX012290345.1_pt1 | contig 27514 bp, 20 predicted proteins | sample 1539691 | NCBI WGS metagenome assembly OCTX01 (sample SAMN02144231, study PRJEB22623) | gut metagenome | biome: sheep rumen | host: Ovis aries | place: New Zealand
ATCTGCGCCTTGATATTATCCAGTTCGCGGTTAATCTGCAATGCCTCCTTGCTGCGGCCTTTGGCACAATTGCCCTTCACGTCCCACATGTCAAGCGGGATTGTCTTCTTACAACTGAACTGCGATTGCGTTCCGTTAATCGTTACCCTGCCCATCACAGGCACCATACCGTTCTTCTCCTTACTCTTGTTCACATAGAACAGAATGTTAAAAGTACTTCTCATGTTTCTTACTTCGTTTTTAATTTTGGCTGCAAAACTACTATTTCTTTTGGCATCCATCGCTATGCAAAATGTAGCAGTTTGCGGAATAAGAAACGGGTAATGAACAAGCGGTGAGGGACGCGCCATTCTGCTCCGATTTGCATTGTCGATTAACCTGCATCAGAACCCAATTTTGGGGTTACGATTTGGCAACCTAACTCCTTCACCAATCCTCCCCAATTTGCTTTGTGACCCAAATTGAATTTCCTCGTTCTTCCCCGTCTTGCCTTTATTTCAGGCCGAATTGCGTTAATCTTCCAAAATCCGTCTTTCGTTACAGACTTTTTTCGTAACTTTGCACACAAGATGAAGACATTTGAGGAACTGGGCGTCAGCGGAGAGATCCGGCGCGCCATTGAGGAGATGGGATTTGTACAGCCCATGCCTGTACAGGAGGCAGTAATACCCTACCTGCTGGGAGAGCAGCGCGACGTCATCGCACTGGCACAGACGGGAACGGGCAAGACGGCAGCCTTCGGCATACCGCTGTTGCAGCGGATAAGCCCCGACGGCGGCGGACTGCCGCAGGCGCTGGTGCTCTCGCCGACGCGTGAGCTGTGTCTGCAGATAGCCGACGACCTGCGCGACTTCTCGCGCTACATGGACGACATCCACGTGGAGGCCGTCTACGGCGGAGCGGCCATCGAGCCACAGATGCGCGCCCTGCGTAAGGGCGTGCAGATTATCGTGGCCACGCCGGGCCGCCTGCTCGACCTGAAGAACCGCGGCTACGCCCACCTGGAGCAGGTGAAGAACATCGTGCTCGACGAGGCCGACGAGATGCTGAACATGGGCTTCTCGGACGCCATCAACGAGATATTCGAGTCGCTGCCCGCCGACCATGCCACGCTGATGTTCTCGGCCACGATGAGCCGCGAGGTGGAGCGCGTGGCCAAACAGTACCTCAACGACTACGAGACCATCGTCGTCGGCTCGCGCAACGAGGGGGCTGAGAACGTGAACCACATCTATTATATGGTACACGCCAAGGACAAATACCTGGCCCTGAAGCGCATCGTGGACTACTACCCCAAGATTTTCGCCATCATCTTCTGCCGCACGAAGCTGGAGACGCAGGACGTGGCCGACAAGCTGATACGCGACGGCTACAACGCTGAGGCCCTGCACGGCGACCTGTCGCAGCAGCAGCGCGACCTGACGATGCAGAAGTTCCGCCAGCACACCGTGCAGCTGCTCGTGGCCACCGACGTGGCCGCCCGCGGACTCGACGTCGACGACCTGACGCACGTCATCAACTACGGACTGCCCGACGACATTGAGAACTACACCCACCGCTCAGGCCGCACGGGCCGCGCCGGCAAGAAGGGCACGAGCATCTCAATCGTACACACGAAGGAGAAGCACAAGATACGCGCCATCGAGAAGGAGATAGGCAAGCAGTTTCAGGAGGCCGCCATTCCCACGGCCGAGGAGATATGCAAGAAGCAGCTCTACAAAGTGATGGACCAGATCGTGAAGACCGACGTCGACGACGAGGAGATAGCGCCCTTCATGCAGGACATTAGCCGATACTTCGAGTACATCGACAAGGAGGAGATCATCAAGAAGATTGTCTCGCGCGAGTTCGGCCGCTTCCTGGCCTATTATGCCGACGCGCCCGAGATAGAGAAGGTGGTGGAGGAGCGCGGAAAGAGGAAAGGCGAGAAGAAACCGCAGACCGACCGGCAGAAGCTGCAGAACAAACCGCAGAAGGGCTACAGCCGGCTCTACATCAATCTTGGCAAGAAGGACGGTTTCTTCCCCGGTGTGCTGATGCAGACGCTCAACCGCTACGTTGGCGGGCGCCAGGAGGTGGGGCATATCGACCTGTTCGACACGTTCGCCTGCTTTGAGGTGCCCGAGAAGGACGCACGCAAGGTGATGACCCAGCTGACGGGTATCCGCTACAAGGGACGTACCGTACGCTGCAAGCCCGACGAGGGGCACCCGCAGACGAAGGGCGGCGAGGGTGAGCCGACGGCGAAGAGCGCCAAAAAAGCTCCATTCCATCGGAAAAATGACGACTGGCGCAGCCTCATGCAGAAGGTGCCCCGCGAGCTGAGAGGCGAGGAGCCCGACTTCAGCGAAGAGGGCTGGGCTCGGCGCCGTCCCAAGCGGAAGTAGGGAAGTGCAGTCTTAGCTGTCGGACCGTCCCGAGCTTGTCGCTGACGGTGACAGTGTAGACCTGATTGCCAATAAACGGATAATTTGTGAACTCGGCAATGCTGTTGACGGGGATGCCGTTGACGGCCATGATGAGGTCGCCCTGGCGGAAGCCTTGGCGATAGGCCTCGCCGTGCTCCCAGACGAGACCGACCGTGGGGCGACCCAGGCGGTCGGGCACGTAGTAGATGTCGGGCAGGCGGTTGTCGACATTCTGCTCGGCGTCGGCAGTGTCGTAGGGGAGAAACATGAGCCGACGGCGGCGCGGGTCGATGACGACGGCGCCGTAGTCGAGCAGGGCGGTGCCGACGGCCGACGAGCCCTGGGCCGTCAGCGTGGCGACACGGCGGAAGGTGAAGTCGCCCCAGCGGAGGGCGGTCAGGCGGAGGGCCGCCACCTCGTCGGTGGTCTCGGTGCCGAAGTGGCTGATGCGCTGGCTGCCGTGGGTGCGGGCCTCGACCTGAGCCTCTATCTCGCCGGCAGAACCGGCGAGCGCACTGTCGAGGCTCTGGCTCGACAGGGTGTAGAGCGAGCGGTCGCCGGTGTCGAAGCGGGCCTCGTCGGTGTAGTCGCTGAAGGGCGAGAGGCTGACCAGGGGGACGTGGCGGCGCAGACGGTAGCGGGCCTCGTAGCCCTGCTGTCGCTCGGGACTGAAGTGGCGCCGGCGGTCGGTCAGGATGAGGCGGCGGTTCCTGATGTCGATCTTGGCGAGTATGCCTTTGTTGAAGATGTCGAAGCCGATGATGCCGGCGCAGTCGCGGCCCGGCAGCGGGGGCAGCAGGTTGGCGTGGTAGCCGCTGAGGGTGAGGCGGCCGATCTGCAGGTCGGGGAGGCGCACTACCGGGGTCTTGCGGGTCTGGCCGGTGGCATCGTGAGAGGTGATGAAGCCGACGGGCTGCGGCAACGCCGCAGCACAGCCGACGGGAGAGGATGAGGCGGGCGCTGGTGATACTGAGACGGTAGCCGGCGCTGGCGGGGCGGCGGTGAAGAGGGCGCCCATGGAGGCGCCAGTGTCGAGCAGGAAGCGGGTGGGGTTGCCGCCGAGGACGACGGGCAGGTAGATGCGGCCGTTGTGGACCTCGATGGCGATGGTGTCGGCGAAGTGCCTGGGCGTGATGCTGAACTTCAGGTTGTAATGATACTCCTGAGCGCCGAGGGTGGCGCTCAGGAGTATGAACAGTGTGGCTATGACGGGCCTACTGGGCATTGATTTCGCGGATGAGGCGGTCGGCATGACCCCAGCGGTCCATCATGAAGAGCACGAAGCGGATGTCGACACCGATGCAGCGGGCCAGCTCGGAGTCGAAGAAGATGTCGCTTGAGAGCGAGTCCCAGTTGCCGTCGAAGGCCAGTCCGATGAGTCGGTTCTTGCCGTCGAACATAGGCGAGCCGCTGTTGCCGCCGGTGATGTCGTTGGTGGTGAGGAAGCAGAGGGGCATGTCGCCGGCCTGCTGCATCAGGGTGAGCATCTCGGGCTCTACCTTATAATCCTCGATGGAATCGCCCTTTTTCATCTTCTCGACGAGGCTCGGGGCGGTGGTGCGGTAGCCTGAGCGCCACTGGCCGAGGCGGTACTCCTTGACCTGTCCGTACGAGAGGCGCATGGTGAAGTTGGCGTCGCTGTAGTGGGGCATGTCCTCCTCCATGCGCAACTTGGCGGCGCAGAGCAGGCGCTCCTGCAGGTTGATGGTGTCGCGCACGGCACTGAACTCCTTGCGCAGGTCGGCGTAGAGTTCGGTCAGGTCGAGGCCGAACTTCACGCCCGGGTCTTTGTAGAACGACTTCTTGTTGGGGTAGAGGCGCTTGCCCTTCTTCATCAGGCGCGACTTCGAGTAGAGGTAGTCGGCGTAGCGCTGGCAGTCGCCGCCGAAGTCGCTGTCGATGGTCTTGTAGAAGGCGGGCAGGTAGGCCGTGTCGCCGACGTTCTGGCGGTAATTGGCCAGCAGCGTGCCGAGCGTCTCGCGGTCAGTGTCGTAGTCCCACGTCTCGCTGTTGTCCTTGATGTTGATGTGCTGGCGGCGGCCGTGGCCCACGGGGCTGGCACCGTTATGTACGAACATGGCGCGGCGCGACAGCTCGTCGGTGCGTCCGAAGGTCTCGGCGAAGTACATGTAGGCCTTGCTCGTGGCCAGCCGCTTGGCGTAGAAGCGCTCCATCTGGGGGAAGTCGAGCTGCCCCTTGAACAGGCCCGTGGAGTCCTGCCACTGGCAGATGAGCTTCTCGAACTGCTGCTTCTGGCCGATGAGGCCGATGCTGTCGATACACTTGTTCATGCCGATGGAGTTCTTCCAGTAGTTCGATGACTGGGCGTACTTCGAGTCGTACTTGATGCGTACGGCCTCCGACTGGTCCATGTGGCGCTTCATGACCTGCTGCTTCACGCCGCGCACCTGGGCGCGGATGGCGTTCTCCTCGTAGCGCTCGCGGATGCCGTAGCTCGACAGGTAGCGCGAGGTACTGCCGGGGTAGCCCATCGTCATTGAGAAGTCGCCCTCGCGGTAGCCCTCGGTCGAGACGCGTGCCCAGTGCTTGGGGTGGTAGGGCACGTTGTCCTTCGAGTACTTGGCCGGTCCGTTAGTCTTCGGGTCGGCATAGATGCGGAAGACCGAGAAGTCGCACGTCTGGCGGGGCCACATCCAGTTGTCGGTCTCGCCGCCGAACTTACCCATCGACTTGGGTATGGCGAAGACCAGGCGCAGGTCGCGGAAGTCGCGGTAGGTGGTGGCAAAGTAGCGGTTGCCCTCGTAGAAGGGCTGCAGCTCGAGGCGCAGCGTGGAGTCCTGCTCGCGCACCTGCTTCGACAGGGCGGTCTCGACGCTGTCGAGCAGTGCGGCGCGGCGTTCCTTGGTCAGCGTGTCGAGCCCCTGGGCCATCAGCTGGTCGGTGACGTCGCGCTGCTCGACCATGAACGAGACGAACATGCCCTCGTTGGGCAGCTCCTCCTCGTACGACTTGGCCACGAAGCCGTTGAGCATATAGTCGTGCTCGACGGTGCTGTGGCTTCGGATGCTCTCGAAGCCGCAGTGGTGGTTGGTAAAGACGAGCCCGTCAGGCGAGACGACCACGCCCGAGCAGTAGCCCGAGAAGTTGACGACGGCCTTCATGATGGCGTCGTCGGCCTGGTAGAGCTGGCTGTAGGGCAGCTGGTAGCCCTCGAGGCGCATCTTCTCGTAGACGGCGTTGGGCAGGTTGTAGAGTGTCCACATGCCTTCGTCGGCCTTTACAGGCAAGACGTTGAGAAGGTAAAAGGGTAAGACGAGAAACAGAATCTTTTTCATTGCTATTTATTTTTTTTGAATTTCTTTCCGATGACGGGCAGGCTGCTCAGCGGCAGGTCGCGGCGGATGATAATGGCCAGGAAACAGACGATGAGCATGGTGTTGACCACGAGCTGCGCCCATCCGGGGGCGTGCTTGCCGAAGAAGTACATGGCGCAGAAGGCTAACGAGGCCGACAGGACGTAGGCCGCAATGTCCTTCATGGGGTAGGGGATCGGGTTCTTACGCTGGCCCACGACGTAGCTCAGTACCATCGCCGTGCCGTAGCCAGCGACGCCGCCCCAGGCGCAGGCCCAGTAGCCGTACTTGGGGATGAATAGGACGTTGGCCAGGAAGAGCACGGCACAGCCGGCCAGCGAGAACCACGCGCCGTAGATGGTGCGGTCGATGAGCTTGTACCAGAACGACAGGTTGAAGTAGACGCCCATCATAATCTCGGCCGCCATGACGACGGGCACCACGCCGAGGCCCTCGCGGTAGTCCTCACCTATGATATATTGCAGCAGGGGCATCCAGCCGACGACGCAGAGGAAGGCCAGCAGCGTGAAAATAAGGAAGTACTTCATGGCCGAGGCGTAGTACTCGGTCTTGTCGGCATCCTTGTTCTTGGCGAAGACGATGGGCTCGTAGGCGTAGCGGAAGGCCTGGGTAATCATGGCCATGATCATTGCGATCTTCACGCAGCCGCCGTAGATGCCCAGCTGGACGTTGGCCTCGGCCTTGTCGGGGTAGACCAGCGGGAACAGGATCTTGTCGGCCACCTGGTTGAGGATGCCGGCGATGCCGAGGATGAGGATGGGCCACGAGTAGCCCAGCATCTGCCGCAAGAGCTGGCTGTCGAACTGCCACCGCACCTTGAGCAGGTCGGGGATGAAGAACAGCGTGATAAAGGCGGTGCACAGCAGGTTGATGAAGAAGACGTAGTAGACCGAGGTCTTGCCTAACCAGACGAAGTAGAGCAGGTTGAGCCCGATGTTGAGCACGATGAAGAGCAGCTTCAGCGCGGCGAAGCGGAGGGCCCGCTTCTGGAAGCGCAGGTAGCAGAACGGCAGGGCCTGCAGGGCGTCGAGGGCCACGACGACGGCCATCATCGTCAGGTATTCGGGGTGTTCGGCATAGCCGAGAGCACTGCTGATAGGCGTGATGAAGCCGAAGACGAGGGCGAGGAAGAGCGCCGTCAGCGCGCCGACGGTGGCGAAGGCGGTGGTGAAGACGGTGTCGGGCTTGGCCCGCTCGTCGTTGGCAAAGCGGAAGAGGGTGGTCTCCATGCCGAACGTCAGCAGCACCAGGATGAGCGCCGTGTAGGCATAGACGTTGGTGCTGACGCCATAGTCGCCCGACTCCTTGGGCATGTAGTGGGTGTAGAGCGGCACGAGCAGGTAGTTGAGGAACCTGCCGACGATGCTCGAGAGTCCGTAGATGGCCGTGTCCTTGGCCAGAGATTTCAGATTAGCCATAGTTTATCCAAAGAACATGTAACAGATTGCAATGGCGGCGATGATGCCGGCCAGGTCGGCCAGCAGACCGCAGGCCACGGCGTGGCGCGTGTAGCGTATGCCGACGGAGCCGAAGTAGACGGCAAGGATGTAGAACGTGGTGTCGGTAGAGCCCTGGAAGATGCACGACAGGCGGCCCACGAACGAGTCGGCGCCGAAGGTGGTCATGGCGTCGACCATCATGCCGCGGGCTCCGCTGCCCGAGAGGGGCTTCATCAGGGCTGTGGGCAGTGCGCCGACGAAGTCGCTGTTCATGCCCGTCAGCTGTACGCACCACTCAATGCCGCCGATGAGCATGTCCATGGCCCCCGAGGCGCGGAAGACGCCGATGCCCACGAGGATGGCCACGAGGTAGGGAATGATGCGCACGGCCGTGGTGAAGCCGTCCTTGGCGCCCTCGATGAAGGCGTCGTAGACGTTCACCCGCTTACGCATGCCGGCCAGGATGAAGCCCACGATGATGGTCATCAGCAGGATGTTGGCCACCGTGGTGCTGACGCGGTTCATCGTCTCGCCGTCGAGCTGCGAGAAGCCCCAGATGACGCCGGCTATCACGGCACAGGCGCCGCCGAGGGTGAGCAGTATGGTGCGGTTGAGCAGGTTGATGCGCTGGTAGAGCGAGGTGACGATGATGCCTGCCAGCGTCGAGAAGAACGTGGCCAGGAGTATCGGGATGAAGACGTCGGTGGGCTGTGCGGCGTTCATCTGTGCACGGTAGACGAGTATGCTGACGGGGATGATGGTCAGGCCCGAGGTGTTCAGCACGAGGAACATGATCATCGGGTTCGAGGCCGTGTCCTTCCGCGTGTTCAGCTCCTGCATCTGCTCCATCGCCTTCAGGCCCAGCGGTGTGGCGGCGTTGTCGAGGCCCAGCATGTTGGCCGCGATGTTCATGAAGATGCTGCCCGTGACGGGGTGCCCCTTCGGGATGTCGGGAAACAGCTTGCTGAACAGCGGACTGAGCAGTCGCGCCAGCACGTTGACGACGCCGCCCTGCTCGCCGATTTTCATGATGCCCAGCCAGAGGGCCAACACGCCCGTCAGGCCGAGCGAAATCTCAAACGCCGTCTTCGACGACGAGAACGTCGAGTCCATCATGGCGGGGAAGACGTCGAAGTCGCCAAAGAACACCAGCTTCACCAGTGCGATGATGAAGGCGACGAGGAAAAAAGCTATCCAAATATAATTTAGTACCATACAAGATGCAAAGGTACTGCAAAAAAGCGAAACGACAAAACTTTAGCCCGTTTTTCTGTCTTAGTACTCTACGTAGGGCTCCAGCCGCTCGATGGCCTCGGGCGTGAAGTCGGGCAGCAGGCTGAGCTGCTGCAGGCTCTCTATCCTGCCGTGCAGACGGCGGTAGTCTACGATGTCGCGGGCACGGTAGAAACCGATGTAGGGATGCTTCTTCAGCTGGTTCAGGCTGAGGCGGTTGAGGTTCAGCTTGCGCAGCACCGTCTCGTCGGGAATGATGAAGAAGCTGACGGCCGTCTCGGGGAAGTCCTCAATCTCGAGGAGCTGCTGCACGCGGTAGTAGCCGCCGAGCCGCTGGCGGTACTCCACAATCCTGCGGGCGAAGTAGGAGCCGATGCCGGGTACGCGGCGCAGCTGGTTGGTGTCGGCCAGGTTCAGCACGACGCGATCCTGAGGCTTTAGCTTGACTGGGTAGAGCTGCGTATCCCTCTGCTCTATGGGCTCGTACTTGTAGAGCTCGTTGGCGGCTTGCCGGTAGTCGGCGCTGATGCGGATATAGGGCTCCAGCCGCCGGTACTCCTTCAGCGTCAGACCGTAGAGGCGGGCGAAGTCGCGGGGCTCGCGGTAGATGCCGCCCGCGTGCCTGTACTTATAAATATTGACGACTTGCCAGGGCTGGAGGCCGAGGCGGAGAAGCTCGGTGGAGTCGGCGGTGTTGGGGTCGAAGGGGAACAGCTCCGGCTGCTGTTGCGGCCGGCCCTGGTTGTAGGTGTAGCTCTTTGCCGGGCGGCGTGGCTTGCCGCTCTTCGGCTTTGCCGCTTGCTGCATGGGTGGCGGCTCCTCTTGCCGGCCTTCGGTCAGGCTGATGACTGCCAGAGCCGCCGCTATGATGGATATCAGTAGGATGATGACCTGACGGTCGGACTTAGGCAGGTAGAAGAATTTCATGTCTTAGATCACACCGAACTGGTGGAGGAAGATGAGGACGATGCAGACGGGGACGATGAAGCGCACGCACAGCAGCCACGCGCTGAAGAGGGCGGGCGAGAGCCGGCCGCCGCCCTGCATGAACTCCTGGCGTACCGTCGACTTCGAGGCAAACCAGCCGAGCATCAGGCTCGTCAGCAGAGCGCCTGCCGGCAGCATGACCTGCGCCGTGAGCTTGTCGCAGAAGTCCATCAGCGTGAAGCCGAAGAGACGGATGCCTTCGACGGCGCCCACCGAGAGCGAGCAGAAAATGGCAATGACACTGCAGACGACGGTCAGCACCCAGGCTGCCTTCGGGCGGCTGAGGTGCAGCTCTTCGTGGAAGAAGGCCGTGCCGATCTCGTGCATCGAGATGGTCGACGTCAGGGCTGCGAACACGAGCAGGGCGTAGAACAGGATGGCGATGACGTAGCCCACGGCGGGAGCCGTAGCGAAGGCCTGCTGGAAGACGTTGGGCAGGGTGATGAAGATGAGCGACGGCCCCGAGTCGGGGTTGACGCCTACGGAGAAGGCCGCCGGGAAGATCATCAGGCCGGCCAGGATGGCTATCACGGTGTCGAGCAGGGCTATCTGCGTGGCCGAGCGCAGCAGGTTGGTCTTACGCGAGAAATAGCTGGCGTAGGTGCAGAGGCAGGCCGTGCCGAGCGACAGCGAGAAGAAGGCCTGGCCCAGGGCCTCTAAGAGCACGCTGTGGGTGACCTTCGAGAAGTCGGGCAGCAACAGGAAGCGCACGCCGTCCATCGCCCCCGGCAGCAGGCACGAGGCCACCACGATGGTCAGCAGCAGCAGGAGCAGCAGCGGCATGAGTATCTTCGACGCCCGCTCGATGCCCCGCTGTACGCCGCGGACGACGACGAGGTGAGTGAGCAGCACGAAGCCGACGCCCCAGAGGCACGGCTTCAGCGGGTCTGTCGAGAACGTCTGGAAGTAGGTCCTGACGAAGTCGGCGTCGCCGTTGATCTGTCCGGCTATTGAGGCAAAGAGATATTGCAGGCACCAGCCCGCCACGACGGCGTAGAAGCCGAGGATGATGGTCGAGGTCAGTATGCCCAGTATACCTACCAGGCGCCACGGGCGGCCGCCCATCTTTGCGTAGGCGCGGTAGGCGTTCGACTGGGCATGGCGTCCCACGATGAACTCGCTGACCATGCCGGGTATGCCCAGCAGCAGGATGCAGCCGAAGTAGAGCACGATGAACGCCGCGCCGCCGTTCTCGCCTGCCATGTAGGGGAACCGCCACACGTTGCCTAAGCCGACGGCCGAGCCTGCCGTGGCCAGGATGATGCCGAGCCTTGAGCCGAAGTTACCTCGCTGTGCCATGTTATATAAGTCCGAATTGGTGGAGGAAGATAAACAGGATGCAGATGGGGCACACGTACTTCACGAGGAAGATGTAGACGTGGAAGAAGCGCCCACGAAGGGTGCCCCAGTTGGTGAACTCGTCGCGCACCACCTTGTGTGGCACGTACCAGCCGATGAAGATGCACGTCAGGAAGCCCACGATGGGCAGGAATATCTGGCCGGTGATGAAGTCGAACCAGTCGAACAGCGACTTGCCGAAGAACTCCAGCGTGTGGCCCACGGCACCAAGCGACAGCGAGCACAGTATGCCGATGAGGCAGGTCGAGACGGTGACGATGAGCGCCGCCTTCTTGCGGGTAATCACCAGCTCCTCCTGGAAGAAGGCCGTCGAGACCTCGTGCAGCGAGATGAGCGACGTCAGAGCGGCCAGCGACAGCAGCAGGAAGAACAGCAGCGCGATGATGTAGCCCACGACGGGCATCTGGGCAAAGGCCTGCTGGAAGACGTTGGGCAGGGTGATGAAGATGAGCGACGGCCCCGAGTCGGGATTGACGCCCACGGAGAAGGCGGCCGGGAAGATCATCAGGCCGGCCAGGATGGCCACCAGCGAGTCGATGACGCCTATCTGGATGGCCGAGTTCGTCAGGTTGGTGCTCTTCGAGAAGTAGCTGGCGTAGGTGCAGATGCAGCCCATGGCTATCGAGAGCGAGTAGAACGACTGGCCGAGCGCGGCCAGGAAGACGTCGCTGTTGATGGCCGTCAAGTCGGGCTTGAAGAGGAACTCCACGCCCTTCTCGGCCCCGGGCAGCATGCACGACGCGCCGACGATGACCAGCAGCAGCAGGAACAGCGTGGGCATGAGCAGCTTCGACGCCCGCTCGATGCCGTCGCGCACGCCGTGCTCTATAATAAGATAGGTGATGCCCAGGATGATGATGGTCCAGAAGACGGGCTTCACGGGGTCGCCCGAGAACTCGGCGAAGTACTGCTGGAAGTAGGCGGGGTCGCCCTGCATGTGGCCGATGAGCGAGGCCCAGATGTACTGCAGACACCAGCCCGCCACGACGGCGTAGTAGCCCGTGATGAGAAATCCCGTCAGCACGCCCAGGTAGCCGATGGCGGTCCACGGCGTGCCGCCGGCCAGCTTGCGGTAGGCCCTTGCCGTGTTGGACTGTCCGTGGCGACCGATGATGAACTCGCTGATCATGCAGGGTATGCCTAACAGCAGCACGCAGGCCATGTAGATGATGATAAACACGGCGCCGCCGTTCTCGCCCGCCATGTAGGGGAAGCGCCACACGTTGCCCAAGCCGACAGCCGAACCTGCCGTGGCCAGTATGACGGCCAGTTTGCCGCTGAAACTTGCTCTTTCCAGTTTAGCCATTTCAATATTCTTCATGTTTCGCTTGCAAAAATATAAAATATTTCTTACTTTTGCACCCAAAAAGACAGCAAAAGTTCAAAGAATGTGTAAAATTGTCAGGAAATACGCCCAAAAGTACCCTTTTTCGGCCTGTTGCATCGTCGTGATATGGCTGTTGTCGCTTACGCCCTTCTTTCCCGAGACGCCGCTCGACGAGGTCGCCTTCATCGACAAGTGGACACACTTGGTCATGTATGGCGGCACGTGCGCCGTCATAGGCTGGGAGTACTGGCGTCAGCACCTGCGGCCTGACTACGAGAAGATGCTCTTCTGGGGCTGGCTCGTGCCCATCGTGATGAGCGGCGTCATCGAGCTGCTACAGGAGTACTGTACCGGCGGCCACCGCAGTGGCGACTGGATTGACTTGGCAGCCAACGCCACCGGCGCCACGCTCGGCGCGGTGGTCAGTCTGCTTCTGGTAAGGTGTTGCCCCAGAGGCTGAAGGGCAGGCGCCGCAGGTGACTGTTGTAGAATCGCTTGTCGCCCGTCACCTCGCGGCCGATGAAGTCAGGCTTCTCGAATGGCTCGTCGGGGGCCGACAGCTCCACCTCGGCCATCACCAGGCCTTCGTTGTCGCCGTAGAACTCGTCGACCTCGAAGGTGTGGTTCCCGCTTTTCACGAGGTAGCGCGTCTTGTCGATGATACCCGGCTCACAGAGGGTGAACAGGTTTTCGGCCTCTTCGCGGCTAATCTCTTTCTCAAACTCATAGCGGCTCAGCCCGCCGTCGAGCGACGGCCCTTTGATGGTCAGGTAGCCGCGGTCGCCGCGGAGACGTACCCTGACAGAGCACCCATGACCGCTGCAGATGTAGCCCTGCTTGATACGGTCGTGGGCGTAGGCCTGAGCCTTGAAGTCCCTGCCGTGCCGGACCAGGAACTTCCGCTCAATCTCCATGCCGCTCATGGCTTAAGAGACAATCCAGATGGAATATGCGGCATAGCACACAGCCAGAGCTATGAGCACACCGATGATCCACTTAATCACTTTTTCCCCCTTCTCCTGTTGTTTCTTCTCGTAGGCCACCCGCTTCGGATTGGTCTCCTTTGCTGTTTTGTTTGCCATAGTCGTTTTAATTACTATTTATTCATTACTAATTACTCATTATCAGAAGATGCAAATTCCATCAGGTAAGCCTTGATGAAACCGTCGAGCTTGCCGTTCATGACACTCTCCACGTCCCGCGTCTCGAAATTCGTGCGGTGATCCTTCACGCGCTTGTCGTCGAAGACGTAGGAGCGTATCTGCGAGCCCCACTCTATCTTCTTCTTGCCAGCCTCAATCTTGGCCTGCGCCTCCATGCGCTTCTTCATCGCACGGTCGTAGAGCTGCGAGCGCAGCAGCGTCAGGGCGCGCTCCTTGTTCTTAGGCTGGTCGCGCGTCTCGGTGTTCTCGATGAGGATTTCCTCCTCCTCGCCCGTGTCAGGGTCGGTGTACCAGTAGCGCAGACGCACGCCCGACTCCACCTTGTTGACGTTCTGACCGCCGGCACCCGACGAGCGGAACGTGTCCCACGACAGCTTCGCCGGGTCGACGTAGACCTCGATGGTGTCGTCGACGAGCGGGGTGACGAACACCGAGGCGAACGACGTCATGCGCTTGCCCTGGGCGTTGAACGGCGAGACGCGCACCAGGCGGTGCACACCGTTCTCCGACTTCAGGTAGCCGTAGGCATACTCGCCGCCCTCTATCTGCATCGTCACGCTCTTGATGCCGGCGTCCTCAGCCTCCAGGAGGTTGGCAATGGTCACCTTGTAGCCGTGGGCTTCGGCCCAGCGCATGTACATACGCATCAGCATCTGTGCCCAGTCCTGGGCCTCAGTGCCGCCGGCACCGCTGTTAATCTTCAGCACGGCGTCCATCGGGTCCTCCTCCTGGCGCAGCATGTTCATCAGCTCCAGGTCCTCTATGGCCTTGACAGCCTTCTGGTAGGCCTCGTCGACCTCTTGCTCCGTCACCATCTCCTCCTTGTAGAAGTCGAAGGCCAGCTGCAGTTCGTCGGCCATCGTGCGTACCTCGTTGTAGCCGTCAATCCACTTCTTGATGCCCTTCACCTTCTTCATCTGGGCCTCGGCCCGTTTCGGGTCGTCCCAGAAGTCGGGAGCCTGCGTGCGCAGGTCTTCCTCCTCCCATTCCATCAGCTTCTCGTCGATGCGGAGGTAGTGTTTCAGTTTGTCGGCCCTGTCGAGCACGTCTTTCAGTTGGTCTTGCGTAATCATGGGTGCAAAGGTAGGCAAAAAAGGGCGAACCGCCAAACGATTCGCCCCTTTTTTCTGTTTCTTTATTTGCCTAAGCAGATGTTTATCATCATGACCAGATCGACGATGTTGACTTGACCGTCGCTATTCAAGTCGGCTGCATCGGTCTTGTTTGACTTACCTGCAACCATGTTTGACATAATCATAAGGTCTGATTTACCCAACCGTTGCCTGTAATATGACGTGTATCGAAGTTGCTTGTAAATTTGGCGAATTTCCGAAACAAGAATCTAAGCAGGACGCTTCTTTCTACTATTAGTCTTTATTCCGTTCTGTCTATGTCATAGGCGTTATTGCTTACATGATAATTTGTCATAGCTTCTCTATCTCTTCTGCAGTCAAGCCGGTGGCCTGGACGATTTGGGTAATCGGAAGACCCATGGACTTCAGCTGACGTGCAACCTCGGCTTTGCCTTCTGCTCGTCCTTTTTCCAGCCCCCGGTCATAGCCTTTGTTGCTGGCGGTGCGGAAGGCACCGTCGAGGTCGTAGTATACCTTCTCGCTCTCGAAGTACTTGGCATACTCCTCTTTGGAGAGATTGGCGGTCTGGGCCACGTCGAAGAACTTCTTGAAGATGCGCTCCTGTAGGGCGGCAGGACGCTCCATCAGGCGCGGCAGGTTCTTCAGCGCATAGAGCCACTTGTCGGAGAGTGTCTTCAGCTCTGCCTCCGTCTTCTGGAACTTCGGCATTTCCAGATAGATGTAAGTGAGCTTGTCGTAAAATATTTCCTTCGTGTTTACGTCCATCAGCTTCACTTCGTGGTGGAAGTAGTTCTCGTCGTCCTTGTCCTCGTCGAACACGAAGTCGAGGATGCCGATGGTGTAGACGGCCTTCAGCCCGAAGCGCCACTGGCCCTTCTCGCCCTGCGCGCGGATGGGGAACGAGGAGTAGAACACCGAGCGGTCCTTGAAGTACTGTTGGTCGGCCTTCTGCATCTCGATGATAATCTTCTCGCCACGGTCGTTCTCTGCATAGACGTCGAACACGGCGCGGCGGTCTTCCTTGGTGTCGCCAAGCTGTTCTGACGGGATAAGCGTCAGCGACTTGATCCTCTCCTGCCCATGCAGCAGCTCGTTGACCAGGGCCAGCGTGAACTCCTTGTTGGGCTCGGTTCCGAAGAGATACTTGAAACCGTAGTCGGTGAAGGGGTTAATGTATTTGCCTACAAGCTCGTCCATAATTTGCGGATTAGTTACTAAATGATGGCGCAAAGATAAAGAAAAAAGCCGAAAGTGCAAAACTTTCGGCAATAAATTTTAGTGCCATCGCTGTCTACGGCATGACGACGTTGACGGCCAGGCCCTGGTAGCTGGCGGTCTTGGTGGTGCCGTCGGGCAGGACGATGGTGAACTGGCGCTGGTTGAGCATGCCGGGGTAGGAGCCCTGGCGGGAGCCGATGGTCAGCGTGCGGGTGCGGTCGTTCCAGCTGATGGGAATCGTGGCGTAGATGCCGCGCTCGTAGTTGTAGCCGTCGCCCTCGTCCTCGTAGAGGGTGAAGTGGGCGTCGGCACCGGGGTAGACGCGCAGCTCGAGCTGGTCCCACGGTTTCTCGCCGACGTACTGCATCTCGGGGCCGAGGGGCAGGATGCTGCCTGCGCGGACGAACATCGGCACGCGGCTGAGCGTGGTCTGCAGCGTCACGGTGCGCCCGCCCGTGTAGCGCTGGCCCGTCCAGAAGTCGTACCACGCCGTGCCCTTGGGCAGGTATTTCGTGGCGGTCTTCGGCTCGCTCCAGTCAACGTTAAGGTTAAGGTTATCGTTAGCGTTGTTCTGGCGGTTCCAGCCGGTCATGGCGTCGGTGCGGATAATCTTCTCTTCGGTGTACTGCGGGTCGACGATGGGGCAGGCCAGAATGCTGCGGCCGAAGAGGAACTCGTCGGTCATGTCCCACACCTTCTTGTCCTGGGCGAAGTCGGCGAACAGCGGGCGCATGTAGCTGTCGTTGGCAGATGTCACCTGCCAGGCCGTGCTATATAAATAAGGTATTAGCCGGTAGCGCAGCCGTATCTGCTGCTCGATGGCGTCGTAGACGGGCTCGCCCTTCTGTCCGAACTGCCAGATTTCGCGCGGTGCGTCGGCACCGTGGCTGCGGAAGACGGGGCAGAAGAGTCCGTACTGCATCCAACGCACGTAGAGCTCCTGGAACTGCGGGTTGCGTGGGGCCGAGCCGCCGCCGCGCGTGTTGTACGAGCCGCAGAAGAAGCCGCCGATGTCGGTGTTGAAGTTGGGGTTGCCGGTCAGCGTGAAGCTCAGTCCGGCGGGCACCTGCTTGCGCAGCATGTCCCACGACGAGTTGACGTCGCCGCTCCACATGTTGGAGCCGTAGTGCTGCTGTCCGGCGAACGACGAGCGCGTCATGATGAACACCCTTTTAGAGGTGAGAGGTGAGTGGTCAGAGGTGAGAGAATACTCATTCCGCTGCTTCTCGTAGACGCCGCGCACGGTCTCCAGCGGGAAGGCGTTGCGCAGCGAGCGCCACGTGCCGCCTGTGACGGGGTGGGCATAGTCGCTCTCGCGGGGGTTGAAGAAGTCAGGGTCGGTAGAGTCCATCCACCAGGCGTCGGTGCCGTAGTCGTAGAGCGTCTTGAGGTATTTCCAGTAGATGTCGCGGGCCACGGGGCTGAAGGCGTCGTAGACCTTTACGCCTGAGGGGAACCTCATGTCGGGCGGCCAGACGTGCGAGATGCCGCTCTGCGGCCACGTCTCTATGGGCAGCAGCAGGCCCTTCTCGCTGAGTTCGCGGAACTGCTGCGTCTGCGGTCCGAAGCTGGCCCAGATGGAGATCATGAAGTGGGCGTGTTTCTTGTGTACGTTCTGTATCATCTGCTTGCCGCTGGAGAAGTCTTCGGCCAGGAAGTCCATGGCGTTCCACAGGTAGTTAGAGCCCCAGTACTGCCAGTCCTGGATGATGCCGTCGAGCGGCACCTGCAGCTCGCGGTAGCGGTCGACGACCGACTCCGTCTCGCGTGCCGACTTGTAGCGCTCCTTCGACTGCCAGTAGCCGTAGGTCCAGAGGGGGAACATGGGCACGTCGCCCGAAAGGTGGCGCATCTGTGCTATCACGCCGTCGGCCGAGCCGCCGTACATGAAGTAGTAGTCCACGCCCTGTCCGGTCTCCGAGTCGAAGGTCATGCCCTGCGGCGTGTCCTCGAAGAGCGTCGGCGAGTAGTTCTCCCAGTAGAGTCCCCAGCCCTTGATTGACTGCAGCACGTTCTGGAAGTCCTCCAGGTTCGACTGCTCCATGCGCTTCCGCTCGCCGCGGCGGTTCATGCGTCCGTTCTGTATGGTGCCCAGTCCGTAGACGGCCTCGTCCTTGTCGAGCGTGAAGGTCTGGCGGGCCTCGGCCACGTCGCAGTCCTTCTCGCGCAGCAGCACCTTACCCTTGGCCGTGAGGAACGTCAGCCGTCCCTGCGCGTCCTGCCTGACGGTGAGCTCACTGCTGCGCCACGTGTCCTTCGACTTCTGCCACCCCGTGTCGTCGGGCTTGGCCGTCACGACGAGCGTCTTCGTGGGCACGCCCTTCACCACGTGTACGATTGAGGGTGTAAAGAACTCGACGGTCACGTCGGTCTTGTCCTGGGCAAAAGCCCCGTTCGCGGCGCCTGCTGCCATCAAGGCCAGCGCGGCTGCCAAAATGCTTCTTCTCTTCATCATGGTTTCGTATGTCCTTACAATAATGGTGACTCGTTATTCCTCGTACATCTTGTCAATCTCGCGGCGGTAGTTCTCGTTCAGCACGCGGCGCTTGATTTTCAGCGTGTTGGTCAGCTCGCCGCGCTCCATCGAGAAGGCGTGGGGCAGCAGAGTGAAGCGCTTGATCTGCTCGTAGTGGGCCAGCTGCTGCTGCAGCGTGTCGATGCGCTCCATCATCATGTCGTAGATCTGCTGGTTGCGGCAGAGGTCCTCGCGGCTCTCGAACCTGATGCCGTGCTCGCGGGCATACTCCTCGAGCAGGGGGTAGACGGGAATGATGAGCGCCGAGACGAACTTGCGCTGGTCGGCGATGATGGCTATCTGGTCAACGTACTTGTCGACCAGAATCTTCGACTCAATCATCTGCGGGGCGATGTACTTGCCGTTCGAGGTCTTGTAGAGGTCCTTGATGCGCTCCTTGAGGAAGAGCTCGCCGCCCTCGAGGTAGCCCGAGTCGCCGGTGCGGAAGTAGCCGTCGTCGGTGAAGGCCTGGCGGGTCAGGTCGTCACGGTTGTAGTAGCCGCGGGTGATGGTGGGGCCCTTCAGCAGCACCTCGCCCTCGTCGCTGATGCGTATCGAGATGCCCTCGATGGGTATGCCCACTGAGCCAACAGTCCAGGGGTCGCCCAGGTGATTGCACGAGACGGTGGCCAGGCTTTCGGTCAGTCCGTAGCCGACGACCATGTTGATGCCTATGGAGTGGACGAACTCCTCGACCTTGGGGTTCACCGTGGCGCCAGCCGTGGGGAAGAAGTGGGCGTTCTCGAGGCCCAGTTCCTTGCGCACGAGCGAGAAGACGGTCTTGTTCAGCATTTCGTACTCTAAGTGGAGGGCCAGTGGCGGCTTTTTGCCTTTCGACAGAAATTCTATGTTGTGGCGGCGTCCCACGTCGATGGCATGCTGGAAGAGCCGTCGTTGCATGCTGCCGCTGCTCTCAATTTTTTCCTGCACGCCTTGGTAAACTTTTTCCCAGAAGCGTGGCACGCTGGACATGCACGTGGGGTGCTGCTCCTTCATCGTCTGCTGCACCTGCTGCGGGTAGGTGTTCACGATGAGGCGGGCACCTTCGGTCAGACAGAGGATCTTCCACCCCTTCTCGAAGATGTGGGTGAAGGGCAGGAAGTTCAGCACGCGGTCGTCCTCGCCCACGGGCACGCACTTGTTGTTGGCCTCCATGGCGGCGTGGTACTGGCCGCAGGTCAGGATGACGCCCTTCGAGTCGCCCGTGGTGCCGCTGGTGTACAGAATGTTGGCAATGTCGTCCATCGAGGCCTGGGCCTGCAGGGCCTCCACCTCCGACTGTCGGGGCAGTCCCTCGGCCTGGCTGAGCAGGTCGTCGAAGTAGATGGCCATCTTGTCCTCCTCGTTCAGCCGCACGCCTCGGTCGAAGACGACGATGCGCTCCAGCGTGTGGCAGGTGGCCTGCACGCGGTGGGCCTTGTCGTACTGCTCCTGCTCGCCGACGAAGAGTATCCGTATGCGGGCGTCGTTGAGCATAAACTGTATCTGCTGCTCCGAGCTCGTGGCGTAGAACGGTATGGTGACGGCGCGGATGGCCCATGCACCGAAGTCGCAGAACAGGTACTGCACGGAGTTCTGCGAGAAGATGCCGATGTTCTCCTGCACGCCGACGCCGAGGTTCAGCAGTGCGTTCGACACCTGCTTGACCGTCGTGGCGAACTCATTCCACGAATACGATTTCCACTCCGTGCCGCCGAAGTCCTTGTAGATCAGCACTTCGCGGTCGCCGTAATGCTTGGCCTGGCTCTCGACGAGCACGGCCAGATGACTGTTGTTCTGCATAGCTACACAAATTTTTCTGCAAAAGTAAAAAAAAAAGCCGAAAGCGCAAAACTTTCTTGCGCTTTTAACCTAAAACCCGCCGCCTTTCCGACGAAACCCGCCGCCTTTCCGACGAAACCCGCCGCCTTTCCGACGAAACCCGCCTCGTTTTAAACATTCACCGCCAATGAATAAACTTTCACCGTCAATGAATAAATATTCACTGCCGCTAAACAAACTTAAAACGCCCCCGCCGTCGCGCGCCCGCGCGCTATTGATTGCCATTCCCGCCTTTCAACCCGCACTCCCCGCACTTCCCACACCCGCCCGAGGTGCGAGGAGTGCGGGGAGTGCGGGTTGAAAAGTGCGAACGACAATCATGGCACGATTTTTCGCCCTTTTCCTTGGCCGTAACCAAATAATTGACTAACTTTGCACCATCAACTGCACAACACGATGGAGCAATATGTCAACGATGCGGTAGAGCTGCTCAGACGGCTCATCGCGACACCGTCGGTCAGCCGCGACGAGCGCGCTGCTGCCGACGTCATGGAGGAGTACCTGAGGCGCTGGAACCTGCCCAACGGCCGCCAGGGCAACAACCTGTGGGTGGGCGCACCCGACTGGGACGACCGCCGGCCCACCGTCATGCTGAACGCCCACATCGACACGGTGAAGCCCGTGGCCACGTGGACCCGCGACCCCTTCGAGCCGACGCTCGACGGCGACACCCTCTACGGCCTCGGCTCTAACGACTGCGGCGGCGGACTGGTGGCCACGCTGCAGGCCTACCGACTGCTGAAGGACCGTTCACGCTCGTACAACCTGCTGTGGGTCTGCTCGGCCGAGGAGGAGGTGTCGGGCGCCGGAGGCTTCTCGAGCGTGCTGCCCCTGCTGCCGCCCGTCAGCGTGGCCATCGTCGGCGAGCCCACGGGCCTGCAGCCCGCCACGGCCGAGAAGGGCCTGATGGTCATCGACGGCTACGCCCACGGCCGCTCGGGTCACGCCGCCCGCGACGAGGGCGTGAACGCCATCTATGAGGCACTCGACGACCTCGTGTGGCTGCGCGACCACCGCTTCCGCCGCGTCAGTCAGCTGCTCGGCCCGACTAAGATGACGGTGACCGTCGTCGAGAGCGGCACGCAGCACAACGTCGTGCCCGACCTGCTGCACTTCGTCGTCGACGTGCGCCCCAACGAGTTCTACCAGAACGAGTACCTCTTCGAGTACCTGCGGCGCCACATGAAGCACTGCGAGCTCAGGGCCCGCTCCTTCCGTCTCCACTCGTCGAGCATCGCCGACGACCACCCCCTGGTGCGCCGCCTCGTCGACATGGGGCTGACGCCCTTCGGCTCGCCCACGCTCAGCGACCAGGCCCTCATGCCCTTCCCCTCGCTGAAGCTCGGCCCCGGCGAGTCGAGCCGCAGCCACTCGGCCGACGAGTTCATCCGCGTCAGCGAGATACGTCGTGCCATTGACCTTTACGTCCGTCTCCTTTCCGACTATTGAGCCATTATTATAAATAATGTGAGACGTTTTTGATAGCGCCGGTGCTTTATTCATCGTACCTTTGCAGCCAGTAATCAAAAAAACGCTGCAAACGAAATGAAGAAAGCACTCACGCTGCTGCTGGCCCTCATGGCCGCCGTGCAGGCACTGACGGCCCAAGAGCGCCGCCCCGTCGACTCGCAACACCCGCTCTGGTTCATCCACTGCGACGTGTGGTACAAGGCCGACCCACAGAAGATCATCGACCTCATCCCCGAGGACGTGAGGCCCTACATCTGCCTGAACCTGAGCCTCTCGTGCCAGTACGACAAGGAGAAGAACGTCTACAAGATGCCGCAGAACGCCTTCCAGACCTACAAGTCGTGGGGCACCGTCTGCCAGCAGAATGGCATCTGGTTCTCGTGCCAGCCCGCCTCGGGCGGCCACACCCACATCCAGGACGACGACATGGCGACGTTCGAGTACTTCTTCCGCCAGTTCCCCAACTTCCTCGGCTGGAACTACGCCGAGCAGTTCTGGGGCTTCGACGAGAGCGGCGACTTGTCGTCGTCGACGCAGACCTCGCGCTGGGCACTCTTCGCCCGACTGGTCGAGATGTCCCACAAGTACGGCGGCTTCCTCACCGTCTCGTTCTGCGGCAACATCTGGAGCCACCCCCTCAACCCGCTGGGCGAGATGAAGCGCACGCCCGCCCTGCTCGAAGCCTGCCGCAAGTACCCCGAGGCTATACTCTGGCTCTATAAGTACACCACGTCCAGCTGCTTCTACAACAACGAGTCGGTGACGTTCGGACCGTTCGTCAGCGGTCTGGCCAAGAACTACGGCGTGCGCTACGACAACTGCGGCTGGAACGGCGCACTCGACGAGCTGCTCGGCAAGGATCATGGCAAGAAATACCCTGCCGCCGCTGGCATCGGCACCGTCATGGAGCAGACCTGCGTCAACGGTGGCGCCGTCTGGGACGGCCCTGAGCTGACGTGGAACCAGGAGTGCTTCCACGAACTCTGGGCTTCGACCGTCGACAACGGCTACGCCCGCCGCCGCTGGGAGCGCTTCCCCAACTTCAACGGCGTTTGGCTCGACATGTTCCGCCAGGTTATCAACGGCACGATGTACATACCCACCCGCGAGGAGGTCGTCGGGAAGACCAAGGTCGTCGTCATCAACGACGTCAGCAGCGGCAACGACGAGGACAGGTACGCCACCTGGGGCGATCTCTACGACGGCCTGTACAAGCAGAACGACCCGATGAACCGGGGCAACGGCCAGTGGATGAACAACTTCTGCTACCTGAAGTCGACCGGCCGCTACGGGGCCATCCCGATGGTCACCGGCCTCTACGACGCCGCCGCCAGGCAGATTCCCGTACAGGTCAGGAAGTCGCAGCGCTGGAATTCCCAGTCGGCAAAGGTCAGCGACTTCAACGCCCAGTACCCCGAGGTCTCGACCGGCGACCTCTACGTCAACCGCTACCGCAACCAGCTGGTCACCTACACCCCCTACACCTACCTGAACAGCAAGACTACGGCCCAGGCCGCCATTCCCCTCGAGTATAACACCTGCGAGACCTTGGAGCTGAAGTACGACAAGCTCTCGGCGGGACTCATCCGCGAGTACGAAGACCACATCGACTTCTACCTGAACAACTACCGCAGCGACTCCACACAGCTGCGCACCGACATCATCACCATCAAGGGCGCCACCGCCCAGCCCACCTACACCCTCAGCCGCCACGAGACCGCCCAGGCCAACGCCACAGCCACCTACGCCGACGGCACCTACACCCTCACCGTCAACCACTGCGGCGCCGTCTCCCTCACCGTCCGTTGCTCCGGCGCCGCCGCCCGTCCTTCTGTCGGCTATGCTGCGGCGCTGCCGCAGCCCAAGGCCCTCCCCCTCCCGAAAGCCCCCGCCCCCTACCGAGGCCCCATCATCATCGAAGCCGAGGACATGGACTACAAGAGCGTAGCCCGCTGCTGCACAGACCCTTACAGCCAGTACCCTGACGTCACCGGCCACGCCGCCAACGGCTTCGTCGACATGGGCACCAACACCGCCGCCTCGCTGCGCCACTACCTCCGACTGAAGGAAGGCCAGGCCGGCGATTACCACCTACAGATACGCTACACCAACACCGGCCAGTCGGCGTCGGCCCTCACCGTCGCCGTCAACGGCAGCCAGCAGACCGTCGACTTACTCCCCACCGCCCAGAACGAGTGGCGCCTCGCCACCGTCAGTGCCACCCTCAGTGAGGGTCAGAACACCCTCATCATCACCAACACCGGCGGCAAGGCCCTCTACATCGACCAGGTCGTCTACCAGCCCGCCGACGCCGCCCCGCTGAAGTACACCGTAGACATCCGCGAAGCCTCCGTGTCCGACGGCTCCCCGTCGGGCGACTTCACCGTCACCGCCGACCGCGACGAGGCCGCCGAGGGCGAGACCGTCACACTCACCGTCAGCGCCCCCGAGGGCTACCAGCTCAGGGAGCTGCGCCTGCTGAACTCCGTCTTCTACACCCTCAAGACGACCCTCCCCTTTGCCACCGTGACGGACGGTTCTCCGTCGGACGTCACCGTCACCTTCCAGATGCTCAACGACAACGTCGTCCTACAGCCCGTCTTCGCCGACACCCGCGCCGAACTCTCCGACCTGCTGTCGGGCTACACCCTCGGCCTGGCCTCGGCCACGACGAGCCTGCCCGAGGGCTGGCGCTGCGTGCAGGAGAACGGCGAGGTGCACGAGTACGGCAACAGCTACAGCCAGGGCGCACGCATCATGAGCGGCTTCACGGGCTACAAGGGCCGCGCCCTCTACTGGCGCAACGACTGTGCCGAGTATGGGCGGCAGGACGCCTTCCCCCTGGCGCTGCAGCCCGGCAGCTACGAGCTGACGTTCGCCACCGCCGCCTGGAAGGAGAGCCCCTCGTTCCGCGTAGAGATAGCCCCCGTGTCAGACGGTTCTCCGTCTGACCCCATCGCCCGCTCCGACGTCTTCGCCGCCGCCCCCAACGCCGCCGGCAGCCTTGCCGCCGACGTCAGCGGGGCCGAGCTGCGCACGTTCCGCTTCGACGTGGCCGAGCCGGGCCGCTACGTCATACGCTTCAAGGATGCCACCACCTGGGGCGGGTTCCACGAGTTCCTGCTCTTAGACTGCCGCCTGAAGTCGCTCGCCGCGACGACCGACCTCGCCGCCGACGGCTTCCACGTCTGGAACGGCTGCTCGGCGTGGCCCGCCGTGACCGAGGCTGACGGCCGCGGCGCCTGCGACCTCGGCAAGCAGCTGCAGGCGGGCGCCATCGTCTACGGCGACCCCAGCGTCACCTATCAGCGCTATGCCAACCTGACGGGCTTCGACCGCCTGGCCGTCTACGCCACGCCCGGCGTGCAGCTGCGCGTGCTGCTGAACCGCCTGGAGGTGGGCAACGGCGGCGGCGACCAGAACGGCGGCGCGCTGACCGAGCTGACCGCCACCGTCGGCGACGACGGCGTCGCGCTGTTCGACCTCAGCGGCTACGCCTTCGCCCATCTCAACGCCGTGAAGCTCGGCTGGGGCAGTCCGGCGGGCACCGTCTGCCGTCTGTTGCTGCTCAGTGGCGACGCCGAGCTGCCGCCCTTCGCGCGTGGCGACGTCAACGCCGACGGCCGTGTCGATGGTGCCGACGTCCAGGTCTTGGCCAGCCGTCTGGCCGGTGCGCAGCCCTCGCCCTTCGTCGCCCCAGCCGCCGATGTCGACGGCAACGGCGTGACCGACATCACCGACGTCACCGCCCTCATCAAACTGCTGCTGCCGTAGTGCTTTTTACCACAGAGGACACAGAGGACACAGAGTTCACACGGAGTTTAAGTTTATTATCTCTCGGTGTGAACTCTGAGTCCTCTGAGTCCTCTGTGTCCTCTGTGTTTTCTGTGGTGAGCTAAATATCCCGCTCGTCGGTCAGGGCGTAGGTGCGCGTGAAGCGGCCGCTGTAAGTGACGACGGTCAGGCGCAGGGAGTCGGCGTCGATGCCCTGCAGGGGCATGCTGGCATAGACGCGCTGTGAATAGTACTCGGGCACGTCGCCCTGACGGTGGTTGAACAGCACGCTGACCGTCCGCGTGCTGTCGGCATTGACGGTCGTGCCGCCGTGGAGCATGCCCACGCTGTGGGGCGTGGCGTCCTTCTCGGTGGCGCCGGTCATCAGCACCAGCCCCAGGTTGAGGTAGCGCCGGTTGCCGCCCACCCACGCCGTCTCAAGACCGACGGGGTCGGGGGCCCACTTGCTCAGTGCTGCCGAGTCGCGGCGCAGCGTGACCGTGCTGACGCGCGAGATGCTCAGCGGCTCGGCCTTGCCCTCTACATTATTATAATATATGACGGCGCGGTAGGTGGTGTCGGCCTGCTTTATCCAGGAGGCCGCGTAGGGCGTGGTCAGCGGCAGGTCGTCGCCGTCGTCGGTCACGACGCGGTCCACCTTCTTGTCGGCGTTGACGTGGGCCTCGGCGAAGTCGGCGCGCATCAGTGAGTACTTGCCGTCGCCCTTCTCGTACAGTTCCTGTTCGCAGGCGGCGAGCAGCAGTAGTGCTGCTACTGTAGTGAGGCAGGCTGACTTTCTCATAGCTGTGCGGCGTTGTAGTTTCTCAGGGGGTTGGCATACATCGTCAGGATGGCGCGGCGCAGGAAGGGCAGGTCGGGCTGGGCTAAGGTGACCTTGGCGAGCTGGCCGTCGAGGTAGCGGTTGAAGCGCTCGACGTCGGCCTGCGTGTAGAATTCGCCGCCGTCAGAGTAATCATAATTCTCAATTCTCAATTCTGAATTCTCCATTTGGAGCAGGGCGGCGGCGATGTAGTTAGCGGGGTACAGCTCGTAGTGGCTGTGAATCTCGTGGTCCATGCGCTGGGCCACGGCGGCAAAGTACTCCTGGCGGGGCAGGCCCGAGAGCTCGGCCAGCCACGTGTTGATGGGGGCGGCGGCGCGGTAGGTGACGCGCCCCTTGTAGCCGAGGATGCCGGTGCGCATGTTGTCGAGGTCGTCCTGGCGGCTCTTCTTGAAGCCGGGGTTGTCGCGCTTCTGTTGCATCTCCTGGGCCTTGAGGTAGTCGCAGGGGTCGTACTCGTAGCTGATGGTCAGCGGCACGATGTTCAGCTCGTCCAGGCTTCCGCCCATGGCCAGCATCTTCAGCACGGCGTCCTGCGTGCGGTCGTTGCTGTCCTTGGCGCGGCCCTCGCGCTGGGCTATCCAGATGTTCTCGTGCTTCTGGGTGACGGCGTAGTGGATGTATCGGCTCATCAGCTGCGAGGCGGCCAGCGTCTCGCGCATGGAGAGCCCGCGGCGCACGGTGAAGGCCTTGTTCATGCGCACGAGGCGCTTGATCCAGGGGTAGATGAGCAGGTTGTCGCCGATGCCTATCTCGACGGTGGTGGGGTAGCCGGCCTCGACGAGCTTGACGTCGAGGAAGGCGGAGTCGAGAACGATGTCGCGGTGGTTTGAGACGAAGGTGTAGCGGGCCTCCCCCGGCTGGAGGGGGCTGTCGTCGAAGGTGCAGCCGTCGGTGTGGCGGCGGATGACGTACTTCACCACGGGCTTCATGAAGCGCAGCTGGAAGTCGAGCGGCGTCTTCACGCCGGTGAAGGCCAGGCGCAGCAGTCCGTTGCGCATTGACTTAGGCAGCCAGGGCACGAGCCCTTTCATGACGACGTTGAACTGCCTGTCGCTGAGCAGGTCGTCGAACGCCTGCTTCATCTCCTCCGGCTCGTATGGCCGTATCTCATCGAATTGAGAATTGAGAGTTGAGGATTGAGAATTATGATTACTTTCTTCCATTGTCTAAGGGGTGGTTTTCTGTTTCATTGTTTTAATAATCTTAGTCAGGATGCTGACGATTTCGTCGTTGTCGCGATGCATTGACTCATAGCCTTTCAAGTCGATATATCCGCCTTGAAACAGCTTCTTCAGCCAATACTCCGTTTCGTCTGCCTCTTTCAAGGCTATGCTGAGCTTATTGATAAAGTCTTTGCTGCCTTGGGCATTTCTGCTCTCAACGGTATTGGCCCCAATGCTTGTGCCACTCCGAAGTATTTGCTTGGAGATAATCGTCTCGTGCTTTTCCTTCGTCAGGAACTGATAGAGTTTCAACACCCTATCACTATAAGCATCGGTTTTCTGCAAGATGATGTTTTCCTTTCGT
>OCTX012277453.1_pt1 | contig 27498 bp, 24 predicted proteins | sample 1539691 | NCBI WGS metagenome assembly OCTX01 (sample SAMN02144231, study PRJEB22623) | gut metagenome | biome: sheep rumen | host: Ovis aries | place: New Zealand
GGAACTTTTTCGGGTGAAAGATTTGTGGGTGTCAAAGTTTTGGTGTATTTTTGCAGCGTGGTATCTGCAATGAAGGTTTGCAGTGTAGTTAAATTAACGGAAAATAGCTTATGAAAGAGAACAGAATGATTGGTTCGGCACTTATTGCGCTGGGACTGGTGTGTCTGGGATGGTTTATCAAGGCCGGCATAGACAACTTTGCCGAGAAGGACCGTAAGGTGAACGTGAAGGGCCTCTCCGAGCGTGAGGTGGAGGCCGACAAGGTGACGTGGCCCATCGTGTCGAAGGAGGTAGGCAACGACCTGCCTGAGTTGTACAACAAGATAGGCAGCACGCAGCAGAAGATAAAGGCTTTCCTGCTGCGCAACGGCATCAAGGAGACGGAGCTGACGCAGAACGCCCCGCAGGTGGTGGACCTGCAGGCCCGCGAGTATAACGACGGCCACAAGCCCTACCGATACATTGTGACTTCAGTCATTACCGTGACCTCGCAGCAGGTGAAGCAGGTGCGCGGCATCATAGCCCGCCAGGGCGACCTGTTGAAGGAGGGCGTGGCCATTGTGGACGGAGGCTACGAGAATCCGGTGAAGTACGAGTATGTGTCGTTCAAGGAGATGAAGCCCAAGATGATGCAGGAGGCTATTGAGAACGCCGAGAAGACCGCCCAGCAGTTTGCTGAGAACTCGCACTCTAAACTGAACAAGATAGTGAGTGCGGACCAGGGGCAGTTCTCGATAGAGAACCGCGACGAGAACACGCCCTACATTAAGAAGGTGCGCGTGGTGACGACGGTGACCTATTCGCTGAGGGATTAGAGACCTTGCGCTTCCTTCCTGTTCTATAGAAATTCTCCGGCCAAGGAGAATTTTTTTGTTTTTTCATGTCACAAAACAGACTCTTTAGCGTATAATAGGTAAACGGAAGAAACGGAAGTATGACGAAAGAGGAATTTCAGCAGGCAGTGAGTACACTGCGACCGCAGCTGACAGGTCAGGCCCGACGCTATCTGGCGGAGGACGGCGAGGCCGAGGATGCCGTCCAGGATGTGCTGCTGCGCCTCTGGCAGATGCACGAAAGGCTGCGCCCCCCGATAGAAGGGCTGGCCACGGTGCTGACAAGGAATATATGCATCGACCTGCTGCGGCGACGGCGCAATTCGGTAAGTTGCCAGACGCTGGCAATAGAAGCACCGGAAGTTGGGCAGAGCGAACGCCTGGAGCGCCTGATGGCCGTGGTTGACCGTCTGCCTGATGTGCAGCAGACCTTGCTCCGGCTGCGCCACATGCAGGGTATGGAAATGAAGGAGCTGGCCACGCTGCTCCAGATGAGCGAGGCTGCCGTAAGAAAGGCGCTAAGCAGGGCACGCATGGCAGTAAGAGACGAATATATGAGACGACAGAAATATGAAGAAGAAAAGTAATATACGGTTACTCACCGAGCGTTTCTTTCAGGGAGAGACCACGCTGGAGGAAGAACACGAGCTCTACCGGCTCTATCGGAGGGGAGACGTGCCGACAGAACTTCTGCACTATCGCGAGTTGTTCCTCGATATGCAGGCGGCGGCAGTGGACGAGCCGCTGGCACAGAAAATACCATTGCGTAAGACGTTGTTCTACCGGTGGGTGGCTGTGGCTGTTGTGGCTTTGCTGCTGATAGTCAATGGCGCTTTCTTCCTGTCACGAAGGATGCAGGTTCAGGACGAGTGTGAAGCCTATATCTACGGCCGGCGGACTACGGACCCCGCTGTGGTGATGAGCGAGTTGAGGTGTACGGCCGCGACCATGGTTTCGGGTAACGGGCAGGACAATGTGGAGCAACAGCTTAACGAGATGTTTAATTTAGAATAAGTGATAGCGTATGAAGAGAGTTATGATGCTGATGGCCTTCGTGGTTTTGCAGATGGGGGCGCGGGCACAAAAGGACTTGCATATCAATGCCTTGTTTGAAGGAAAGATAGTGCCACAAGAGCGTATGGTGGAGACCCGCGTACGGGGACGTTCGCTCAGCAAGTACGGACTGACCTATTTCCGTAGCCTGCGCTTTGAGCCCACGGGCAAGCAGGAGAAGCAGATCAAGGCCTTGCTTGAGCAGGACCTGGCCGAGCGTACGGAACAGGACTACCAGGTCATTACCGACGACGGCCTCTATCAGGTCTTCCTGGAACTGTCGCCGCACGGCAATACTAAGCGCATGCTGTGTTATAAGGCACGGTGCGAGGGGGTGCTTGTCATCTACATGGAGGGGCCGCAGGCCTCGATTAAGACACTGGAGAGCATGTCAAACAAATAAGTTAAATGATAAACAGCATGAAGAAAACACTTTTATTTGCAATGGCCCTGTTGGGCACAGTGACAGTGCGTGGCGCAGAGGACAACGACACGACGGTGATTAACAATGCACGTAAGGTGGTGGTGATTGCGGGCGACTCGTTACAGCAAATCAGGGTGATGGGTCGTGAGGGCGACGACAGCTACGTCTACAGGAACACGATCCAGCTGGTAGACAGCAACTACGTCAGCGAGCAGCGCACCTACCGTGAACTAAACGCTATCGGGTGGAGCGTGGGAAAGAAAAACGATGCATGGCGCTCGCATGCCATCACGTTGCACTTTGGACTGGGCGTCTCACTGCCCACCGCCGTGCCCGGGGAGTATAAGATGAGGCCCTTCAAATCGTTCGAGGGCATGTTATGGCTGCAATACGACTACACCCCGAAGAAGAGACTGCAGACCTACTCTGTAGGCTTGGGCTTCACGGTTCGCGGCTATGGACTCAGGGACGACCAGATGTTCAACAAGGATGCCGATGGTATTACCGGACTGGGCCTCTACCCCGAGAATACTGCCAACCGCAGATCGCGCATCTCGGTGTACAGTCTTTCCATACCCTTCTTCTTTACCCAGAAGTTCGGGCAGAAGAGCCATGTCAAGCTCACCTTGGGTCCTGTCCTGAACATCAACGGGGGCTCCATCAATAGCTACTTTGAGAAGGACGACCGTGACTACGACTACACGATTCACAAGATTGGCATCCGTCCGATCACCGTCGACCTCATGGCTGTCCTTCGCTACTATGGTGTGGGCCTCTACTTCAAGTACTCGCCCATGTCGGTGCTCAAGTCAGGACGCGGGCCACAGTTCCATGCCCTGTCGCTTGGAGTGTATTTCTAAACGAGGAAAGATGCTGTATTAGCAGCAGTGTGACGAGAACAAGTTGCCCCAGGGGTAGCTGCCGGGTTTGAGGGTTACCAGCGTACCGCACGCGGCCCGCATCTGGACTACGCCTGGGGCCAGCTGGTGCTCTATCAGGAACTCGTTCCAGCCCAGGGCCTGCAGCGTGGCCCATGCGGTGGCTCCACCCTCGATGACGAGGTGGTCGGGGCACTGACGAGCCGCCAGACGGCATGCCATCCGGGCCATCACGGTGCGCAGGTGTACGGCCACCGCCTTGCCGGTACGGTGGGTGTGGGGAATGGTCAGGATGAGGCTGTGCCCTGTGTCGTAGGCTGTGGTATCCCATGCGGACAGGTCTTCGGAACCGTCGTAGACCTGTCGCGGCATGGGGGCTGTGGGAATGCCCAAATGTAGCGGCTTGCTCTGTGTGCTGCCACAGAGGATGAGGGTAGAGGCATGCCCCATAGGGACTGACGGCTTGTCGGGCAGGCCTGACGTTGGCCTGTCGTGCGGAACAGGCTGTCGGGCAGTTATGGCCGCGAAGAGGTCTGCCGCACCGGCAAACAGCGTGTGGCCGTCGTCATACTGGGAGACGACGTGACGGATGTCGTCCGGGGTGGTGGCATCGGGCATGAGGATGCCGTGGCCTTCGGCATTGGGGAAGCGCTCGCGTAGTGACGACGTGCGGGCCGGAAACTCGGGGTCGAAGCTGAAGTCGGTCTGGTGGATGGGCGTGCCGTTAATGTAGTAGACACCTTGGCTGATGGTACGGCCTTTGGAAGGATTGGCAGGCAGGTAGACGGCCCGCCGGTAGCCGGTGGTCTGCAGGAGCGTGGTGAGCTCGGCCACGACATGGCCGCGGAGGGCCGAGTCGGTCTTCTTGAAGATGTGGTGCCCTGTCAGCCGGGAGGCGATGTGACGGGTCTGGTCGATGGCGTCGGCCTCCGTCATGGAGCGTGTGTCGGTGGCTACGACGGTAATGGCGTTGGCAGCGGTAGCCGTGGCAGGAGCGCAGACCAGACGTACAGGGTGGCCTGCCTCGAAGGCGATGCCGGCTATCTCGGCTGCCCCGGTGATGTCGTCAGCAATAACAATCATTCCAGGCGCTTCCCCCTTTTACTTTTTATTCTTCCTATATATTGCCATGCGGGTGGCGTAGTCGATGGAGAGCGTCATGGCCGAGTCGTTGGCAATGCCCTTGCCGGCAACGTCGAAGGCTGTGCCATGGTCTACCGAGACACGGATGATGGGCAGTCCCAGGGTGATGTTGACACCGCTGGCCGACTCCATCTTGCCTGTCTCCTTGTTCCAGTTGAAGGCACAGACCTTCAGGGGGATGTGTCCCTGGTCGTGGTACATGGCTACGACGCCATCGTACTGTCCGCACTTGGCCTTGGCAAAGACACTGTCGGGGGGTACGGGGCCGTCGACGTCGAAACCGCGGGCTTTGAGTTCGTCGATGGCGGGAATAATCTCCTGTGCCTCCTCCCAGCCGAACATGCCGTTCTCGCTGGAGTGGGGGTTCAGACCGGCTACGCCGATGTGGGGACGCTCGATGCCAAACTGGCGGCAGGCATCGTCGATGAGTTCTACACACTCTATGACGCGGGCCTTCTTCACCAGGTCGCAGGCCTTACGCAGGGGTACGTGGGTGGAGACGTGGATGACGCGTATGTTCTCGTCGGCCAGCATCATGGCGTACTTCTTCGTATGCGTGAAGGTGGCGTATATCTCGGTATGGCCGTCGTAGTGGTGACCGGCCAGGTTCAGCGCTTCCTTGTTCAGGGGGGCTGTCACGGTGCCGTCCACCTCGTCGGCCATGGCCAGCTCGATGGCTTTCTTGATATACTGGAAGGCGGCATTGCCACATTGCGGCTGTACCTTGCCGAACTCGAAGGTAGAGAGGTCTACGCACTGCATGTCATAGACGTCGATGGTGCCATGCTCGAAGCGGGCGTCCTGGACACGCTGTACGGCGTTGACCTTGAGGTTGAAGCCAAGCAGCTGGACTGCCTGTGACAGTATGGCGGCGTCGCCGGTGACAATGGGACGGCACTTTTCGTAGGTCTCGGGGCGGTTGAGGGCACGTACGGTGATTTCAGGACCGATGCCTGCAGGGTCGCCCATGGTGATGGCTAATATTGGTTTCATAATGAGGGTTGTTTTTTTTCGGGGGCTTCGAGGTCTCGATGCTTCGATGTTTCGACGTTTCGATGTTTCGATGTTTCGATGTTTCGAGGCTTCGATGCTTCGATGTTTCGAGGCTTCGGGTTAATAAAGTGAATTATATATATCGCGGGCGTCTTGTTCGGTGACTTCGCGGGGGTTGTTCTTCAGCAGGCGCTGTACTTCCATGGCGGCCCGGGCCATGCCGTCGACGGCCGTCTGGGGGATGCCAAGGTCGGTGAGCTTCTTGGGAATGCCTACGGCTTCGGCCAGTCGGTAGATGAATTCTACGCCGCGCTGGGCCGTCTCCTGGTCGTCGCGGCCGGGCTGGCAGCCCAGGGCCACGGCCACCTCGGCATAGCGTTTCTGGCTGACCTCGGCGTTGAACTTCATGACGCTGGGCAGCAGGATGGCGTTGGAGAGTCCGTGTGGGATGTGGAACTCGCCGCCCAAGGGGTAGCTCAGGGCGTGTACGGCGGCGGTGTTGACGGGTCCGAGGCACAGACCGCCGTAGAGCGAGCCGAAGGCCAGGGCCTCGCGGGCCTCTACGTCTTTGCCGTCCTTCACGGCACGCTCCAGGTTGGCAGCAATGAGGCGGATGCCCTGCAGGGCGTAGATGTCGACTGCGGGGTGGGCAAACTTGTTGGTATAGGCCTCGATGCAGTGGGTGAGGGCGTCCATGCCGGTGTCGGCCGTCACCTTAGCGGGAACGGTCCACGTCAGCTTGGGGTCTACGTAGGCAGCATCGGCTATGAGGTAGGGCGACACGATGCCTTTCTTCAGATGGTCACGCTCGTCTAAGAGAATGGCGTTAGGCGACACCTCGCTGCCCGTGCCTGCCGTGGTGGGCAGACAGGCCAGCCAGAGACCTTTCTTCTGGATGAAGCCTGTGCCGAAGCAGTCGGCAGCCTGCTGGTCGCTGTCAGCAAAGGCAGCGACGAGTTTGGCTACGTCGAGCACGGAGCCGCCGCCGATGCCTACCACGCTGTCGGCATGGAAGAGGCGGGCTTTGGCCACGATGCTGTTAAAGTCGTTGAGCGTGGGCTCGGCCATGATTTGGTCGAACAGCTCGATGCTGACTCCCGCGCCTTTCAGTGTGTCGAGCGCCTCCTGGATGAGGGGCAGGATGGGTGGGGCGGTGAGTACATAGAGGCGCTTGAGGCCCAGCTTCAGGTAATCGTCAACTAATGTCTGGATGCAGCCCGTGCCAAAGACTATCTTTTGAGGCTGCAGAAGGGTAATTGATTTCATATTCTTGCATTTATTATACTAATGAGATGACGAACGGACGGCTGTTTTGTCATCTTTTCCGGTAATCGCTTTGGCATTTGGAATATTATTTGTATCTTCGCGGCCGTTATGTCAGACGAAATAAGAACACCTCATCCGCTTGTTGCCATTCTTCCCGTGGTTGTACTGATAAGCTTCCTTGCCGTTGTGGTTACGCTCTTTGGCAGCGACTCGCTGAGTGGAGGCAGCCAGATAGCACTGCTTTTGGCTACGGCTGTATGTATATGCATCGCAGTGGCTTTCTATCGCGTGCCATGGGAAAGGATAGAGGCGCAGATAGGGAAGACGATAGGCGGTATCAGCGTGACGCTGTTTATTCTGTTGTGTATAGGAATGCTGAGCGGGTCGTGGATGATTAGTGGCGTGGTGCCTACGATGATTTACTACGGCATACAGATTATGTCGCCGCAGTACTTCCTGGTGTCGGCATGCGGCATCTGTGCCATGGTGTCGCTGCTGTCTGGCAGTTCGTGGACCACGATAGCCACTATCGGCGTGGCATTGCTGGGCATTGGCCATGCACTGGGCGTGTCGGAGGCATGGACGGCAGGTGCCATCATATCAGGGGCTTACTTTGGTGACAAGATGTCGCCTTTGAGCGACACTACTATTCTGGCGTCGTCGGCCACGGGAGTAGACCTGTTTGAGCACATCCGCTACATGACGTTCACTACGGTGCCGACGTTTACGTTATCGCTCATCATATTCTTCATTGCGGGGCTGGACCATGGCTCTGACGAGGAGGTGCAGATAGCACTGTATACCGAAGGGCTGTCGAAGACGTTTAATATAACCCTGTGGACGTTGCTGGTGCCAGTGCTGACGGGCGTGCTGATAGTTCGCCGCGTGCCCTCGCTCATCGTGCTCTTTGTCTCGTCGGTCATGGCCGGTGTCGTGGCGTTGCTGGCGCAGCCTCATATCTTGACAGAGATAGCCGGCAATGACAGTATGGTACGCGGACTGGCCATCAGCTTTTATGGGGCTACCAGTGTGGATACGGGTCATGTCGAGCTGAACGAGCTGGTGGCGACGGGAGGCATGGCAGGCATGCTGAACACCATCTGGCTTATACTCTGTGCCATGTGCTTCGGGGCGACCATGGTGGCTTGCGGCATGATAGAGAGCATTACCAGGGTCATTATGCGCTGGGTGCGCGGCCGCGTGTCGCTGGTGTCGTCGACGGTGGGGACGGGCCTGTTTCTTAACGTTACCACGGGCGACCAGTTTATATCCATCGTACTCAATGCCGATATATACAAGGAGGCATACCGTGAGCAGGGCTATGAGAAACGCCTGCTGAGCCGTACTACAGAAGATGCCGCAACGGTGACCTCGGTACTGATACCTTGGAACACGTGCGGCATGACTCAGGCGACGGTGCTGGGCGTACCCACGCTTACCTATCTGCCCTATTGCTTCTTTAACTATCTGAGTCCGCTGATGAGCATCGTCATTGCCGCTATCGGCTGGCGAATCTATCGCAGGACGTCAGACTAACGGCGGGGTCGTCTTATTCTTTTGTACGTTTCTTTTCCTCCAGGTACCCCCAGATGGTGAGCTCCTTGTCGGCCAGTGGCGTCTTGAACAGGAAGGAGGCCAGATAGCCCACGATAAGGACTATCAGATGACTGTACACGCCCAGCATGTATTTGTGGTGTGTGAAGTTCCAGTCGCCCAGGTCGAGCAGGGTCTCCTTCACGCCATTGCCGTCAATGTCTACCTTTGTAGAGGTCAGTACGGCGTATGCCGTGAATAGCACGGCGGCAGCGATGCCGATGTACAGACCTTGTTTGTTGGCACGGCGCGAGAACAATCCCAGGATGAAGATGCCTACGATGCCGGCAGAGAAAATGGCATAGAGCGAGAAGAGTGCTCCCAGCACGCCCTCGCCACCCCATGAGATGTAGAGTGCTGCCACGCCGATGGCTCCTACACCGGCCACCACCACCATCCACTTGCCGAAGCGTAACTGCTGCTGGTCGGTGGCTTGACGGCGGAAGCGCATATAATAGTCCTGCACGGCAATGGCCGACAGACAGTTGAGGTCGCTGTCCAGTGACGAAATGGCGGCGGCAGCCAGGGCGGCAATGATGAGGCCTCGGATGCCTACGGGCAGCTCGTGGGCAATGAAGTAGGGGAATACCTCGTCGGCCTTGATGCCTTCAGGCAGCAGGGGCGCCCCATGTGCGTGATAGTAGGCAAAGAGGGCGGTACCGATGAACATGAACAGGGCCCAGATGGGGACTGACATCATCACACCGATGTAGGCGGCCTTCTTGGCCTCGTGGTCATTCTTGGCGGCGAGGTAGCGCTGCACGATGGTCTGGTCGGTGCCGTACTTCTGCAGGGCATAGAAGATGCCGTTGAGCACCATGACGATGAACGTCAACTGCGTCAGATCCCAGTCGTAGGGGCCGAACGATATCTTGTTGTACTCCGAGGCGATGCGGAAGGTCTCTGCAGGGCCTCCTTCGATGCCGAACATGAGGATGAGGATACAGATGATGCCGCCACCGATGAGCAGGAAGCCCTGTGCTACGTCCATCCATACGATGGCCTCCATGCCGCCGAAGAGCGTCAGTATGATGATGGTGACACCCAGTATCAGCACGATGCTGTAGATGTTGATGTCGAGGAAGGTGGCCAGTGCCATGGAGACGAGAAAGAATACTGTGCCTGCCTTGGAGAAGTGGCCCAACGTAAAGGCCAGCGACGAATAAAGGCGTGCGAAGAGTCCGAAGCGGCGCTCGAAGTATTCGTAGGTGGAGAGACGTATCACCTTTCGGAACAGGGGTACGATGATGCCGATGAGGGCCACCAGTACGATGGGCACCATAAGACCCTGTACCAGCAGTATCCAGTTGTCGGCGTAGGCGGCTCCGGGATAGGCCAGGAAGGTAACACTCGAAATCAGGGTGGCAAAGATGCTGATGCCCACGGCCCAGGCGGGAATCTTGCCTCCGCCGGCAAAGTACTGCGACGTGTCTTTCTGTTTGTGGGCGAAGTAGACGCCTGTGCCGATGGCCGCCAGGATGGACAGCGCCACGATGAAATAGTCAATCCAGCTCATGGTGTGTTACTTCAGTTTGTCCTTAATAGCTTGTTCTTCGTCGGCACTGAGGCGGGTGAGCGGCATGAGCATCCAGGGCTCGCAGAGGCCTTTGGTCTGCATCATCACCTTCAGGGCGGTGAGGCTCTGGCCGAGGGTGCGGTCCTTTTGATATATCTTGGCTATCTCGTTGGTCTCGTCCTGCAGGCGGTTGGCTTCCTGCATGTCGCCACGGACGGCAGCGTCGAACAGTTGTTGGAACATTTCGGGCACATAGTTGCCTGTTGAGGGCACGATGCCATTGCCCCCTAACTCTAACGAATGAGCACTTTGGGCTGCCCAGCCGCAGAAGTAGGCAAAGTCGTCGCGGCCCTTGGCTATCTCGATGCACTGTGCCATGCGTTCCAGGTCGCGCTCCGAGTCCTTCAGACCCACGATGTTGGGGTGGTCGGCCAGGCGCTTGATGACGTCAACGGGAATAGACATGTGTGTCGTGGCCAGGATGTTGTACAGCATCAGCGGACCGGTGATGCAGTCGGCCAGCGTCCGGTAGTATTCGTACATCTGTTCCTCGGTCAGCGCGTAGTAGGTGGGCAGCGTGGCCACGATGACGTCGGCACCAAGGGCGGTGTAGACCTCGGCCTGGCGCACCTGCTCGCTGAAGCAGTTGCCCGTCAGTCCGGCATAAATCAGAATGCGACCTGCAGCAGCCTTTACTGCCGTTTCTACAAACAGCTGACCGTCAGCCTGTGAGACGCTGTTGCCCTCGCCAGTAGTACCCATGAGCAGGGGTGATACCTTGTTGTCTGCAAAAAAGCTGATAATACGCTGCACGGCTTCCACGTCGAGCTGTCCGTCCTGGGTGACGGGGGTGACCATAGGCACCACCACACCACGATACTTACTGTTGTTCATACGCTTTAAATCATTATTATATTTCCTTGTATATGAAAGACGTACGATAGTTGCAATAGTCATCAGTGTTTTGGGATTAACTATTTTTTGCAATTATTTCTTCTCCAAAAGTGTACATGGTAAGGGAATAATTTGTATCTTTGCACTCGATTCGGGTTGACCGGAGTGGAGAACTTTTCCAGACTGAAAAACTAAAAAGTTGTCCGAAATGGAAAACTTTCTTGAGCGGAAGGCTTTAAAAGTTTCCCAAAAGCGGACGGAGAGAAAGAGCATCATAGAAGTGAACTTTAGCCGTGTTTACAATCCTTACGAGAGGTTTTGAAGGCCTCTACAGTGTGTAAGTGTAACGACTGTCAATAACAATTTAAGATATACAATGGAAATTAAGAATTTTACCATTACTAAACGCGACGGTTCGAAGGACCGCTTCTCGTTAGACAAAATTATGAACGCCATCGTTAAGGCGTTCGAGAGCGTGGATGAGCCTGCAGACCTGGGAACGATTTCTAAGATTCTCAGTCATCTGGACATGCACGACGACATCAAGGTGGAGGACATCCAGAACCAAGTGGAGGAGGCTCTGATGCGCGAAGGCTTCTACCGCGTGGCCAAGTCGTTCATCCTGTATCGTCAGCAGCATACCGAGGACCGCGAGACGTTGGAGAAGATGAACTTCCTGTCGGAGTACATGGAGTCAGTGAATGCAGCCACCGGTTCGAAATATGATGCCAATGCCAATGTGGAGCATAAGAATATTGCCACGCTGATTGGCGAACTGCCCAAGTCGAACTTCATCCGTCTGAACCGTCGCCTGCTGACAGATCGCATTAAGAAGATGTACGGCAAGCAGTTGGCTGACGAGTATATTGACAAGCTGACACACCATTTTATATATAAGAACGACGAGACGAGCCTTGCCAACTATTGCGCTTCTATTACCATGTACCCATGGCTTATTGGCGGTACGGTAGCTATAGGTGGTAACTCGACGGCTCCTACGAATCTGAAGTCGTTTGCAGGGGGCTTTGTCAATATGGTGTTCATGGTGAGCTCTATGCTCTCTGGTGCCTGTGCCACCCCTGAGTTCTTGATGTACATGAACTACTTCATAGGCAAGGAGTATGGCAAAGACTATTGGCAGCATCCGGAGCAGCAGGCCGACCTGTCGCTGAAGAAACGTAGTATTGACAAGGTGATTACGGACTATTTCGAGCAGATAGTGTACACGTTGAACCAGCCTACCGGTGCCCGCAACTATCAGGCCGTATTCTGGAATGTGGCTTACTACGACCGCTACTACTTCGAGAGTATCTTTGGCGAGTTCTACTTCCCCGACGGAAGTCAGCCCGACTGGGATGGTCTGTCATGGTTGCAGAAGCGCTTCATGAAGTGGTTCAACCAGGAGCGCACCAAGACGCTGCTGACCTTCCCCGTGGAGACCATGGCCCTGTTGGTAGACGAGAATGGTGAGTGCAAAGACAAGGAGTGGGGCGACTTCACGGCAGAGATGTACAGCGAGGGACATTCGTTCTTTACCTATATGAGTGATAATGCCGATTCGCTCAGCTCATGCTGTCGTCTGCGCAATGAGATTACAGACAACGGCTTTAGCTATACGTTGGGTGCTGGCGGCGTGTCGACAGGTTCCAAGTCGGTGCTTACCATCAATCTGAACCGCTGCATACAGTATGCTGTCAATCATAAGATGGACTACTTGGAGTATTTGGGTGAGATTATCGACCTGTGCCATAAGGTTCAGAGTGCCTATAACGAGAATCTGAAAGAACTGCAGGCTCATGGCATGCTGCCGCTTTTTGATGCGGGTTACATAAACATCTCGCGTCAGTACCTGACTATTGGTATCAACGGTCTCGTGGAGGCTGCAGAATTTATGGGTTTGAAGATTACTCCCAACGAGGAATACAAGAAGTTCGTACAGGGTATCTTAGGACTTATAGAGAAGTATAACAAGCAGTATCGTACGAAGGAACTGATGTTCAACTGTGAGATGATTCCTGCTGAGAATGTGGGTGTAAAGCATGCCAAGTGGGACCGTGAAGACGGCTACTTTGTGCCGCGCGACTGCTATAACAGCTATTTCTATGTAGTAGAGGATGATTCGCTGTCGGTCATTGACAAGTTCAAGTTGCACGGACGTCCCTATATCGAACATTTGACGGGTGGCTCTGCCCTGCACATGAATCTGGACGAACATCTCTCGAAGCAGCAGTACCTGCACCTGTTGAAGGTAGCTGCCCAGGAGGGCTGCAACTACTTCACGTTCAACATACCCAACACTGTCTGCAATGAATGTGGCCATATTGACAAGCGCTATCTTCACGAGTGTCCTAAGTGCCACTCGAAGAATGTTGACTATATGACACGTATCATCGGTTATCTGAAGCGTGTCTCCAACTTCTCACAGCCACGTCAGGAAGAGGCTGCCCGCCGCTTCTATGCCCATGCAGAACAGAACGTATAAGCCATGCTGAAGTACGTTAATACAGGAATTGTTTTCCAAGAGATACCCGACGAGGTGACACTGGCAATTAATATTTCTAATTGCCCGTGTCATTGTCCGGGCTGTCACAGTAAGTATTTGTGGGATGACATTGGTATGCCCCTGAATACTGATGCCATCGACGATTTTGTATCCCAGTATGGTACCGACATTACGTGTATAGCCTTCATGGGAGGCGATTGTGACCCGAATGGGGTCAACCTTCTGGCGCAGTATATTCACGAGTACCACCCTCAGTTTCACGTGGCTTGGTATAGTGGTCGTATCCGTATACCATCAGTAGTGAACAAACAGGATTTTGACTTCATTAAAGTAGGTCCTTATATCAGTCATCTGGGATCGCTGAAGTCAGCAACGACCAATCAGCGTATGTATCGGAGGCTGATGGACGGTACGTTTGAAGATATTACCTATCGCTTCTGGCGTAAGAAGGATATGGCGATATAGCATGTTAACTACTTTTTCAATGTAAATACGAAGCGCAGGCCGTGAGGGTCGGCGCTTTGTGCTTCTATGGTGCCTCCGTGAAGTGTTACTGCATTCTTGACGATAGAAAGTCCTAACCCCGTGCCCCCTAAGGATCTGCTGCGCCCTTTGTCTATACGATAGAAGCGTTCAAAGATGCGTGTCAGGTGTTCTGCGCCAATGCCTGGTCCGTCGTCGCTGAAGGTGAACTTCCAATAGTGTCTCTGTTCTGTGGCAGTGAGTTCAATGGTGGCTCCATCACCGGCATAGTTGGAGGCATTGTCTATAAGGTTGCGGAAGATGCTATAAAGCAGCGAGACATTGCCCATGATGATGATGTCGCCCTGGAGGCAGTTGCGGAATGTCTGCCTATGTTTGGCCAGGGTGAGCGACGTTTCATTTACGATGTCAGAAACCAAGTGTGACACTTCTATGCGCTCCATGTTTAGTTGGTCTGGTGCATAGTCTATGCGGTTCAGTGTTGAGATGTCCTGTAACAGAGCTGTCAGCCGTGTCGCCTGACTGTAAGTGCGTTCTATGAACTGGTTGAGGGTCTCCTTGTCAATGTCAGGATGGTTCTTTAATGTCTCAGCATAGCCAAGGATACTGGCAACGGGTGTCTTCAACTCGTGGGCGATATTGTTTGTAAGCTGTCGTCGCATTGCGTTTTCCTTGGCTGCCTGTTCACGGCTGATGCGCTGGTCCATTCTTCTGGCATAGCGGTTGAGCATCCAGGCGAGGCCTATCATAACGATGACGGAAAAGGCTATAAGGTGGTAGTCGGAAGGTTCTTCAAAGGGTGAGAAGTGACTTCGGTCGTAGTCTTCGAAAAGGATAAAGACAAGAGCAAAGGCAAAGAAGACAGACATGACGCTAAGATACATCTTTCTTCCTTCGCTCATTTTCTTGAAGCTAAGGTGTAAAGGCCTTATTATTCGCTTCTTCATAGCTTAAATCTCCTCAAAACAATAGCCGTATCCCTGCCGGGTTGCGATAACGCCCGCATAAGAGCCTATCTTCTTGCGAAGGCGGGTGATATTGACATCTACCGTTCTGTCTGTTACAACGACATCATCGGGCCAAACACGATCTAAGAGCTCCTGTCGTGTGAAGACATGATATTGCTCAGAGAGGAGGAGTACGAGAATCTCAAATTCTGTTCGTGTCAACGAGACATTCTTCTTGTCTATTTGTACCGTTTTGTTGCTCAGGTTGACGGTGAGCCCTTTGTAGGTTAGTGTTTCTGGCTTCATGTTTGCAGTACGTCCCAGTACGGCATTAATCCTGGCCAGTACCTCACGTACGGAGAATGGCTTAGCGATGTAGTCGTCGGCCCCAAGGCTGAATCCCTGTAGTTTGTCCTCCTCAGTGTCTTTGGCTGTAAGAAAGATGATAGGAATCTGCTTTTTAAGTTCTTTGGCGAGTTCAAATCCTGACATGCCGTCCATCATGACGTCAAGAAGCAGCAAGTCGAAATTAGTATCGGCCGATTTGCTTTTCTCTATTTCCTCTAATGCCTCTGCGGCTGAGTGTGCAATAGTAGTGTCGTAGCCCTCTGCGTTCAGGTTGAAAGCCAGTATTTCGCACAGGTCATGTTCGTCGTCAACTATCAGTATTCGTTTCATGGGGGCAAAGATACTAATTAATTTCCTAAATACCAAGTCTTGCCTGTACTACATTTACTACATAGTCGCCCAGTTTCTCGCATTCATTGATGAAGTCGTTGTACAGTGTACCCACGACATAGCTGTATTCACGTTTGTTGATGTTATCCAGGTTGTCGGCTTTAAGTTGGTTGCGCAGGTCGTTGATGGCATTCTCTATATTAAGGGTGTCTGCAATGTTCTGTTCTCTGCGATGTCCTTTAATTACCTGGTTCATCTGTGTCAACGCCTTGTCTACCAGTTCTACCATCTTCGTGATGTTTTCCATTTGTCTGGCAGTGTACTGTTTGCCGTCTTCATGCTGTCTTTTCAGTACGTTGCTCAGGTTATAGCAGGCGTCGCCTACACTCTCCAGCTCGTCTACCTGGCGCATCATGCTGCGTATCTTCTCTTTTGTCTCGTCCGACAGGTGGGCATTGCTCACCTGTTCCAGGTAGTTGGCGATGGCCAGTTCCATCTGGTCTGCATAGTCCTCCTGATAGGCTATCTCGTTCAAGAATTTAGTAAATTCCTTGTCGTTCTTTTCCTGCAACAGGTTCTTTACCATGCCGAACATGTCCTGCATGCGTTCGCCGAAACGGGCAGTCTCACGCTGTGCCTGAAGAACTGCTATTTCTGGTGTTTTGATGAGGTTGCTCTCAATATACTGTAGATGGAAAGGCTCCTTTGGCTCCTCGTTGTCGGGTAGCAGGTGGTAGCACAGCTTCTCTATCTGTGGTATGAAGCCGATGAGCAACAGCGTGTTGGTGACGTTAAAGCAGGTGTGGAATGTAGCCAGCACTACGGGCAGCGATGCCCCATTGGCCAATCGTAGTACTAAGTTGACAAAGGGGTAGAAGACGCACAGCACCCACGTCACTCCTATCAGGTTAAAGACAAGGTGAGCCAGTGCGGCCCGACGTGCCTCACGGTTAGCACCCAGTGCAGCCAGATTGGCCGTTGCCGTAGTGCCGATGTTCTCGCCCATGACCAGGGCAATGCCCAGATATATGGGCAGTACTCCTGTAGAACAGAGCATGATGGTGATGGCCATCACTGCTGCCGACGACTGTACGATGCAGGTAATGATGGTTCCAATGGCAAGGAAGGCCAGGATGGTCAGGTAGCTCTGGGTGTCGAAGGAGGCAAAAAACTGTACTACAGCATCGTTGTTGGCCAGGTCCAGTTCTTTTCCTGTGGTACTAAGCATGACGAGCGATAGGAACATGAAGGCAATGCCGAACAGGAAGTCGCCCATGAAACGGTGACGCTGGCGGTAGATGAGTATCATGCCTACGAAGAAGGCAGGAAACACAATATTCGTCAGGTCCATATCGTAGCCTAGCGATATAATCCATGCCGTCAGTGTCGTGCCGATGTTGGCTCCCATGATGACCGAAATGGCCTGTGCAAGGGTAAGCAGTCCGGCCGATACGAACGAGACAGTCATCACTGTAGTGGCTGAAGATGACTGTACGGCAGCCGTCACGCCTATGCCCGTCATAATGCCTGTCCAACGATTGGTAGTCATTCGCCCGAGGATATGTCGTAACTGGGGACCTGCCATCTTCTGCAGGGCCTCACTCATTTGTTTCATTCCAAAGATAAGCAGGCCTAAGGCTCCGAGAATCTTTAGACCTGCCATCCAGTAGTTAGGATTTGTATCCATATATAGAAGTGTTGTATTAGTTCTTATCCTTCGTTTGTCTCTGTTGACAGTGCAAAGGTAAGGCCTTTCTACGACACTTCCCCATAAATCATATTAAGTTACGGTTACGATATTGTTACATTAATGTTACTTACCCAGTCGGGCTTCGACAACGTTGACTACATAGTCGCCCAATTTCTCGCACTCAGAGATGAGGTCGGTATACATGGTGCCGATAGCGTAGTCGTATTCATGGTCGTTGATGGCCTGGATGTTGTCGCTCTTCAGCCGGTTACGCAGTGCATTGATGTCGTTCTCGATGCGGAAGGTCTCGTTGATGTTCTGCTCTTCACGACGTCCTGACAGTGTACGGTTCATCTGTGTCAGCGAGTCGTCGGTAAGCTGCATCATACCCCGCAGCTCCTGATACTGCTTTTCCGTGAATTCCTTTTGTGACTGCAGGTGACGGTTCAGCGTACGGGCCAGATTGAAGCAGGCGTCGCCGATAGACTCCAGCTCGCTAATCTGACGCATCATCTGGCGTATCTTATATTTTGTCTCGTCTGACAGGTGAGCGTCGCCAACCTGTTCCAAATAGCGGGCTATCTCTATCTCCATATTGTCGGAGATACCCTCGTATTTCTCAATACGTGAGTAGAGCTTGGTGAACTTGTCACCATCCTTCTCTTCCAGCAGGTCACGTACCATGCCGAACATGCGTTGCATGCGGATACCAAAGACGCCGATTTCTTTCTGGGCCTGTAGTACTGCGATTTCCGGTGTCTTGATGATACCAGACTGGATGTACTTGAGACGGGCTTCTTCCTCTTCCTCGTTTTCCTTCTGCTTGATGATTTTACATACCAGCTTCTCAATCTGTGGAATGAACCAGATGAGAATGCCTGTATTCGCCAGGTTGAAGCAGGTGTGGAAAGCAGCCAACACGAAACTTAACTTGGCAGCGTTAGCCAGGAAGACGGCATTGCCTACGGTTTCCTTTGTCATGGTGACGTCGTAGCCCACCAGTCCGCATACCATGTCGACGAAAGGCTTGAATACCAGCAGTATCCAGCAGACGCCGAACAGGTTGAAGAACATGTGTGCAAAAGCGGCGCGACGTGCCTGGGTACCTGCAGAAAGCGCTACGATGTTCGATGTGACGGTAGTACCGATGTTCTCACCCATAACTAATGCAATACCCTGATAGATGGGTAGCACGCCACTCGAGCACAGTATCATGGTGATAGCCATTACTGCTGCTGACGACTGTACGCACATGGTCAGCACACCGCCAATGAGCAGGAACAGCAGGGTGGTAGTGAAGGCATGAGGGTCGAAACTGCTGAAGAAGTTAAGCACGCCCTGGTTTTCGCCCAGATGCATGTCTATTCCCGTCTGGCGTAGCGTACCCAGTCCGAGAAACATAAAGGCCACACCAAACAGAAAGTCGCCCACCACACGGTTGCTTTTGCGGTAGATGAGTATGATGGCAATGAAAAACGCAGGATAGACGAAGTCCGTTATGTTGAACGAGAATCCTGCCGACATGATCCATGCCGTCAGCGTGGTACCGATGTTGGCACCCATGATGACGGATATGGCCTGTGCCAGTGTCAACAGTCCTGCCGAGACGAACGACACGGTCATTACCGTGGTTGCCGTCGATGACTGTACTGCAGCCGTCACACCCATACCTGTCAGCATGCCTGTGAATCGGTTGGTGGTCATGGCACCTAAGACGTGTCGCAGCTGCGGACCTGCCATTTTCTGCAGGGCGTCACTCATGGTCTTCATACCATACATCAACAATGCCAGTGACCCTAACAGGCGGAAGGCCAGCAATAGATAGTTTTGAGAATCTTCCATATCTTGTGTATATTAGTTAGTTCGGATGTAGGTTCTGTAGCCGTAGACGATGATGACGATGAAGCAGACCAGCGGCAGTACAAACGACAGGTTTACAGCAGGCATGCCAAACAATGTCTGCTGGTCGATGATGCTGGCCTGGAGTGGGGGAAGTACAGAACCGCCCAGAATAGCCATGATAAGACCGGCGGCCCCAAACTTGGCATCGTCGCCCAACCCTTGTAGGGCAATGCCGTAGATGGTGGGGAACATGAGCGACATACAGGCCGAGATGGCCACCAGACAGTAGAGCCCCCAGCGTCCGTCAATGAAGATGACCCCCAGCGTCAGCAAGGCTCCTGCCACGGCCAGTATGCCCAGCAGGGCTCCTGCGTTGACGTATTTCAGGAAGTACGTACAGATGAAGCGCGACGTGACGAAGATGACCATTGCCACAATGTTGTAGCGTTGCGACATCACCTCAGCAGCCTGTTCTGACATTCCTTCATTCATCAGTACGCGTGTACCATATTGAATAATAAATGTCCAGCACATAATCTGTACGCCGACATAGAAGAACTGGGCTATCACCCCTTCGCGGTAGTAGTCTATCCTGCAGATGCGCTTCAGCGTAGCCAGCGGATGCACGTCGTGGTTCTTGTCGGCGTTGTGTGGCATTTTTGTAAAGAAAATGACGGCAAACATGATGGCGATGATGGCTCCGATGGCCAGATAGGGGGCTATCAGTACCGAGAGGTCGCTCTGCTTCATGGCCTCAAACTCGGCACCGTCCAGCAATGCGCGTTCTTCTGTAGAAGCGGGATGTAGCCTGGCCTGAATAAAGTTCATGGCGACATACATGCCACAGAGCGAGCCCATGGGGTTGAAGCACTGAGCCATGTTCAGACGTCGTGTTGCAGTCTCCTCAGTACCCATTGACAGGATGTATGGGTTGCACGATGTCTCAAGGAACGACAGGCCGCATGTCAGGATGAAGTAAGCCACCAGGAAAGGGTAGTACATGCCCGTCCACGAGGCAGGCAGGAATAGCAGCGCTCCTGTGGCATATAGCCCCAGCCCCATCAGCACACCGGCTTTGTAGGAGTATTTCCTGATGAACATGGCGGCAGGGAAGGCCATGGCGAAATAGCCTCCATAGAAGGCTACCTGTACCAGGGCACCGTCAGTGACGCTCATGCGGAATATCTTTGAGAAAGCCTTTACCATGGGGTTGGTAATGTCGTTGGCAAAGCCCCATAGGGCGAAACAAGAAGTGATAAGGACAAACGGAACCAAATAGCTCACGCCGTCTTTCGATAGTATGGGTTGGTTGTTCTTCTCCATGCTGAAAGTTCCAGTAGTGTCTTAAGTTTGACTGCAAAGGTAATGTAAATCGATGGAAAATCAAAATAAAATGCCAATTATTTTTCTCATATCTTAAAGAATGTTAGTTATGGTGACATGCCTTAAACCCGTTCGTCGTAATTACGTCAAGATAGCAATTGTAGATTAAAAAACATACGAAATGAAGAGAAGACTTATTTTAGCAACAGCCGTGCTGGCAGTGTCGCTGTCAACCCAGGCACAGTATCCTGACTTGACCAGCGAGGCCAAACATTACATTGAGAATCAGAAGAAACAGTGGCAGGCCCATAGTGATTCTGCATGGGCAGTGGCTTTTCCCACTGTCATCGAGGAGGCCAAGGCCGGTCGTCCTTATGTGCCCTGGGCCAGCATGCCCTACGACCTTCGCCAGGCCAAGATTCCTGCTTTCCCCGGTGCTGAGGGTGGTGGTATGTACACTTTTGGCGGACGTGGAGGCAAGGTGCTTACCGTGACCAACCTCAACGACGACGGTCCCGGTTCGTTCCGCTGGGCCTGTGAGCAGGGCGGTGCACGCATCGTGGTGTTCAACGTTTCAGGTATCATTCGCCTGAAGTCGCCTATCTACGTCCGTGCTCCTTATATCACCATTGCCGGTCAGACGGCACCTGGCGACGGTGTCATCATTGCCGGTGAGTCGTTCCAGGTCGACACCCACGACGTCATTGTGCGTCACATGCGTTTCCGCCGTGGCGAAACCCAGGTGACCTACCGTGAGGACTCCTTCGGTGGCAATCCTGTGGGCAACATCATGATTGACCACTGCTCATGTGAGTGGGGACTGGACGAGAATATATCGTTCTACCGCCACATGTTCGACCTGAACGACGGCAAGGCCAAGCGTAAGACTCCTACCGTGAATGTCACCATTCAGAACACTATCTCGGCCAAGGCGCTCGATACGTGGAACCACGCCTTCGGTTCTACCATCGGTGGTGAGAATACTACCTTCATGCGCAACCTGTGGGCCGACAATACGGGCCGTAACCCCAGTGTGGGTTGGGCAGGGGTGTTCAACTTCATCAATAACGTGGTCTACAACTGGGTACACCGCACGGCTGACGGCGGTGAGTTCCGTTCGATGTTCAACTTCATCAACAACTACTATAAGCCCGGACCACTGACTCCGAAGGACGAGAACGTTGGTCACCGCATCATCAAGGCCGAGAGCCGTTCTGAGGGTTTGTTCCCCTTCAAGCAGTTTGGTCGCGTCTATGCGCATGGCAACATTATGGAGGGCTATCCCGAGATTACGCATGACAACTGGAAAGGTGGCGTGCAGACTGCTGACAAGGATGGTGAGATGGACGAGACGGAGCTGACGCTGATGCGCTCGAACGAGCCTTTCACCATGCCTTTCCTTACCATCATGGACACGCGTAATGCTTATCAGTGGGTGCTGAACAATGTCGGTGCCACCATTCCATGCCGTGACATCGTCGACCAGCGCATCTGCGAGGAGGTACGTACAGGCAAGGCCTATTACGTGGAGGACTATGAGAAGAAGGTAAAGGACAACCCCTATGGCGACATGTGGGGACTGCACAAGCACTCGCAGAACGAAGAAGGCTTCTTCAAATATCGTCGTCTGCCGAAGGATAGCTACAAAGATGGTATCATTACCGACCCTCGTCAGATGGGTGGCTATCCGGAGTATCGTACTTGGAAGCCCTGGAAGGATGCTGACTGCGACGGCATGCCTAACTTCTGGGAGGTCGAGAACGGCCTGGATCCCAACGATCCCTCTGATGCCAACAAGGACTGCACGGGCGATGGCTATACCAACATCGAAAAGTACATCAACGACATTCCAACCAATGTCAAGGTAGACTGGACGGACTTGAAGAACAACCACGACACGCTGGTAAAGCGTATTAATTAATAAATTGAAGATATGAGAAAGGTCCTGTATGTAGCGATTTTATCGCTATTCACCTTGACAGCCAATGCACAACAGGTGGTGCTGAACGACGAAGGGCGCGACTCTGCCTACGTGGAGAACATCAAGGGGCGTGCACAGAAAATCGTCGACGGTCTTCAGCTTACTGACAGCGAGCAGGCCCGTGCCGTACGCAACATCATTGCCAACCGCTACTTCCTGCTGAACGACATTCATGCAAAATACGACAAGTCGCAACAGGATGCCCTTCAAGCAGAACTCTACAGGCATCACTTCGAACTGGCTTCTGCCCTCGCCCTCTACCTCAACGACGAGCAGATAGACGCTGTGAAGGACGGCATGACCTTCGGACGACTGAAGCGTGACTATCAGGCTACTCAGGACATGATACCTTCCCTGTCCGACTTCGAGAAACGACAAGTGCTCATCTGGCTCAAGGAAGCCCGTGAGTATGCCATGGATGCTGCCGACTCTAAGGGGAAGCACTTCTGGTTCGACAAATACCGCGGTCGTACCAACAACTGGCTCTCCTCCCGAGGCTACGACCTCAAGAAGGAACGTGACAACTGGATGAAGCGAATCGAAGAAGCAAAGAAGAAATGAAAAGACTTTTACCGGTCCTCTTTGGACTGTTCATACTAATAATTCCATCGGTATCCCAAGAGGTGCCGATGGATTATTCCTATTGTGGCTACCATCGTTCGGAAGTTCCCATTCCATCGGTAAAAGTGGCAGCCTATGTAGTACCCCGGTCTGGTGACAACGCGCAGCAGCTACAGGCAGCCATCGACTGGGTGAGCAACCAGAAGCCAGACAGGCAGACGGGCCTTCGCGGAGCTGTGCTGCTGGCAGAAGGTACTTATGACATCAGTGAGCCGCTGCGCATCCGTACCAGCGGAGTCGTGCTGCGGGGCTGTGGCCGCGACAAGACCGTTCTGCGAAAGACGGGTTATGACCGTGGAGCCCTCTTATATATAGAAGGCGAGCGGCGCATGGCGGCTAAGGATACGCTCGACGTGGCCGATGTTAAACCTGGCTCGCAGAGTATTACCGTGTCGTCGCCATTGTCTGCTGTTTCCTCCGGCACACGTATATGTATATGGCGTCCTTCTACCAAGGAGTGGATAGCTTCGCTGTCGTGTTTGTCGTTTGGGGGAGGCTCACGCATGGGCTACTGGGCCTGGCATCCTGGGGACATCGATCTGCGTTGGAATCGTAGGATTTTAAGCGTAAGCGGTTCTACGTTGACCCTTGATGCCCCTATCACCAGCAGTATCGAGCAGCGGTGGGGAGGAGCCAAGGCCATCGTCTACGAACAGGAGGGTGTGGTTGCTGAGTGTGGTATTGAGAACCTTACGCTGGAGAGCGACTATGACCACTCGCTGGCTATGGACGAGAGTCATTGCTGGGACGGCGTCTATCTGGCTGATGCAGAAGACTGCTGGGTGCGGATGGTTACTTTCCGCCATTTTGCCGGTTCTGCCGTGGTGGTGCAGAAGTCGGCCCAGCAGATTACCGTCGAGGATTGTAAGTCTCTGCATCCTGTCTCTGAGATAGGCGGCTTCCGGCGTCGTACCTTCCTTACCATGGGTGAGAAGGTGCTTTTCCAACGCTGCTATTCAGAACACGGCATCAACGACTTTGCCGTAGGACATACTGCACCTGGTCCTAACGCCTTTGTACAGTGCGACAGCTGGGAGTCGTTCGGGCCAAGTGGCGCCATCTCGTCATGGGCTCCAGGTATTCTCTTTGACATTGTCAACATCGACGGCAATGATATTGTGTTCAAGAACTGGGAACTGGAGAAGTTTGGCGCCGGCTGGGGCACAGCCAACAGCACCATGTGGCAGTCTACAGCCTCAGGACTGTTTTGCTATTCGCCCGACTCGCTGAACCGCAACTACTCACGTGGCTGTTGGGGACAGGTAATGGGCAATGGTGAGTATTCTGAGATGAACGAGCACGTTCGTCCTTACTCCTTGTTCGCAGCCCAGCTGGAGAAGCGTCTCGGCCGTGATGTGGCACTACAGTGCCGCATTCTGGAGCGCGACCTTAACGCAAGCAGCTCGCCTACTATCGAGGAGGCAATTAAGATGGCTGAAGAAGCGATGAAACCGCGCATTTCGTTACTTAACTGGATTGACGCTGCCGTCTTCCACGGTGATGTGTCGAAGGGGAGTCTCAAGCCTTTTGAGTACCGTCCTATGCAGCCGCGCGACTTCCGTGGGCACGATTATGCCATCGTCAACGGGTGGCTGACAAAGGATAAAGCGGTGCTGGTAGGCGGCAAGCATCTTACTCCCTGGTGGAACGGCCGTACGACCGATGCCTCGATGTCGAAGGCCAAGTATGCCCTGACGCGTTTTGTTCCCGGTTACGAGGGCCGGGGTGGAACGGACCGTGTCGACTCTGTCGTTGCCGAGATGCAGCGTACTCATACCTTGCTCTTCAGCCAGAACTACGGTCTGTGGACCGACCGTCGCCGTGACGACCACGAGCGCATACGTCGTAAGAACGGTGATGCCTGGCCCCCTTTCTATGAACAGCCCTTTGCACGTACAGGCAAAGAACTGGCGTGGGACGGTATGACAAAATACGACCTTACGACCCTTAATAAATGGTACTTCTGGCGGCTGCAGCAATTTGCTAAAAAGGCCGAATCCATCGGTATCCTGCTCAAGAATCAGCACTACTTCCAGCATAACATCCTGGAGGCCGGTGCACACTGGGTGGATTGTCCGTGGCGCACGGCCAACAATGTGAACGGTACGCCGTTCCTGGAGCCTGTCAACTTTACAGGCGACAAGCGCATCTTTACTGCTACCCTGTTTTATGACGTTACCAATCCTGTGCTGCGCCAGCTGCACCGGCAGTATATCCGTCAGTCGCTCGATGCCTTCAAGGGACAGCCTAATGTGATACACAGTATTGGCGAGGAGTTTACGGGACCTCTGCATTTCGTTCAGTTCTGGCTCGACGTCGTTGCCGAGTGGGAGCAGGAGAATGGGCAGGTGCTGGTCGACCTGGCTGTGAATAAGGACGTGCAGGACGCTATACTGGCTGACCCTGTACGTTCCAAAATAGTCGATATCATCGATATAGAGCAGTGGTTCTACCACAACAAGGGCGAGTATGCACCTCCCGGAGGCGTCAACATGGCCCAGCGCCAGTATATGCGTAAGATACGTACGGGCGGGGCGCGTTTTGAGGATGTCTATCGCGCTGTCAACGAGTATCGCATGCGTTACCCAGACAAGGCTGTCATTTATTTTGCCCAGAAGCATCCGGAGATGTGCTGGGCCTCGCTAATGGCCGGCGGTTCCTGTGCTGCCATACCGGTCACCGACCATGCCTTTCTTTATGAGCTGAGCCAGATGTCACCCGTCACTTGTGAACAGGGAATGTATCTTCTGAAAGGTACGAATGGTTATATTGTTTATGCCGAGTCCGGTCAGACTAACCTGAATGTGGGCAACCAGCATTACAAAATGTTCAGCGTCGATGCTAAAACTGGCAAAATAGTCCTTTTGAACGATGTTTCGGGCGTTGTTTCGTTCCCAGGGAAGGGAGTTTTCTGGTTAAGTAAGAATCAGTAAATCAGCTAAAAAAATGGGGAAATATCAGTTTTTCCCATTTTTTTATTGTTTTTTTTGACTGTTATTTTGTTATTTTCGTTATCTTTGCAAACGAAAACAAACTACTAATTAATATATTTCATTTGTAAGATGGCTACTAACAACCTCAAGGAGCGTACTCAGCGACTGGTATCAGAGTTCTGTGCCGGTAGCGACCAGGCCTTTGCAGAGTTGTACGACATGTACGTACGGATGCTCTTCAGTTATGGCTTGAAGTTCACCACTGATCAGGAGTTGCTGAAAGACTGCATTCACGATGTCTTTGTGAAGGTGTACGGCAAACGTTCAGAAAAGAATGCCATAAACAATCTGGCATCATACCTTGTTATATCTTTAAAGAACCGCATACTCGATGAGTTCCGTCGCCAGTCGTTTTCTACATCCAACGAAATCGGCGAGTACGACTACCGTTGCTCGGCTGACGATGTGGAACGCGACTATCTCTCGCATGAGGACGAGTGGGTGCAGTCGGCCAAGGTAGCACATCTGATGAAGCATCTTACCCGCCGCCAGCGTCAGGCCATCACCTTATATTATCTGGAACAGCGCAAATACGAGGACATCTGCCGCATTATGAAGATGAACTATCACTCCGTGCGCAATCTGATGCATCGCAGTATGTTGAGACTTCGCGAGGCTGCCTTGTAAAAACCTTCCCGCCACTGATGACATTCGGCCCGCTGTATCGTCTTAAAAGAAACAACAGACGATGCAGCAGAAGCGTGAAATATATACCAAGGTGGAACAGTTCCTGCTTGACGATGACTTCATTCGTTACGTGATGGACTGCATACCCGATAAGGAGTCCTACTGGACGTCTTATCTCTCTGCTGCCCCTCATATCCGGGCCGCCTACCTGAAAGCTTACGACATCTTGATGCATTTGGACGACTGTCCGCAGCTGACACCGGAACAGACCGAACGGCTGAAGCAGCGCGTCTTCCTGACACTACGTACCGTGGTCAACTAATCCTGGAAGTCCAGCGACAGCTGACCATCACCCAGAATATTAAATGTTTTCCGATGGAATGGGGTGATTCCGTATTTCCGGATGGCCTCACGGTGCTTCTTTGTGGGGTATCCTTTGTTCTGTTTCCAGTCGTACTGCGGGTACTCCAGGGCCAGCTGGTCCATATAGTCGTCGCGGTAGGTCTTGGCCAGTATGCTTGCAGCTGCAATGCTCAGATACTTGCCGTCACCCTTGACGATGGTGGTATATGGAATGTCAACGGCCGAACCGTCGACCACGGTGTGGTATGGCTTGAAGCGGTTGCCGTCTACAATGATGGCCTCAGGCCTCACCTTCAGCTGGTCCAGGGCACGGTGCATGGCAAGGATAGAGGCGTTGAGGATGTTAATTCTGTCGATTTCATCGGGCGTAACCACGCCTACCGCCCATGCCACGGCATCGCGCTCGATGATCTTGCGAAGTTCCTTACGACGTTTGTCCGTCAGCTGTTTCGAATCGTTCAGCTCCTCGTTCTGATAGTCTTCAGGCAAGATGACGGCTGCAGCATACACGCTGCCCGCCAGACATCCACGGCCGGCTTCGTCGCAACCGGCCTCCACCTTGCCCTGATAGTAATGGCTTTCCAACATAAATACTACGTTCTTTTCGGCAAAAGTAACCATTATTTCCTCATCACTCCATTCTTCCCTATTTTGTCAAGACCCTATTTACGGAAGTTTATGTAAGTTTAACCTACGTTTGCTAAATTAAGGGCTGACACTCAGTCTCCGAAGCCCTGGCGCGCCTCCAGCAGTGGTTTTGGCTGCAAAGAATAGTCTTTTGCACTGCAAAGAATAGTACTTTGCATTCCATTCAATGCTTAACTGCACTATACATTCAACCGTTCTCTGGAGGA
>OCTX012261050.1_pt1 | contig 27492 bp, 24 predicted proteins | sample 1539691 | NCBI WGS metagenome assembly OCTX01 (sample SAMN02144231, study PRJEB22623) | gut metagenome | biome: sheep rumen | host: Ovis aries | place: New Zealand
GTTTGCTGAGGCCGAGAAGGGCGTCGAGAAGGAAATCGACCGCCTCATGGGCATCCAGGGCAAGCGCTCCGTCGACTCCATCCACAAGGAACTCGGCCACATCATGTGGGAGCACGTCGGCATGGGTCGCACCAAGGAAGGCCTCGAGGAAGGCCTCAAGCTGCTCAAGGCGCTGCGTAAGGAGTTCGACACCAACCTCTTCATCCCCGGCTCGAAGGAAGGCCTGAACGTCGAGCTCGACAAGGCCATCCACCTGCGCGACTTCATCCTGATGGGCGAACTTGTGGCTTATGATGCTCTGCATCGCGAAGAAAGCTGTGGTGGCCACTTCCGCGAAGAGCATCAGACCGAGGAAGGCGAGGCAAAGCGCGACGACGAGAACTTCTTCTACGTCGGCTGCTGGGACTATCAGGGTAGCGACGACAAGGCTCCCGAACTCGTCAAAGAGCCCCTCAACTACGAGATTATCAAGGTACAGACACGTAACTACAAGAACTAATTTTAGGAGATTGGTAAATTAGTCGTTTAGTTGTTTAGGGATATTAGCGATGGAGACTCACAAAGACCTGCGAGTATGGCAGCAGAGCATAGAGATGGTTACATCAATATATCTGATGACACAATCCTTTCCAAAGGAAGAAACTTTTGGATTGGTATCGCAGTTGCGCCGTGCTTCGGTTTCTGTTCCCTCTAATATCGCTGAAGGCTATGCAAGAGGTACAGACAAAGAGAAACTCCATTTTCTGCGTATATCTTCTGGTTCAATGTCGGAAGTAGAAACTCAATTGCTGTTGAGTTTGAACTTAGGATATATAGACCAAGAGAAATACAATGAACTTTCAGAAATCGTGACATCTGTGTGGAAGCAGTTGAATTCATTGATAAGTTCAATAAAGAAGAGACTGACACCACAGGAACAGTTGCCTTTCTAATTTTCCCAAACGACCAAACGACCAAACCACTAAACGACCAACAATTATGAAGAATATATCAGTCACAATAAAGTTCTGGAAGCAGAACGGTCCTAAGGACAAGGGTCACTTCGACACGCATGAGTTGAAGAACATTCCCGACGACACCTCGTTCCTCGAGGCGCTCGACATCATGAACGAGGAGCTCATAGGCGAGGGCAAGGAGCCTTTCGTGTTCGACCACGACTGCCGCGAAGGCATCTGCGGCATGTGCTCGCTCTACATCAACGGCACACCGCACGGCAAGACAGAGCGCGGCGCCACTACCTGCCAGCTCTATATGCGTAAGTTCAAGGACGGCGAGACCATCACCGTTGAGCCTTGGCGCTCGGCTGGTTTCCCCGTTATCAAGGACTGCATGGTGGACCGCAATGCCTTCGACAAGATTATGCAGGCAGGTGGTTACACCAGTGTTCGCACAGGTCAGGCTCAGGATGCCAACGCCATCCTCATTCCTAAGGAAGACGCCGACGAGGCGATGGATTGCGCAAGCTGCATCGGTTGCGGCGCTTGCGTGGCAGCCTGCAAGAACGGCTCAGCAATGCTCTTCGTCAGCTCGAAGGTGAGCCAGCTTGCCCTGCTTCCTCAGGGTAAGGTAGAGGCAGCTAAGCGTGCAAAGGCAATGGTAGCGAAGATGGACGAACTGGGCTTTGGCAACTGCACCAACACACGTGCTTGCGAGGCTGTCTGCCCGAAGTGCGAGACCATCTCGAACATTGCTCGCCTGAACCGTGAGTTCATCTGCGCAAAGCTTAGCGATTAGCGAGCGCAGAGTCAAGCTCGCAGACTAAGATTATAACCCAATGGGGCTATGAGGCATTATGTCCTCATAGCCCCATTATATATTTATTAAGGTATAAGGAAAGGTTGTATGAGTACGTAAATTAATAGGAGAAGTTTTTGACATCCTTTCTGTGTAGGACAACATATGACTTGCCGACCTTAAAATTGTCAAAAAGGAAGCAAAAGTAATATAACGCTTGCAAAGTGTCAGATTTTGAAGCGTCGAAAAATGCGGGAAAACGCGTCGATTTTGACAACTTCTCAGGTCGAGATTAAAAACTTCACTGGTGAACTTTGTCAACTTCACACGTGAACTTTGAAAACTTCACTGGTGAACTTCACCCTATTGAAAGGCCAAAATTGCCTGATTTTCGTATGATTTTGGCATCTCTACCTTGCAAAACGGCATCATAAGCCATTATGTGACGCTTTATAACTATCTGTGTATCAGTGCAAATTCAATTTAAGCGCGTCTTTTTGCTCTGGAGTAGAAAAGTGCCACCAGAAGGATTTGAAGCGATTCTGGCGAGTTTGCCAAATTCAGGGTGTAAGTAAAATCATCGTTTTGCTTACACCTTGATTGTTGTTGCCAAGACAACGAGATAACCGTCTTTAGCCTTATAGGACGTAAAGACCTGATGGCAGAAACGATGTAATGAAGCTTCGCAGTGGTGACGGCTACGGACGGGATGTCTAACGCTCCATGCTACGATGACCAACACAGCACGTTGTGTTGGCGGTTTATTCACATAAAAAAGCCCGACTTCGCTGGGAAGTCAGGCTTTCAACTCTTAACTTTTATCTCTTAACTTTTATCTATTAACTCTATTCCGTCTTGAACAGGTCCTTGATGCCGCCGATGGAGCCGAGCAGGTTGGTGGCTTCGTAGGGCAGATAGACGGTCTTCGTCTTGTCGCCCTCGGCCAGTTCCTGCATCATCTGGATGTACTTCTGAGCCAGCAGGTAGTTGGCGGGGTTGGTGGATTTGCCGACTGCCTCGGTGATGAGTTCGATGGCCTTTGCCTCTGCCTCTGCCACACGGATGCGAGCCTGTGCCTCACCCTCGGCCTGCAGGATGGCTTCCTGCTTGGCTGCCTCTGCCTTGTTCACGATGGCTGTCTTCTCGCCTTCGGAAGCGAGGATTTCTGCTGCCTTCTGACCTTCGGAGGTAAGAATCTGGGCACGCTTGTTACGCTCTGCCTGCATCTGCTTCTCCATGGCTGTCAGCACGCTGTCTGGAGGTGTAATGTCCTGCAACTCAACGCGATTCACCTTCACGCCCCACTTGTCTGTAGCGTCGTCCAGAACGGCAGAGAGCTTCTTGTTGATGGTGTCGCGGCTGGTCAAAGTCTCGTCCAGCTCCAGCTCGCCGATGATGTTACGCAGGGTTGTCTGCGTCAGTTTCTCGATGGCGTTGGGCAGGTTGTTGATTTCGTAGGTAGCCTTGAAGGGGTCAACAATCTGGAAGTAGAGCAGCGCGTTGATTTCGGTCTGCACATTGTCCTTCGTGATGACATTCTGCTTTGGGAAGTCATAGACCTGTTCGCGCAGGTCGATGGTGGTGGAGTACTGGTAGCGTCCGTGGTTGAGCACTACAATCGACTTTGCTCGGTCGATGAAGGGGATGATGATGTTGATGCCCGGCTGCAGGGTTGCGTAGTAGCGACCGAGGCGCTCCACAATCTTGGTTTCCGACTGAGGGATAATCACGAGTGCCATCTTGGCGAAAAGTACCACCAAAACGACGATTGCAATGAGAATGTAGGTCATAATGTCCATGATTTTATAGGTTTATTAATTGATTGTTTCCACTGTGATGATTGTGCTTTCTCTCGAGATGACGCGGACGTTGGTGCCTTCTGGAATGTCGTTCTGCTCGTTTGTGACAGCCTTCCAGATGTCGCCGTCAATCTGTACTCTGCCGAAGCTGTCGGCCTTGACTGTCTCTACGACTCTGCCTTTCCTGCCAAGCAGGGCATCTGCATTGCTGACGCGGTTCGACTCTCCCTTGTGAAGGAAGCGAACGGCAAAGGGACGCACGAAGAAGAGGCTTGCCAGCGTGAAGACAGCAAACACGATGAGTTGCAGGATGATGCCGCCACCAAGAGCGTCCGTCAAGCAGGCAAACACCGCTCCGATAGAGAAGCAGATGATGAAGAAATCACCAGCCGTAAGCTCCAGAATCAGGCAAATTACAGCCACTATGGCCCATATCTGCCAAAGATGCATTGTTAAATACTCAATCATAGTTATTTAAAGATTTAAGGATTTGCGGTTTCTTGTTTTATTCACAATAATAACAGATAACAGTTTATTTTTCGAGCCCCCACATCTAACTCTTAACTCTTAACTCTTAACTTTTATCTTTTATCTTTTATCTATTAACTATTAACTTTTAACTCTTAACTTTCTCACAAAGTGAGAACAAAGTCGTCCCAGTCCTTCGACGAGCCCTTCCTTCCGAAGACCTTCGAATAGAGTCGGCTGCGGGTTGTTGCGATGCTCTCCTTCGAATGAGCCGTCAGCAGAGCGATGTCCTTCGGCTGGAGGTGCATCTTGATGAGCAGGCTGACGTGCAACTCGTGCTCGCTCATGCGGAAGAGGCTGTAGAGCTTCTCCGTGAAGCCCGTGTAGATGCTGTTCAGCAGCCTGGTCAGCTCGCCCCAGTCCTGATAGTTCAGGCTTCTGCCCGAGTTCAGGCATTCCTGGATGCGGCGGTAGATGTCGCTCGAGAAGATGACCGTCTCAGCCTGTTCGCGCTTCGCATTCTCGATGATGGCTACCTTATTATTATAGTCCAGCGTAGCCTTCTTCTCCTCCAGCTCCAGACGGAGCATCGAGTTTTCGTCGCCCAACTTCTGGATGAGGCTTTCCAACTCCGCAATCTTCTGCTCGCCCATCTCGATGTCGTATTGCTCCTGCATCGCGCGTACCTTATCCAGTCTGTCTTGCAAGGCCAGAATCTTGCGCTTGCTGTTCTGCACCGTCACGATGAAGAGCACGATGTAGATGGCTGTTCCGAGGATGATGAGGAACAATTCCCGAGGGGTCATTATGGTCAATAGTTCGTTCATGTTTTTGAGGTTTCGAGTGCAAAGTTAAGACAAAATACGCAATGCTGCAAGAAATTTTGTTTGCAATAATTTGCAGTTCATACCGCAGTTTGCAAATGTTTGCAAGAAAGGCATTTTTCGGCTTATTTCATTATTTTATTTCTTCATTATTTCATTTTTATTTCATAACTTTGCAGCGTGGAACTAAAAGACAAGATAACTGAGCAACCTTCGCAATTCGACCATCTGGAAAAGATGTCGATAGGCGAAATCCTGAGGCACATCAACGAGGAAGATGCCTTGGTGGCTGAGGCTGTGCACAAGGTTCTGCCTGAGATTCAAGCCTTTGTGGAAGCCGTCGAACCACGAATGAAGCAGGGCGGCAGGCTCTTCTATGTGGGAGCAGGCACAAGCGGTCGGCTTGGCGTACTCGATGCCAGCGAACTGCCTCCTACTTTCGGACTTTCTCCTGACATCGTGATTGGCCTCATTGCTGGTGGCGACAAAGCTCTGCGTCATGCAGTCGAAAAGGCTGAGGACTTCCCTGAAAGAGGCTGGCAGGATTTGCAGGCCTTCTCTCCCACTTCAATGGATACTGTGCTTGGCATAGCCGCTTCAGGCACCACGCCTTACGTCGTCGGAGCCGTCAGCGAAGCAAGAAAGCAAGGCCTCCTGACAGGCTGCATCACAAGCAATCCGCATACACCTTTGGCAGCTGCTTCAGAGTTCCCCATCGAGACCATCGTAGGTCCTGAGTTCGTAACAGGCTCGAGCCGCATGAAGAGTGGTACGGCTCAGAAGATGGTGCTCAACATGATTTCCACCTCGCTGATGATTCGCATGGGGCGCGTCGAAGGCAATCGCATGGTCAAGATGCAACTCACCAATGCCAAACTTGTAGACCGCGGCACACGCATGATTCAGGAATCCCTCGGTCTCAGTTACGAAGAAGCGCAGGAACGTCTGCTCGAAAGCGGCAGCGTGGACAAAGCGCTGAACCAAGATTAGAATTGAACTACGGATTACAGCCTTTTAAACCACGAATAACACGAATAACACGAATTGGCTACGCCTTTAGGGGCAAATTTAATTCGTGTAATTCGTGCAATTCGTGGTTAAATTAAATCCTTTTCGTGGTTTATAAAAGCCTTATTCTTCCTCGTCCGCTCTGTATTCCAGGATGTCTCCCGGCTGGCAGTCGAGGGCCTGACAAATGGCTTCGAGGGTTGAGAACCTGACGGCTTTTGCCTTACCCGTCTTGAGGATGGAGAGGTTGGCTGCTGTTATGCCAATCTTCTCGGCAAGTTCCTGTGATGACATCTTCCGCTTAGCCATCATCACATCTACATTTACAATAATACTCATGGCTCTAGATTAAATGGTTAGTTCCTGTTCTTCCTGCAACTCCTTTCCCATCAGGATAATCTGCGAGACTATCATCATCGCAAGACCCATGATGAGGCAGATGAAATTCGGCGTGAACCACTTGATGTCGTAATATGCCATGTTGACGTATTGCACGAGGATTTGCGTCACAATGTACGAGCGGATATATTGCCACACCCAAAAGGCTACGAGCAGGATGCCGGCCAGCTCCAGCTTCTTCGCTATGCGGGCGACGAAGACTTCCCGTCGGGCGACGGAACGCAGCACTTGGAAGACAATGATAACCAACCAGCCAAGTAGCAGCACATTAGGTATAATAGAGCAGTATGTAATGATGAAAGGCTTGGACTGCGTGACGCGGTCAGCAGGAATGGCAAGGCTCACTTGCTTCATATCCACGCGGCACACCTGACCATCCACTTCGCTGAGCAAAGCGAAGTCCTTAGGATAATGGCGGGCCTCCACGTTGACGTCGATGTACATCGTCGGCTTGCTCTTTCTCCTCACACCACCTTCAATCTCTTCTGTTGTCGAGAATTCATCTGGCTCCTCGCCGAAGTAAAGTTCCTCACGCTCCTTGTCGGTAGAACTCGAATAGTTGACATGGACAAGGTCACACACGATAGCAGCCACCAGCACCAGTGTCAGCAGCCCGCAATACAAACGAAGTTTCTTCTTCATAACAGTAATGTTTTATTGTTAAACGATAAATAATTTCGGTGCAAAGGTAAGACGTTTCTTAATATGCTGCAAGAAAAAAAGTGATTATTTTATTGAAAAACGATAATTTCCCATGAAAAAAGCAGTCACACATTATTATATATATACAAGAAGGGTAGGCGAGGATTTTCTACGTCACTCGTTTGTCTGTTCGGAAAAATGTTGTATCTTTGTCCTCGGATAAGCATCAAAACAGAAATATTATGAAGGTTGGAGACAAAGCGCCTGAGATTCTGGGCAAGGATGAGAACGGAAAGGATATTCTTTTGAGCGATTACAAGGGCCGCAAACTCGTGCTCTATTTCTATCCGAAGGACAATACGAGTGGCTGTACGGCTGAGGCTTGCAGCCTGCGCGACAGGTATGGCGAGTTGCAAGGTGCTGGCTATGAGGTGGTCGGCGTGAGCAAGGATTCTGCAGCCTCTCATCAGAAGTTCAAGGAGAAGCACGCTTTGCCTTTTCCTTTGATTGCTGACGTGGACAAGAAACTCTTGGAAGAAATGGGTGCTTGGGGCGAGAAGACGATGTACGGAAAGAAGACGATGGGCACCATCCGCACGACGTTCATCATCGACGAGAACGGCATCATCGAGCAAATCTTTGCGGGCAAGCAGGTGGACACCAAGCAGCACGGCGAACAAATATTGAAAAGGTGAAAAGTTGAAAAGGTAAAAGGTAAAAAGGTGAAAAAGTAAAGATATGAAAAGACTGTTTTTAACTCTCGTTTTGGCGGCTGGCTTCTTCGCCATTGCCAGCGCACAGACGAGCCTTGTGGGGCGCGTCTATTATCATCCCAACATCATAGCCGACGAGATGAAGAACATGCAGAATGAGATTGACTCGAAGGTAGAGGAAGCCATTCGCGAGGAAATAGAAAAGGCAGAGAAGAAGAAAGGCCGTCCCCTGACTGCAGAAGAAAAGGCTCAAACGAAGAAGGAAACTGAGGAAGCCAGCAAGAGGGCGATTCTCGTCATGAAGAGCACGAAGACTTCCGTCACAGCTACTTTCAAGAGCGATAAGGAGATGGAGATGCAGATGAAGTTTCAGATGGACGACGAAACCTTGAAGAATGCCGGCGTCAGTTGGGCAAAGCGTAAGGCGATAAAGGCAACCATCGCGCTTCTCCCCTCGACAGAGAAGATGAAATATACCGTCCAGGGCAACCTCATCATCTGCAGCGACGGTAAGGACAAAGACACGCTCACCCTCTCCGACGACGGCAAGTACCTCTACGGCAAAATGGACGAGAAGACGAAGTTCAAATTGACGCGTACGAAGTAAAGAACAGCACAGACTGATCCATGAAGAGGCTAACCCACTAGTTCACATTTTGTGCCATTTCATCGATAATTTTGGCACAGATGCAAGCCGATTAGCAACGCCTCAGTGCCCCGAGTCGTTCACCTTTATCGTCCTCGGCGCCTCCCCCAAGGTTACAAGAAGTACGACATCAACCAGCCTCACTTCGAGCTCTGCACGGCTTGACGCATTCCCTGCTCTATGGCATGGGAAACTACACGAACAACGGGACGTACAAAATCCTGCCTTGCAACTTTGGCATCGAGATTTGGTAGAAGCTGCTCTTCCCCTGTAGGAACATCCGCTTGGTGTAATAACAATAACGACACGCTGCAATTGCAGAAACGACACGCTGTAATTGCAGAAACGACACGTTGTAATTTTCAACTCCCTGTAGGGGGATTTCAAACGCCGCGTGCGGGGATTGCAATTTCCGCGTGCGGCGTTTGGCATTTCCGCGTGCGGCGTTTTCGATTCCCGCGTGCGGCGTTTTTTGTGTTCCTGCAGGAAAGATAGTCCCCATACCTGCCAGAAGTCTTCGAAAACAGGGCGAAAGCCAAAATCTTTCAACTCTCAATTTTCAACTTTCAACTTTATTTTGTATCTTTGCCCCCGCTTATTATATATAATAATGTACGCTATGAAGATAGAATGCAAGATAGCAGATGCTGTAAAAGCCATTGTGGAAGAGCTTTACGGCAGCGCTGTGCCCGACAATCTGGTGCAGCTGCAGCAGACACGTCCCGAGTTCGAGGGACAGATCACCCTTGTCGTCTTTCCCTTTACCAAGATGAGCCACAAGGCTCCCGACGCTACGGCTCAGGAGATTGGCGAGCGTCTCATGGAGCGCTTGCCCGAGGTGGTCAGCAAGTTTAATGCCGTGAAGGGTTTCCTCAACCTCAGCATCAGTTCGCGTCAGTGGATTGAGTTGCTGCAGGATATCTACGAGAACCCGAAGTTCGGCTTTCTGCCCGTCACGGACGACAGCCCGCTCGTCATGATCGAGTACAGCTCGCCCAACACCAACAAACCCCTGCACCTCGGCCACGTCCGCAACAATCTGCTCGGCTGGGCTTTGGCGCAGGTCATGGAAGCCAACGGAAACAAAGTCGTCAAGACGAACATCGTCAACGACCGCGGCATCCATATCTGCAAGTCGATGCTCGCATGGCTCAAGTGGGGCAACGGCGAGACGCCTGAAAGCTCGGGCAAGAAGGGCGACCACCTCATCGGAGACTACTACGTGGCCTTCGACAAGCACTATCGCGAAGAGGTGAAGGAGCTCGTGGCAAAAGGCATGGACGAAGAGCAGGCCAAGCAGGAGGCTCCTCTCATAAAGGAAGCCCACGAAATGCTTGTGCGGTGGGAGCAGAACGACCCAGAGGTGCGGGCTCTTTGGAAACGCATGAACGAGTGGGTCTATGCAGGATTCGACGAAACCTACAAGGCGTTGGGCGTCAGCTTCGACAAGATATATTACGAGAGCGAAACGTATCTCGAAGGCAAGGAGAAGGTGGAGGAAGGCCTCGCGAAAGGCTTCTTCTATCGCCGGGAAGACGGCAGCGTCTGGGCCGACCTGACAAAAGAAGGTCTCGACGAGAAGCTCCTGCTCCGCTCCGATGGAACAAGTGTTTACATGACGCAGGACATCGGCACCGCAAAACTCCGCTTCCAGGACTATCCCATCGACAAAATGATTTACGTCGTGGGAAATGAACAAAACTACCACTTCCAGGTGCTCAGCATCCTTCTCGACAAGCTGGGCTTCAAGTGGGGCAAAGACCTTGTCCACTTCTCATATGGCATGGTCGAACTGCCCAACGGCAAAATGAAGAGCAGGGAAGGCACCGTTGTGGATGCCGACGACCTGATTGCCACCATGATACAGGATGCAAAAGAGCTCTCGGCAGACAAAGTCAACAAGCTCGAAGACATCACAGAAGCCGAGGCACAGGAAATTGCCCGCATCGTCGGCATGGGCGCTCTGAAGTACTTCATCCTCAAAGTCGATGCGCGCAAGAACATGCTCTTCAATCCCGAAGAAAGCATCGACTTCAACGGCAATACCGGCCCCTTCATTCAATACACTTATGCCCGCATCAGGAGCATTCTGCGCAAGTGGAGCGACGAGATAACTCTCGACGGGAAGGCTTTCGAAGTTTCGCTTGCCGAAAAGGAAATCAGCCTTATCCAAAGGTTGCAAGGCTTCGAGGCAGCAGTGCGTCAGGCAGGGCAGGATTACAATCCGTCGTGCATCGCGAACTACTGCTACGAACTCGTCAAGGAATACAACCAGTTCTATCACGACTTCAGCGTGCTCCACGAAGAGGACAAAGCCAAGCAGCAAGTGCGACTCGTGCTCTCGGCAGCCGTCGCTCAGGTCGTGAAGAACGGCATGGGCTTGCTCGGCATCGAGGTGCCTGAAAGGATGTAAACATGGACTACGAGAAGCTGAAAGGAATCGTGGACTTCAACGCCATTGCTGTCGATGCAGGCTGCAGCGGCAATCCGGGTGCGATGGAGTATCAGGGCGTGTACCTCGGCAACGAGCAGCGGATGTTCCACTTCGGTCCGATACTGGGTACGAACAACATCGGCGAGTTCCTTGCCATCGTCCATGCACTCGCCTTCATCAAGAAGAACGGTTGGCAGATGAAGGTCTACAGCGACAGCATCAGCGGTATGGCGTGGGTGAGGAACAAGAAGGCAAAGACAACATTGAAGCGAACGCCAGAGACGGCTCAGGTGCTCGACCTCGTGATACGTGCCGAGAACTGGCTGTGGGCGAACCCCAGGCATGCGGAAGTGCTGAAGTGGAACACGGAAGAGTGGGGCGAGATACCCGCCGACTTCGGTCGCAAAGGCTCTTCCAAACCTTCTACTAAAGCGAAGGACCAAAAGTAATCAGTGAGCAGGAAAATTGCCATGAAGCGAAGCATACATTTTCTTGAGTACCTCTACTGCCATCTGCTTGTCGTATTTTTGATAGGCAGGGTGGGGTTCATCTTGAACAATCGCTGCGTGGAACAGCTTTCTGTTGGCGATGCCTTCAGTTCGTGTTGGCGAGGCTTCGTGGAGCACGACCTCATGGTAGCTGCGTGGTTGCTTGTTGTGCCATGGCTCGTGGGGCTTCTTGCCTTGAGGCGTCCGTCGTTGAGGCTCAGAGCGTGGCTCACGCCTTATTATATCCTGATGGGACTTGCTGTGGCGGCCATCATCGTGGCAGATGCCGTGATGTACGAGTACTGGCAGTTCAAGCTCGGAATGGTCGTGCTGAGTTATGCGTCCAGTCCCGAAGGCGCCACCAACAGCGTCAGCCTGTCCTACCTCGTCATTCGTGTCGCGCTTGTCCTTTTGCTTGCGCTTTGGATAATCATTCCCAGCGTGTTCCTTACGCCGAAGAAGCTTACCGGCAGCACGTCGGAGCGCCTTTGGATGCGGAACATCAGCATCATCTGGTTGTTCCTTGTCGTTTCGGGCGTTTGCTTCATGCGTCAGGGCGATGTTTATACCTCGAAGCCTCATCCGACACAGCTCGCCGACCACGCTGCCGTCAATCCCGTCTATGCTTTCGTCCGCAGCATTCGGCTGACGGATAATTATGCTGCGCGATACAATTTCCTGAGCGAGGCAGACCGGGCCGACCTCTTTGACGGACTCTATCCTGAGCCGGCTGACGACATTCAGGACACGCTGCTCAACACTTCGCGCCCTGACATTCTGGTCGTTTTCATCGAGGGTTTCGGCAGTCGCTTTGTCCGGGAGCTTGGCGGCCTGCCCGATGTGGCACCCGGCTGGAGCCGCCTCATTCCCGAAGGCATCTTTTGGGAGAACTATTTCAGCAACTCCTTTCGGACCGACCGAGGCACCGTCTCGGCCTTCAGCGGCTGGCTGAGTTATGCCGACCTGGGCTTGATGAAGCAAACCGAGTTTCACGAAGGCTTGCCTTCCCTTGCCCGAACTCTGGCAGCGGAGGGTTATGAGACGTCCTACCTCTATGGCGGCGCAATGACAAACATGGGCAAGCGTCAGTACTTGGAGGACATGGACTTCCAAAACCTCTACGACGACACAGCCTTTTCTGCCGAAGAAAAGAGTGGCAGCTGGGGGGTGAACGACAGCACCGCCCTGCAAAAAACCTGCCATTTCATCGCAAAATGGGAAGGCGGACCGCACTTTATAGTGGCACAGACGCTGTCCAGCCACGAGCCTTGGGACGTGCCTTATCACCGCCTCGAAGACGAGATACTCAATGCCTTCGCCTATACCGACTACAGCATCGCCTGCATGATTGACTCTTTGAAGCAGCTGCCGCAATGGGACAACCTGCTCGTCATCATGATTCCCGACCACGGCTTCCTCTACCGGCAAAGCTACAAGGACCCGGGCTTCTTCCATGCGCCGATGCTTTGGCTCGGCGGAGCTATAAAGGCGCCACGCAAAATGGACATCCTCATGAACCAGAGCGACATTGCCGCCACACTGCTTTCACAGCTCGGCATTCGTCACGACGAATACCGCTGGAGCCGCAACGTCCTGAGCAGCACCTATACCTATCCCTTCGTCTATTGCAACTACCCGGCCGGCGTGCTCTTCGCAGACAGCACAGGCACAAGCATCTACGACATCGACGGCGACGCCGTCATGACAGAGCAACCGACAGACGACACGGGACTGCGCATAATGCGTGCCAAAGCCATCTTGCAGACCAGTTACGACGAACTGGGAAAAAAACGCCGCACGCGGGGATCGCAAACGCCGCCTGCGGGGATTGCCAACGCCGCACGCGGGGATGACCAACGCCGCACGCGGGGATTTTAACACTCATTAACGGAACCTGGAATTCGACAATGATAAAGCAGTTTCTCGACATAGTCAGACGCTACTTCAAGCCCTACAAGATGTACATCGTCTGGTCCATCGTGCTCAACTTCGTAGCGCAGTGGCTCAACGTCTTCTCTTTCGTAGTGCTCATCCCCATCCTGAACATCCTCTTCAAAATAGACCAGAACGTCTATACCTACAAGGAGTGGACGTGGGGCACCCTGAACAAGGACCTCATCGTCAACAATGCGTATGCCTGGGTACAGGACATGATAGCGTCGAACGGCGCGTTCCTGACGCTCTGCCTCATGGGCGGCATACTCGTCTTCATGACTTGCCTGAAGTGCATCGGCTACTGGGGGGCGGCAAACATTATGATGCCGCTCAGCACAGGCGTTGTGCGCGACATCCGCATGGACATGTACAACAAGGTGATGCGCCTGCCGCTGAGCTTCTTCTCGGCCGAACGCAAGGGCGACATCATCGTGCGCATGAGCACGGACATACAGATGGTGGAGAACTCCGTCACGTCGGCCATCTCGACCCTCATCCAGCAGCCCATCGCCATCATCATCTGCTTCGTCACGCTCTTCACCGTAAGCTGGCAGCTCACCGTCTTCGTGCTCATCGTCACCCCACCCGCCGCATGGCTCATGGGCACGGTGTCGAAGAAGCTCAAGAACCAGTCGGCGGGCGTTCAGGCAGGGCTCTCCGAGATTATGGCCCAGATAGAGGAGACGCTCAGCGGTCTGAGGATTGTCAAGGCGTTTATCGCAGAGGAAAAGATGGCCAGACGCTTCAACTACATCAACAACGAGTTCCGCAAGGGCATGATAGGCATGATGATGCGCATCAACGCCGCACACCCCGTTTCCGAAACGATGGGGACCGTCATCATCGTTATCGTGCTACTCTTCGGCGGCTGGCTTATCCTCGAGGGAGAAGGCTTCATCGATGCCTCCACCTTTATCTTCTACATGGTCATCCTCTACAGCGTCATCAACCCCATCAAGGACTTGACCCGACAGGCCTACATGATTCCGCTCGGCCTCACCTCGATGGAGCGCATCGACTACATCCTCAAGGCCGAGAACCCCATTAAGGAAAAAGCCGACCCCAAGCCGCTTGACAGCTTCGAGGGGCAAGTGGAGCTGAGGGACGTCTCCTTCTACTACAACGCCGGACGCGACGTGCTGAAGCACATCAACCTCCGTGTGCCAAAAGGCAAGACCGTGGCGCTCGTCGGCCAGTCCGGCTCCGGAAAATCCACCCTCGTGGACCTTATCCCACGCTATCACGACGTGTGCGGCGGGCAGATCCTTATTGATGGCAAGGACATACGCGACGTGAAGATTCACGACCTGCGTGCGCTTATAGGCAACGTCAACCAAGAAGCCATCCTCTTCAACGACACGTTCTACAACAACATCACTTTCGGCGTGGAGAACGCCACGATGGAACAGGTCGTGGAGGCCGCCAAGATAGCCAACGCGCACGACTTCATCATGGAGACCGAGAACGGGTATAACACCGTCATCGGCGACCGCGGCGGACGCCTCTCGGGCGGGCAGCGGCAGCGCGTCAGCATCGCCCGCGCCATCCTCAAGAATCCGCCGATCCTCATCCTCGATGAGGCCACCTCTGCCCTCGACACAGAGAGCGAGCACCTCGTGCAGGAAGCCCTCGACCGCCTCATGAAGAGCCGCACCACTATAGCCATAGCACACCGCCTCTCCACCATCAAGAACGCCGACATCATCCATGTCCTCTACGAAGGCGAGATAGTGGAAAGCGGCCAGCACGACGAGCTCATCGCCAAGAACGGCTACTATAAACGCCTCTACGACATGCAGCAGCTCTAAACACGAAAAAGACACGATGCGAATACTGTTAGGCACACATTACCTTGCCAAAACCGGTGGCACCGAGAGCTACACCTTCGCCCTTGCAATGGAGCTGAAGCGGCTCGGGCACGAGGTGGAGCACTTCGCTATCATCCGGGGCGGCGTCTCCTCGATGCTTGAGGAGAAGGGCGTGCCTTTCATGACGTCCGACCACTACGACCTGATCCTTGCGAACCACACGACAGTCGTGGAGCAGCTGTGGCCGAAAGGATTCATCGTCCAGACCTGCCACGGCAACATCGCTGAGTTGGAGCAGCCGTCGCCCTATGCCGATGCCTACGTCGCCGTCTCGGAAGAGGTCAGGGAGCACTTGCGGAGCAAAGGCTACAGGGCAGCGGCGGTCATCGCCAACGGCATTGATTGCAACCGTTTTTGTCAAAAAAGGCCCGTTTCACCGACATTGCAGACGGTGCTCTCCCTCTGCCAGTCCGACGTTGCCAACGACTTCATTCGCCGTTGCTGTCAGCAAGAGGGCATCCGCTTCCTGCAGAGCAACAAGTTCACCGACAACGTCTGGTCGATCGAGGAACTGATAAACGAGAGCGACCTCGTCGTGGGACTTGGTCGCTCGGCTTACGATGCAATGGCCTGCGGGCGCTGCGTCCTGGTCTATGACTATCGGGAATACATGGGCGAGTTCTTGGGAGACGGGATGCTCACGCCCGAGAGCATCCAAAAGAGTATGCTTTGCAACTGTTCTGGAAGGTCGAACCGCCTGAAATACAACGAGAAAACATTTATCAAAGAACTCCAAAAGTACAGTCCGGAGCTCGGCGCGTGGGGCCGCGAGTTCGCCCTCGAGCATCTCAACATCGAGAAAGCAGTCGAGGCGTACCTCGACATCTATAGGGGCATTGACTTCGAGCAGAAGCTCATCGCGCTGAAAAGACAAAAGCTCGACATGCAGAAGGCAAGCGAGCAGGAATTGCAAGCAGTCAACGACAGCAACACAAAGCTGCAGGAACTGCTCGCTGAGCAAAAGCAGCAGACGGCAAGTCTCCAGGCATTCTACGAGGCCAAGAGCCGGAAGCACCTCCGCGCCATCAGGGCGCTGATTTGGCTCAGCATAGCTCTGGCCGCGGCTTTCGTGGCGCTCGTCAGCATAAGGTAAAAGAAAGTATAAGATAAAAAGATAAAACATGAAAGTCAGCATCATCACCATCGCCTACAATAACCTTGGGGGCCTGAAGAGGACCTATGAGAGCATCCGCCGCCAGACGTTCCGCGACTACGAGTGGCTCGTCATCGACGGCGGCAGCACGGATGGTACGAAGCGCTTCCTCGAGGAGCACGACAGCGAGCTTGCATTCTGGTGCTCGGAGCCCGACGAGGGTGTTTATAATGCCCAGAACAAGGGCACCCGGCACGCTAAGGGCGAGTACTGCATCTACATGAATTCGGGCGACTCCTTCTATGCCGACGATGTGCTGGAAAAAGTGTTCGCGAAGGACATCGATGCTGATGTCATCTACGGAAGCTGGGAGTTGGTCTTCAAGAACGGAAAGAAGGTAGAGGGCAACGTGCCCGAAGTGGCTGACCTGGCCTACTTCTTCGACGACAACATGTGTCATCAGGCCATGCTCATCAAAAGGGAAGCCATCTTGGCACGGCCTTATGATGAGAGCTTCCCCATCTATGCCGACTGGGAGGAATGGCTCGCCCTCTATATGCAAGGCAAAACGTTCAAGAGAGTCGACATCCTGATATGCGACTTCATGGTCGGCGGCTTGAGCACGGGCGACAATGCGTCCGAAGCACTTAAGAAAAAGCGTCAGGCGGACATCAAGCGCATCAATGAAAGGTACTACTCTGAGCCTTGGAAAAAGACGATGAGCCATGTGGCTCCCATCCTCCGGGAGTACAAGATAATGAAGAATTGGTCAGACGACGACGGCCAGACGACACTGACAGATGCCTTCTACGGCTACAAGTTCCTGAAGGAAAAGCGCAGAAAGCACAACAGAATTATTCGCATACTCATTTACGTCTGCGGGGCACTGCTGGCGACAAACATCTGTACATTATGTATATTGTTATTCAGATGAGAAAGGCTGACAATGAGTAAGGTTCACCCTATAGCATTCTATCTGCCTCAGTTCTATCCCACGCCGGAGAACGACGAGTGGTGGGAACCAGGCTTTACCGAGTGGACCAACGTGGCACGCGCTGTTCCGCTCTTCCCCGGGCACTACCAACCCCGCATCCCACGCGACCTGGGCTTCTACGACCTGCGTGTCCCCGAGACGCGCCAGAAGCAGGCCGAGTTGGCACGTGAGGCGGGCATCGAGGGCTTCTGCTATTGGCATTATTGGTTCGGGGGAGGCAAGCGCCTGCTCCATGAGGTGTTCGACGACGTGGTCCGCAGTGGCAAACCCGACTTCCCGTTCTGTCTCTGCTGGGCAAACCACTCGTGGTACTCCAAGACCTGGGATCCCGATCTGCCCGACAAGCTTCTCGTGGAGCAGACCTATCCGGGGGAGGAGGACATCATTGCCCATTTCAATGCTATGCTCCCCGCTTTCCAGGACAAACGCTACATGAAGGTGAACGGCAAGCTCGTCTTTGGCGTGTTCGACCCCTCGAAGATAGATATCAAACGCATGCACGAGGTGTGGGACAGGCTGGCGCACGAGCATGGCCTCGACGGCTTCCACTTCTTCGCGCTCTGCATAGGATCCGTCTCCCTCAAATGGTCAGACAAGGGGCATCACTACGACTCGCTCGTCCTGGACCCGCTGCTCGACAGCGTGGACGCCTGGCAATGCAGCAAGAGCGAAAGGCAGTTGCGCGACAGCCTCATTGCTTCGGGCATTCCATATACCGTGCGTTACGATGATTATGTCAACAGGACGCGCGATATCTTCTCGCAGCACCCGGAGGTGCTTCCCTGCATCAATCCCGACTTCGACCACTCGCCCCGGAGCGGCGTCGTGGCGCACATGCTTGTCGATTCCACGCCAGCCGGGTGGGCACGCCTCTGCACGATAGCCTCCGAGCATGTCATGGGCAGGCCCGAGCAGGAACGTCTGGTCTTCATAAAAGCCTGGAATGAATGGGGCGAGGGAAACTATCTGGAGCCCGACCGACGCTGGGGCAAGCAGTATATCGAGGAGAGCGGCAAAGTGTTCCGCGGCGATTGGCAGGCTGATGCGACCGCTACGTCATCTTCCACCCCCCTCATCTCCATCGTCGTGCCTCTATATAATAAGGAAGCGTACATCTGTCGGACATTGCAGTCCGTCCTTTCACAGACGTTTACGGACTACGAGATACTTGTCGTCGATGACGGTTCCACTGACGGCAGCCTTACGCAAGCAAAGAAAATCGTCTCTGAACGCATCCGGTACTTTACGAAGACAAATGGCGGTCCCGCTTCTGCAAGAAATGTGGGCGTCCGCAATGCCAGAGGGCGCTGGGTGATGATACTTGATGCCGACGATGAGCTTGTGCCCGGCATCCTCGAGCACTTTGCAAAACTGATTCACGAGCATCCCGACTGCCATTTCTTCTGTGGCCAGCATCAGCTCCGCAGCAACGGGAAGCTCACTCCATACTACAAAAAGTACCGCGAAGGCGTACTCAGAAACAACTTCCGGGCGTGGTGTACAGGCCGCTTCATGCCAGTGGCCGGCTCTTGCATCATACTGCGCAGCCTGCTTCTCCAGCATCCGTTTCGCGAGGACTTGCGTCGCTACGAGGACGCCGAAAGCCTCTTTGGCATCATGCGTACGGCACGCATTTGGACGACAACACATCCCGCCATGATTTACAACCAGGACAGTTGCAGCGCCAGTAATGTCTGCCCCGATATCGCACAGGATTTCATCGGGCACCTCTCGCTGAAAGGAAAGAGCCTGTGGGAGCAATTTGCCCTCTGGCAATTATATCGGCAGGGGCGCAAGCTCTACCCGCGCGACATGGACCATCTATATAAAGGAAAAGGTTTCTCCAGCATAAAGTTCCCTCTGCTAAAGCTTTGGAAAGGGATGAGATACAGATAGGAATGTAGAATCAAGAGGGAAGAATGAAGAGTGTCCTGTCACTCTCAATGAGGAATCACGAGTTGGGAATTATGAATTAAGTATTATGGTAAGGCTTTCCATCATTACTATCAATTATAACAACCGCGAGGGACTGGCCCGCACGATTGCATCGGTCAAGGCTCAGAACTTCAGCGACTATGAATGGCTTGTCATTGATGGTGGCAGCACCGACGGCAGCCGCGAACTCATTGAAGCCAATAAGGCATTGTTTGCTTATTGGTGCTCCGAGCCAGACAAGGGCATATACGATGCCATCAATAAGGGCACTCGTCACGCCAGCGGACAATACGTTTCGTGTATGAACTCGGGCGACACGTATTTCTCTGACGATACGCTCAGCCGGGTTTTTGCAAGTCCTCTCACGGCCGACGTCATCTATGGCGACTGGTACAAGGTTTATCCCGAAAGGCGTGTGCTTTGCAGTATGCCGTGCCCTCTTGACTTATCTATTTTCTATTACCATAACATCTGCCATCAAGCCATGTTTGTTCGCACCTCAGCTTTGCAGGAGAAGGGCTTTGATTTAAGTTACGCAGTATGTGCCGACTATGCACGATGGATGGAAATGCTGTTTGCAGGGGCAACGTTTCAGCGCGTGGATACAATCATCTGCAGTTACGACATGACAGGCGTGAGCAGTCAGCGTGGGGCAGGTTGGGAAGAGTGTCAGCGCATCCGTCGTGAAATCATTCCCGACTGGTTGAGGCCCGTCATGGAGCGATACGACCAATATGAAAACACAGCCGATCACATCTACCTCTCCCAAATCCGAAAGCAGGGAGGATTGCTACGTTTCTTTGTCCACAATCTGCTAAAGCTGATCAACCTCCTTTTCCTTCACATCGACCGGGACCGCTTGTATTCTCACCGTCTCCCCGGTCAGAGTCCGGAGCTGCCGTAGTGGGCAGTCGTAATCCCCGCGTGCGGCGTTGGTCATCCCCGCGTGCGGCGTTGGTCATCCCCGCGTGCGGCGTTGGTCATCCCCGCGTGCGGCGTTTGAAACCCCGCGTGCGGCCTTAAGGAATTCTGCCGGGTCGAGAAAATGTTTCTCCACAAGCCTCAGGCAATCTTCGTCCTTATCCCACCACTTGAGGTCGAGGAACTGTCGGATAGTCTCCTCGTCGAAACGGTAGCGGACGATGCGAATGGGGCAGCCCACGGCAATGGCGTATGGCGGTATGTCCTTCGACACCACGGCTCCGGCACCGATGATGGCTCCATCGCCAATCCTTACGCCGTCGAGCACCGTCACGCCCATGCCGATAAATACATCGTTGCCGATATGGATGCGTTCGCGCTCTCGTATCTTGTTCTTATGGGAAAGTGTCGTGCCGTTCTGCTTCATGGTAGAATAGAACATTGGCGAGGTGCTGACTCCGTCGGTGGGATGCACGCCGTGCCCGCATACGAAGCCTGGGCCGATGGAACAGAACTTGCCAATCTCTGCCATAGATATCCTCGCATTCATTGAGATATATGTATAGTCGCCCACCCGGCAGTAGTAGAGATGATACGGCGGATATATCTTGCACTTCGGCGAGAGGTGGCAGGACTTGGAGTCGTTGAAGTAGTATGCTCCCTGCTCAATCAGGCCGCCAAGCTCTGGCAGCATTTTCATCAGCCATTTCCTTCTCTTTTGTCTGAAATAAGTTCTCAATCCCATAGCTGAACTAACGTTTTCCGATGCAAAGATACAACGTTTAATTCATTATTCGCATTTCATTATTCATAATTATAGGACATTTCGACCCAAAAAGGAAAAAAACTCGCAACTCTTTACTCTTTACTATTAACTTTTTTGTACCTTTGCGCATCGTACATAAGATGATGAAACGCATAGCAGCACTCACTATGGTTCGCAACGATGACTTTTTCCTACGAAAGTGGGTGGAGTACTATGGGAGCGAACTGGGCAAGGAGAACCTATACATATACTACGACGGGGACGACCAGCCCGTTGCTGATTTCTGTAAGGGTGCGAACGCATTTGTGCATCCCAAGATAGGCACGCAGGTGGTGGCGGCTGAGAAAGGGCGCATGAAGTTCTTGTCCGAGCGGGCTGCCGAGCTCTTTTCGAAAGGCTACGACCTCGTGATAGGTGTGGATGCCGACGAGTACATAGTGGTCGATCCCAAGCATGGCGTCGGGCTTCGCGACTTCTTGTCGCGGCAGGACATCGACGTCTGCCTCTCTCCCCTCGGCCTTGACTTCGGGCAGAAGCTGGGCGAGGAGGGCGACCTTTCTCTGGACGCGACGTTCCTTTCGCAGCGACACTTTGCGCAGATTGGCACGCGATATACGAAGCCCTCTATCATAGCGCAGCCGTGCCGATGGGGGAGCGGTTTCCATCGCGTCAAGGGGCATAATTTCCACATTGCCAAGGACCTCTATCTCCTGCACTTTGGCTATGCCGACAGCAAGATATTGGAGGAGAGGCTGGGCGATGCGGACCGCGTGGCTCAGGGCTGGAAGAACCACATCTACAAGCGCAGCCGCACCATCCGGTATGCTACGGAGAAGAAGGCGCGCTGCTTTGACCGCTGGACGCGCCTGTCCAGGACGTGCCAGACGTGGTGCCGGCCGCCGTACGCCCTCAACAAACCCGCCATGTTCGAGTTGAGGATTGTTGTCAAGATTCCTGATAGATTCCAGAATGTCCTCTAACATACCATCTCCAGACGCGTGTCAAGGCGAGCTCATTGAGAAGCTGTTGCCAGGCCACACACTTCTGCCGGAGGTGACGGTCGTCACCGTATGCTTCAACCCCTTGAAAGACGGCAGAATGGAGCTTTTCACCAAAAGCCTCGACTCCGTCCAGCAGCAGAAGGGCGTTACGCTTGAGCATCTCATCGTGGACGGCGCGTCATCCGACGGGACACTCGACTTCCTGAGGTCGTACGACAACAAGTCTCACGACATCCGCATCCTGAGCAAGGCCGACTCCGGCATTTATGAGGCGATGAATCGCGGTATTGCTTTGGCGCGCGGGAAATACGTTATCTTCCTCAATTCCGACGACTATTACCATCGCGCAGACGGGCTTGCGCTCTCGCTGGAAATGCTTGAAAAGAGCAAATGCGACTTCACGTTTGCCCCTGTCCTTCCCAAGGGACCGCATACGCGCTTCACCCACTACCACCATCCGCAACGTCGCCTGCATAAGCTTTTCGTCACAAGCGTCATCCCTCACCCCTCGATGCTGTATCGCAGGCGTGCGCTTTTGGAGGTGGGCGGCTACAATCAGGCGTATCGGATTGTAGCGGATTACGACCTGACGCTGCGTCTGGTGGCGGCAGGCCACAGGGGTTGCTTCGTGGATTACTGCTTCGCAACTTTCGTGATGGGAGGCATTTCAACGCAAGCCGCGACCAGAGGGGTTGAAAGCAGCGAAAAGATGCGTGTGGTGAGGATTATCCATCGCGAGGCTTTTGGGACAGAACTCACGGAGGAAGATGCCGATTTCCTTGTCACGAGGGGATGGTATCCGCGCAAATACTTGTCGGTTTACGTTGCATCGCAGAGGGTGATATCTCAGGCCTTCTGTGGGCTTCCAAAGGGGGTAGGGTATCAAATGGTGCGTCGATTCAACTACGCGAAGTATTACATCAAAAGCTTTCTATCTTTCTGACAGTCAGGACGAATGTCCTTCCGTCTGACGTTTCTTCTTCTCCAGATAATGCTGGAAGGGAGCGAGGAAACGTTTCTCCCAGAGTCTTCTCTTCTCATCGGGCGCATTCTCGTACACCTTCCGTGCGGCCTCGATGCTCATCGCCAGATGGCGTGCCTGCTTTTCCGAGTCGGAGGAGAGCAGGAAGCTCTTGGGGTTGGGATAGTAATAGTAGAGGGGCAGACGGAGTATAGTGCAGCGCCCGACGTGCAGGAGCACTTCGCTCCACCACGGGAAGTCCTCGAAGCGGATGCCTTCCAGAAAGGGAATCTTCCTGACGAGCGACGTCCGGTACATCCTGAAGCAGGGTTGGCAATGCTTCACTGCCCAGCGCTGGCTGATGTCGCTTGGGTGGGAATATTCTGTTGCGTAGTCAAAGATGTTGTCTGTCGTGACGTATTCGATACTGTCGAGCCCGCCGTACTTCCTGAAGCGCGGCTTGCTCTCCGGCAAGTGCAGGAAATGCAGGACCTTATTCGCCGTGCGATAGTAGTGGTGGTAGGTGAAGGTGACCATGTCGGCGTCCTCCTTTTCGGCTGCTGCAACGCACAGTTCCATGAGCTGGGGATGGAAGAAGTCATCAGGGTCGAGGAATAGGACGTAGCGTCCCGCGGCCCGTTCCATGCCGGTGTTCCTGGCGGCCGACACGCCTCGGTTTGTCTGGTGGATGACCTTGAAGCGCCCGTCGCGGGCGGCATAGGCATCGGCGATGTCGCCACAGGCGTCGGGGCTTCCGTCGTCGATGAGGATGGCCTCCCAGCTGCCGTGCGTCTGTGAGAGCAGGCTGTCCAGAGCTCGCCTCAGGTAGCGCTCCACGTTGTAAATGGGGATGATGACCGAGATGTCGTATGCCATGTGCCTTATTGCTTTGCTTCTTTCTTCTTGAGTTTCTCCTCGAATGGAGTCAGGAAATGGTGTTCCCAGGCCTTCCGCTTGTCGGCCGGCGCATCGGCATACAGCTTCTTTGCTGCCTCGATACCCTTGCGGAGGCTTTCCGTCTTGCGTGCCTGGTCGGCCGACAGGATGTCGCTCCCCGGGTTGGGATAGTAGAAGTAGAGCGGCAGGTTCAGTATGGTGCAGCGCTTGACGCGGAGCAACACTTCGCTCCACCACGGGAAGTCCTCGTAGAGGATGCCGGGGATGAACCGGACGTCGCGCACGGCATACGTCTTATACATGCAACGCCATGCCTGGCAATGCTTTATGGCCCAGCGCTGGTCGATGTCGCGGGGCTTGGAGTATTCGGTGGCGTAGGCAAGGATGTTGTCTGTCACGAGGTAGGGCGGCTCCTTGTAGAACTCGAAGTGAGGCTTCGGGTCGTCGAGGCGCAGGAAATGCTTGACCATCCCCATCGTGCGGTACTTCCTGTCGTAGGTGAAGGCCACGAGGTCCGAGCCGTCTCGCAGTATTGCCTCGACGCAAAGGGCCATCAGCTGCGGATGCATAAAGTCGTCGGCATCGAGGAAAAGCAGGTATTCACCCCGCATATGCTGCATCCCCACGTTTCGCGCCTCGGACTGTCCGCCGTTAGGTTTATGAATGACGCGGAAGCGGCGGTCGCTCTGCGCGTATTCCTCGGCGATGCGTCCGCTGCCGTCTGTGCTGCCGTCGTCCACCAGGATGGCTTCCCACTCTTTATGTGTCTGCGAGAGAATGCTGTCGAGAGCCCGGCGCAGGTACGCCTCTACATTATATATAGGTACGATGATGGAAACCATAGTGTGTCGGGTCTATTTTGTCAGCTCGAACTTATACCAGCGGTTGTGCGACCAGAGCCATATCTCGGGCTGACGGCAAATGTTCTGCTCGAGCATGCGCCAGAAGCATCGCGAGAGAGGGTAGCGGCTGAGGCTTTCCTCTTCATTGGGTTTTATCTCCTTGAAGGTGAGCTTGTAATGGCCTCGTGAGGTCTTTTCCGCATCAAGGTAAACGAGCTCGGCGTTGACTTTTCGCGCCAGCTCTTCCGCCCCTGGGGCGTACCACGTCTGTTGGTTGAGGAAGGTGACGACGTCCTTCACCTTCGTGTCGGGCCTCTGGTCGCTGATGAAGCCGCAGAGGAAGGGCTCGCCCTCGGCGTTCCATTGCAGGATTGTGCGCACGGTTTGTTTCATCTCAATCTGTGTTGTGTTCCAGCGGCTACGTATTTCGTGCATGAGCGACGAGAAGTAGCGGTTCTCAATGTGCTTGTAGATTTCCGCGCCCTTCCGAGGGTTGGAATAGCGCTCTCCGACTTCCTGATACCACTCCCAGCACCCCATGTGTCCGAGCAGCATGAAGATGTTTTTGCCTTCCGAGGCGAGTCGTTCCGGCAGTTCGGTGTTCAGGATTTCCACGCGGCGGCGCATCTCTTCGTCTGTGATGTTGAGGCACTTGAACGCTTCGATGAAGACGTCGCACAGGTTGCGGTAGAATGCCTTCTCGATGCCGACCAGTTCCTGCTGGCTCTTCTCCGGAAAGGCGTAACGAAGGTTTTCCCTGACGAGTCGGCGCCTATACCTTATTATATAATATAAGAGGGGATAGGCAATGTCGCTCAGCAGGTAGAGGAAGCTGAGAGGCAGTCCTGCCAGAAGCCGCATGAAGTGGTGTCGTTTCCTTGTTCCGTTCTTGTTCAACGCTGTTTTGCTGTCTGTTCAAATGCAAAGGTACGACATATAATTGAAAATTCAAAATTTATAAATTCAAAATGAAGAGTGTAAATTGAAAAACATAACTGTTCTGTGCCGAAGGAGACCAAACGAGGTGTTTTATAACACAAGCGGGGATGTCCGAAGTTGTCGGGCAGCCCTGCTTGGTTTCTGTTCGTTCTATGCGATGTGGTTGTCGGCGAACGGTCGCCTTCCGAGCTTTGCCTTGAGCCTAAGGAGAGATCGCTGATGGAGGGCGGTGATTCTGGCTTTACTGATGCCGAGTGCCGCAGATATCTCAGTGATACTCAACTCGTTGCCTTCGAGCCCGTAGAACAGCCTGATGATTTGCTGCTCCTGCTGGGTGAGGCATTGCAGAGCTTCGTCGATGCACTTTCGCTGTTCCGTTCGGAACGAATCGTCCTCGTCTTCCGGCAATCTCAACGTCTCTTCCTGCAAATCCTCAGAGGGATTTTGGTGCCTGATGGCAAGGAAGATTTTCTTCCTGCACCAGTAGCTTGCGTATGTGGCAAAGCGGCAGCCGACGCTTTCGTCGTAGCGTAGAGCCGCTTCGCAGAGCCCGAGGCATCCTTCCTGCCTGAGGTCCTTGACGCTCACGCCGTAGTCCTTCATCCTCCAAGCCATCGCGTATGCCAGAGGCATGTGGCTGATGACGAGCAGGCGGCAGTCGTCCGTAAGCTCGCCGAGTCGTTCGTCACTGTTTTCCTGCAGCTTTTCTTCGAGGGCTGTCACCTCGTTTTTCAGAACATCTTGTCTCATTTTTCTCGATGAAATGGGTTAAAATTGAAAATGAGACAGCCGGCTGTCCGTTATTTTGAATTCAAAGGCAAAGGTACGGCAAAAGAAAGCGGAAGACGCCGAATTACAAATTTTACAAATGCTTGTACAACGTCTGCAAATGCCGCACAAAGAGATTACAAACTCCGAGTGCAGAGATGAAAAACGTCGCACGCGGAAATGGCAAACGCCGCACGCGGAAATGGCAATCCCCGCACGCGGAAATTGCCAACGCCGCACGCGGGGATTTTAACACTTCATAAGGCGTTGAAAATCAACGCACGTTTTTAACGCCTGAATTGAACGCCTGAATTACAAAAAATACAAATGAAATGTGTCCGGATTCAGCACGGTTATTCCTGACAGGAATCACCGTCTGACAGACTTCGGATAATGAAGAGCTTGTCGTTGCGACGGACCTTCGTCGGCAGGGGGATGCTGATGTGCTGACCCTGAAGAGCCGTCTGGACGGGCTTGAGGTCGAAACGAATCTCGCTGACAGTCGCCCTCAGCGCGCCTGTCGTCGGGCCCGTCACGAGAATGTCGTCGCCGACGTTCAGCTCGCAGGCTTCAATCTTGAACTCGGCAACCTGCAGCTTCGAATAGTAACGGACAGTCCGACCGCAATACACTTTGCGTTCCGTTGCCTTCGAGCCGTGACAGTCGTTCCACTCCGCGATAGTCTTGCCCAGGTAGTAGCCGTCCCAAAAGCCCCTGTTGAAGACTTTCGCCAGCCGCTCGTCCCACTCGTTGAGCCTCGACAGGAAGACCGCCTTGCCCTCTTCGGGATTGGTCAGTGTGTCGACGGCCTCGCGATAACAACGCACGACGGTATCGACATATTCCGGTCCGCGAGCGCGTCCCTCTATCTTGAAAACACGCACGCCCGATTCGAGCATTTTATCGATGAAATGGATGGTTTTTAAGTCCTTTGGCGACATGATGTACTTGTTCTCTACGGCCAGTTCGGTTCCCGTCTCGACGTCTTCCACCACGTAGCGTCGGCGGCACAATTGCATGCATTCGCCTCTGTTGGCGGAGCGTCCCCAGTTGCTCTGGCTCAAATAGCACTTGCCGCTGATTGCCATGCAGAGGGCCCCGTGGCAGAACATCTCGATGCGAACAGGCTTGCCGGAAGGGCCGCATATGCCGTTTTTCTCGATGGAATGGGCAATTTCTGCCACTTGCTCCATGTTTAGCTCGCGTGCCAACACCACAACGTCCGCAAACTGTGCATAGAAGCGGAGTGCCTCGACATTGCTGATGTTGAGCTGCGTGCTCAAGTGCACTTCCTGCCCAATCTCGCGGCAGTAAAGCATCACCGCGACGTCGCTCGCAATGACTGCGCTGATGCCGGCGGCTTTGGCAGCGTCGAGTATCGTACGCATCAGCTCGAGGTCCTCGCCATAGATGATGG
>OCTX012285609.1_pt1 | contig 27468 bp, 23 predicted proteins | sample 1539691 | NCBI WGS metagenome assembly OCTX01 (sample SAMN02144231, study PRJEB22623) | gut metagenome | biome: sheep rumen | host: Ovis aries | place: New Zealand
TTCCGCAGGGAACATCCGCAACGCCGGTACCTGGAGGAATCCTGTCAGGATTCCGACTTGGTACCGCTGCGTGAGGACAGAGCGAGAGCGCTTCCCGGAGGAATGCTTATGTACGATAATACTTCGTGCGGCAGTTTTTTATTTCATCTTACTCGATGGTGAGGAAGGTGTCGAAGCCGGTGACCTCAAAGATCTGCATGATCTCATCGCAGACATGGGTGACCTTCATCGTTCCTTTGCCCTTCATGCTCTTCTGTGCGGAGAGCAGTACGCGAAGGCCGGCGGAGGATACGTACTCCAGCCCGGTGAAGTCGAAGACAAGCTCTGTGATATTTGTGAGCTCCTTCAGCTGTGCATCCAGATCGGAAGATGTCAGCGTATCCAGTCTTCCGGAAAGGGCAATGACTGCCTTTGTTCCTTCAATGGTTTTATTGATATTCAGCATAGTTAACCTCCTGCGTTGCTTTCTCTATTCGTGCCTGTCCTGTGTCCGGATATCTTTTCAGTCCAGAAAGGTCAGGGTATTGATCGTGGGCAGCAGTTCGTCGATATTTTTGCGGCAGTGTGCGATCAGTTCCGTATTGTCCGGTGTGCGCTTCATCGTTCTCCGGAGCATCCGGATGTAACCGATCAGCTTTGCCTTGTTTTCTGCTTTCTGCAGAAGTTCTTTGTCCTCTGTTCCCAGATACCGTTTCAGGGTCTCCTGCCAGATGTACTGTGCCTGCTCCCATGAAACGCCGATGAAATTCGTGACAGCTGAGTGATCCAGCTCTCCGAAGCCCCGGTACGCAAGGAAGATGGGGCCGAACTCAAATACCGGATCTCCTGTACTCAGGGTATCCATATCGATCATGATCACTTCATCGTCCTGCAGCATAAGATTCTTGGTGTGGTAATCCCCGTGGATCATGTGATCGGTTTCGGGTACAGCCTCGACTAGCGCCAGGATCTTTTCGTACTGCTCATCCGGGATATGGCCCTTCAGCCATTCTACCCATCCCAGCACGACCTTTTTCTGATCCGGCAGATCACCGGCAGGCACCACCGTACTGTGGATATGTTTCAGAAGCTCTACGTACATGTCGATGTAGGTATCGATCTTGTCCGGATTTGCGTTGATCAGCTTGGTAAAGGACTTTGCGCTGATCAGCTCAAAGCGGGACGCATAGCTCTCGCCTACCCTCACGACATCATAGGAGATCGCCGTAGGGATGCCAAGGATCAGGGCCTTTCTGGCCACCTCCCGCTCATGCAGAATATCGTCCAGGCTGTCCGGATCACGGTATACCTTGACGATCGTCTCCGGGTCTGTCCGGTAAACGATACCGTTTGATCCTTCTCCGATGATCTCGCATCCCTCCACGGAAACCGTCTTGTAGGCCTTTTCGATGGTCATCATTTCCGTGAATCCGGTCATGTCAAAGATCTCATAGATCTCGGAGGAAGCGTTGATCAGCTTCAGCTCCGGTCTGTTTTTTTTCAGACGAAGGATCACACGAAGGCCTGCACTGGAAATATACTCCAGCTTTTCGCAGTCAATCACCACGCTGGCCTTTGGAGCCTTTTCGATCTCGGCACGGATCTGTGCCTCTGTTTCACTTGCATTTCCAGTGTCTACTCTTCCCTCCACAAGGATCGTAAGAACACCGTTTTTTTCCTGCTCTGCTGTAATACTCATTCTTCACCGCCTGTCTGTCAGCCTACGATCTTCTGGATCGTTGTGACGTTTTTACCGTCTTCGTATCGGTATTCAAATGTATCCATTGTCTTTCTTACCATGAAGATCCCAAGGCCTCCGACCGGCCGTTCATCCGCGCTCTGTGTGATATCGGGATCTTTATGCTCCAAAGGATTATATGGAATCCCGAGATCCGACAGAACGACCGTAAACCGGTCTCCCTGCATTCCGGCTTCTATGGTTACGGAGCCGCTGCGGTCTTTGTAGGCATACTGCGCCACATTGACAAAAAGCTCCTCCAGTGCCAGTGAGATCTGCATGCGGGTTTTCATTCCTACGTCGGCAGCGTCCATGATCTCATCCGCAAAACACAGGACTTCGGATAACTTGCCTACACTGGCTTCAATATGTAAAGTCCTCATTCTGTGTGTTTCCTTTCTGCGGAACAGCTTCCCATGCCATATGCGGACATGTCTTTTGCTGTCCCGAAGTCCGTTTGCAAGGCTCAGACACCCGGTGGTTTTTGCACCGTGCACACGGAATAAGATTTATCCGTGCATGTCTTTGCTCTTGCTTCCTTTGATTACATTCATATTTTACTGCCCCGCGCATCACTGTGCAAGCTGCACGTAAACAGTTCATCCATAAAAACATTTTCTCTCACATGCCGGCCTGATCCAGCTCACGGATACGCTCTGCCAGCGTGGTGTACCGGTATTCCTCCGTAGCATTGTCGATCATTCCCTGGAAGGTCTCCGGATTTCCCACGAGCACAACACATTTCCGTGCTCTTGTTACCGCTGTGTACAGCAGATTGCGCGTCTGCAGCAGACGCGGAACGCCAAGCAGAGGGATCACCACGGCCGGGTATTCGCTGCCCTGTGCCTTATGAACGGTTACTGCATAGGCAAGCTCCAGCTCATCCAGCTGCCGGAAGGTATAGTCAGCCTGCTTCCCCTCTTCATATTCCACGGTCAGTATTTCATTTGCCGTATCGATGGAACGGACGATGCCCATGTCCCCGTTGAAGACGCCCAGGCCTTCCTGCGCCACGATCCCGTGCCTGCCTCTGATCGACCAGGCCAGCTGGTAGTCATTCTTGATCTGCATGACCTTGTCACCCTCCCGGAAGGTGCAGGCAGCCGTCTCTTTTTCCTTCTTTTCCGGAGACGGGGGATTGAGGTAATGCTGCAGGATCTGGTTCAGGCTTTCGACGCCCAGCGGTCCCTTTCTGGTTGGCGTCAGCACCTGGATATCCATAAAGGAGGCACCGACATAGCGGGGAAGCTTTTCCTGCACCAGCGCCAGAACGACCCTCTGGATCATTCGGGTATCTTCCCGTTTCAGGAAGAAAAAGTCCTGGCTCTTATTGCTGATGGACACCGGAAGTCCTGCGTGGATCCGGTGCGCATTGACAACGATATCGCTTTCCTGCGCCTGCCGGAAAATATGGGACAGAGTGACCACCGGAAAAACACCTGCCCGGATGATGTCCCGCAGCACACTTCCCGGACCTACGCTTGGCAGCTGGTTGCGGTCACCCACCAGGATCAGCCGCGTCCCCGGCACGATCGCCTGCAGAAGGGCGTGCATCAGATAGATATCGACCATCGACATCTCGTCGATGATGATCACATCCTGCTCCAGCGGATTTTCTGCGTTCCGTTCAAACCGGACATCGCTTCCCGCGTCCCCGGCCAGACCGGAGAGCTCCAGAAGGCGGTGGATCGTAGATGCCTCGTATCCGGTCGCCTCTGTCATCCGCTTTGCCGCTCTTCCCGTGGGGGCTGCAAGGGCAATGCTCATGTTTTCTGCCCTGAAATACCGGATCATGGTATTGATGGTGGTTGTTTTTCCTGTGCCCGGTCCGCCGGTCAGGACCAGAAGGCCGTTTTGGGCTGCCTGGATCACAGCTTTGCGCTGAAGTTCATCGAGCTCTATGCTGTCCGCTTTTTCAATACGGCGGATCCGTTTTTCCACCGCCTCCTCGCTCTCCCGCACCGACAGGTTCAGTTCGCGAAGCATTGCTGCCGTATTCAGCTCGATGTAGTACGCCTGCGCCGTGTAGACCAGCACAGTGCTCATGCCCTCTTCGCCCTCCAGCTCCCGCAGCACGATCTTTCGCTCAATGGAAAGATCCGACAGATACCGCTCCAGTCCCTCCGGCTCTGTCTGCAGCAGCTCAGCTGCCCGGACCAGAAGCACCTCTTTTGGGAGATACATATGCCCCTGGGCACCTGCCAGGCTCAGCGCATAAAGAAGCCCGCTGCGCATCCGGAATTCGGATGCAGGGTCGACACCGATCCTGGCAGCGATCTCATCCGCGATGCGGAAGCCGACGCCGGGAATATCCTCGGCCAGCTTGTAGGGGTTCTCCCTGAGCACCTGGTAGAGCATGTCCTGATACTGGTTGTAGATCTTTACGCTGAGGTTCAGCGGGATCCCGTACTGGGCCAGAAAGACCATCGCGTTCTGCATGTGGGATTTCTCCTCCACCTGCTCGCCGATATCCCTGGCCTTCTTTTCGCTGATGCCCTTGACCTCAGCCAGTCTTTCCGGTTCCTCCTCCATGATCCGAAGGGTATCGCTGCCAAATCTTTTGACGATCCTCGCCGCCAGGGCGGCGCCGATCCCTTTGATCGCCCCGCTGCCCAGATACCGCTCCAGGGCAACGCCTTCCTTTGGGATCGTCACATTTGCCCGCACAGCCTTAAACTGCTGGCCATAGGAGGGATGAAACACATACTCACCCTCCGCCTCCACGTATTCGCCTTCCGCGACAGACTGGAAGGATCCGGTACAGGGGATCTCATCCTCTGCCGTGCTCAGGACAAATACGGTATATCCGTTGTCCTCATTTCTGTAAATGATATGTTCTACATATCCTTCGATAATTTCTGCCATGATCACGCCTTATCCTGAACCTGAGTTTTGTCTGGCGGTCCCGCCCTCTCACAGGACGTCCCGCCTGTCAGGAACGCGCTGCGTTCCCGGCCCAATGTGCACGATGGGTAAACGTCTTTTCCCCATGTGGCTGCTCTAGCGCTTTTCAAAAGCAGACATCTGCTGAATATACAGGCCGGTCCCCTGCGCCACCGTCTGCTGCGGATTGTCCACGAGCACCGTGGGGATCCCGGTGTATTTTGCGATCGCATCCTCCATTCCGGCCAGCATGGCGCCTCCGCCGGTCAGGACGATGCCTCTTCCGGCAACATCCGCTGCCAGGTCCGGCGGTGTCTTTTCGATCACGCCCCGTACCGCTTCCACGATCTGCCGCACCTGCGGACGGACAGCCTCCAGGACCTGCGCCCTGGTCATGTGGATCGTCCGGGGGATCCCGGTGTTGCTGTCGCGGCCCTTTACCTCGAGCTGGGTAAGCTCCGGATCCGAGCTGACCGAGCCGATGAGGATCTTGATCTCCTCGGCCGTCTGCTCGCCGATGATCAGGTTGTGCCGCTGCCGGATAAACTCGCGGATGGCCTCGTTGAAGGATTCTCCCGCCACCTTAAGCGTCTGGGACATGACGATACCGCCAAGGGACAGCACGGCGATATCCGTAAGACCGCCGCCAATGTTGACGACCATGTTGCCATTTGGCCGCATGATGTCCAGCCCGGCACCGATCGCCGCCACGATGGGTTCCTTGACGATCTCCGCGTCCCGGGCACCCGCCCGGTAGGCAGCCTCCTCCACAGCTCTCCGCTCGATATCCCGGACGCCGCTGGGCACACAGATGCAGATCCGTGGCTTTAGAAAGTTCCGAAAGCTCATGGATTTCCGGATAAAGTACCTGAGCATGCTCTCCAGCACGAGGAAATCCGAGATGACACCCTGCTTCAGGGGATGGATCGCCATGATATTTCCTGCGGTCCTCCCCAGGATCTGCTGCGCCTCGCTGCCGAAGGCCATGATCTTGTTTGCGTCGCGGTCATAGGCGACCAGCGACGGTTCCTGATACATGATTCCTTTTCCTTTGACATACACAATGATCGTGGCAGTGCCAAGATCGATTCCGATATCTGTAACCGGCATAATTAACCTCTCAATTCAGATACTGTTTTACGTACTGTCCTGTGTAGGATCCCTCTGTTGCGGCGACCTCCTCGGGCGTTCCCTGTGCGATCACCGTCCCGCCGCCGTCTCCGCCCTCCGGACCGAGATCAATGATGTAGTCCGCCGTCTTGATCACATCCAGGTTGTGCTCGATCACGATGACCGTGTTGCCGCCCTCGGTGAGCCTCTGCAGGATCGTGATCAGCTTTTCCACATCTGCAAAGTGCAGGCCGGTCGTCGGCTCATCCAGAATATAGCAGGTCCTGCCTGTGCTGCGTCTGGACAGCTCGGCAGCCAGCTTGATACGCTGTGCCTCTCCTCCGGAAAGCTCTGTGGAGGGCTGACCGAGCCGGACATAGGAAAGACCGACATCATACAGCGTCTGGATCTTACGCTTGATCGACGGGACATGAGAGAAGAATTCCAGGGCCTCCTCGACCGTCATATTCAGCACATCATAGATGTTTTTTCCTTTATAACGGACCTCCAGCGTCTCCCTGTTGTAACGCTTGCCCTCGCAGACCTCGCAGGGCACATAGACATCCGGCAGGAAGTGCATCTCGATCTTGACGATGCCGTCGCCCGCGCAGGCCTCACAGCGCCCGCCCTTTACGTTAAAGCTGAAACGGCCCTTTTTGTAGCCTCTTGCCTTTGCGTCCTGGGTCGCGGCAAACAGATCGCGGATCATATCGAAAACGCCGGTGTAGGTCGCCGGATTTGACCGGGGCGTACGCCCGATGGGCGACTGGTCGATGGCAATGACCTTATCCAGCTGCTCCAGCCCCTCGATGCTGTCGTGCTCGCCCGGGATCACCAGGCCTCTGTTCAGATCATGCTGCATGCGTTTGTACAGAATCTCGTTGACCAGGGAGCTTTTTCCTGAACCGGACACACCGGTCACACAGGTCATCACGCCGGTCGGAAAACGCACGTCGATGTTTTTCAGGTTGTGCTCCCTGGCACCGCGGACGGTGATCCAGCCCGTAGGGGCATTCCGCTTTTCCGGTACCGGGATCTTCCGCCGGCCGGACAGATAGGCACCGGTCACCGACCGCTCTTCTGCCATGATCTCCTCGGCCGTGCCGATGGCGACCAGCTCGCCGCCATGCTCGCCGGCACCCGGTCCGATATCCACGATGCAGTCCGCTGCCCGCATGGTCTCCTCGTCGTGCTCGACGACGATGACCGAATTGCCGAGGTCGCGCAGATGCTTGAGCGTCCCAAGCAGCTTGCCGTTGTCCCTCTGGTGCAGGCCTATGCTGGGCTCATCCAGGATATAGGCCACGCCGACCAGACCCGAGCCGATCTGGGTCGCCAGGCGGATCCGCTGCGCCTCGCCGCCCGACAGTGAGCCGGTCGCTCTGGCGAGGGTCAGGTAGTCCAGTCCCACATCGATCAGGAACGTCACCCTGGCTTTGATCTCCTTCAGGATCTGCTTGCCGATGAACTGCTGTGTCCGGCTCAGCTGCAGCTCCTCCAGGAATTTCTCCAGCTCTCCGACCGGATAATTTGTGATCTCATAAATGTTCTTGTCCCCGACGGTCACAGCCAGGGATGTCGGCTTTAAGCGCATGCCATGGCAGGCATTGCAGGGCGAGACCCGCATGTACTTTTCGTATTCCTGCTTGCTGGACTCGGCCGAGGTCTCCCGGTAGCGGCGCTCCACATTTCGCAGCAGACCCTCGAAGGCGATGTCGTACACGCCCTCGCCCCGCTGTCCTTTATAATGCACCTTTACGGAATGGCCGCCGGTACCGTTGATCAGGATATCCTGGATCTTTTCGGGATACTCGCCAAAGGGCGTATCCAGGCGGAAATTGTATTCTTTTGCCAAAGCCTCCAGAAGACACCGCGTGAAGCTGCCCTTCTGGGTGCTGGACTGCCAGCCGAGGACCACGATTGCCCCGTCATCGATGGACACGCTTCGGTCCGGGATCATCAGCTCCTCGGCAAATTCCATCTTGAAACCGATGCCGGCACAGACCGGGCAGGCGCCAAAGGGATTGTTGAAGGAAAAGCTTCTGGGCTCGATCTCCTCAATGCTGATCCCGCAGTCCGGGCAGGAAAAGCTCTGGCTGAAGGTCCGGACGGTGCCGTCCATCTGATCCACCATAAGCAGACCCTCGGAAAGAGAGAGGACCGTCTCGATGGAATCGGTAAGCCTCTTTTCGATTCCCGGACGGACCACCAGACGGTCCACGATGATCTCAATGTTGTGTTTGATGTTCTTGTCCAGGCGGATCTCCTCGGAAAGCTCATACTGGTTTCCGTCGACCATCACGCGGACATATCCACTCTTTTTTGCCTGCTCAAGGACCTTCTCATGCCGGCCCTTTCTGCCTCTGACCACCGGGGCCAGCAGCTGGATCCTGGTCCGCTCCGGAAGGGACATGATCTGATCCACCATCTGATCCACCGTCTGCCGGCTGATCTCCCGCCCGCAGTTCGGGCAGTGGGGAATGCCGATCCGGGCATACAGAAGGCGGAAATAATCATAGATCTCTGTCACTGTGCCCACCGTGGATCTGGGATTTCGGTTCGTGGACTTCTGGTCGATGGAGATCGCAGGCGGAAGTCCTTCGATCGTGTCGACGTTCGGCTTTTCCATCTGGCCCAGGAACTGACGGGCATAGGAAGAAAGGCTCTCCATATACCGGCGCTGTCCCTCTGCATAGATCGTATCAAATGCCAGGGAGCTCTTTCCCGAACCCGACAGTCCGGTCAGCACGACCAGCTTGTCCCGGGGAATATCCAGATCGATATTCTTCAGGTTATTTTCTGCTGCACCTCTTATTTTAATGAACCGGCGAGAATCCTCTGCCATTCTGTTCCTCCTGAAAGTTTTCTGTCTTTCAACGCCGGCGCCTAGATCCGGCTGTAAATATCTGCCAGTATTACATTGGACACGGAGATCCCGGATCCGGTAAAAGCGATCCGGTCAGCCGTCCGCTTCATAAAGCCCATCTGCTCATATTTGTTCAGAATGTCCCCGCAGATCTCCTCCATGTCCTCGCCAAACCGCTGCCGGAATTCGCTGCAGGATACACCGGCGGTCATCCGAAGGCCAAGGATCATGAATTCTGCCTCCTGCTCCCGCAGCGATAGCTCCTCCACATCCTGCGGTGCATGGTCTCCCTTCAGGTAGGCTGCCAGGCTGTCGGTATTTTTCCACCGTCTGCTGCCGCTGTAGGAGGATGCCCCGAGGCCAACTCCGATATAGGGGACGCCCGTCCAGTAGCCGGTATTGTGCCGGCATTCCCGGCCCTCCTTTGCATAATTGGAGATCTCATACCGGTGAAAGCCATAGGTCTCCAGGATCTGGGCCGTCCGCTCGTACATCAGCCGCTCCTCGTCCTCATCGGGCAGCAGGGACGCCTTGTCACCCTGCCCGTATGTCTCAAAGAAGGGGGTTCCCTCTTCGATGATCAGACTGTAGGCAGAAATATGCTCCGGCGAGAGCTCTGCCACCTTCCGCAGCGTCTGCTCCCAGCTGTCTGCCGACTGCCCCGGAAGAGCAGACATCAGATCCACGTTGATATTGGAAAAACCGGCTTCCCTGGCAAGACAAAAGCTCTCCAGAAAATCCTTCCAGCTGTGGATCCGCCCGAGGAGCTGCAGCTCCCCATCCTCTGCCGACTGGCATCCGAAGCTGATCCGGCTGATCCCGGCCCTTTTGTATACCTGCAGTTTTTCCCGGTCCACGGTTCCCGGATTCGCCTCGATGGTGATCTCCGCATCCGGCAGGACCGTCCATTTCTCCCGGATGGCAGAAAGGATCTCTTCTATATAATATGCCGGCAGCACAGACGGCGTGCCCCCGCCGATAAAGATGCTGCCAACATCCCCATCCGCCGCATATTGGCTGCCGCGGATCTCCTGCACCAGGGCATCTTTGTAGCGCATCTGCACATCCCCATCCGCGGGAAAGCTCAGGAAATCACAGTAGGCACACTTGCGCACGCAGAAGGGGATATGGATATAGATCTCCACCATGCTTCTGTTATTTTTCATCAAGCTTAAGCACACTCATGAAGGCCTTCTGCGGGATCTCGACATTTCCTACCTGCCGCATCCGCTTTTTGCCTTCCTTCTGCTTTTCAAGCAGCTTCTTCTTTCTGGTAATGTCGCCGCCATAGCACTTGGCCAGAACGTCCTTCCGCAGAGCCTTTACCGTCTCACGGGAAATGATCTTGGATCCAACCGCTCCCTGGATCGGAATATCAAACAGCTGCCGCGGGATCTCCTCCTTCAGGCGCTCGCACATCTTTCTGGCTCTCTCGTAGGCCGAGCCGGCAAACACGATAAAGGAAAGCGCGTCCACCTGCTCGCGGTTGACCAGGATATCCAGCTTGACCAGATCGCTCTGCCGGTAGCCGATCAGCTCATAGTCCAGGGAGGCATAGCCTCTGGAGCGGGACTTCAGCGCATCGAAGAAATCATAGATGATCTCGTTCAGGGGCATGTGGTAGGTCAGGACCGCACGGTTCTGCTCCAGGTACTCCATGCCCTGGTATTCGCCCCGGCGCTCCTCGCAAAGCTGCATGATCGATCCGACGAACTCTGTCGTGACCATGATCTCCGCCTTGACCATCGGCTCTTCCATATGCTCGATCTCTGCGGGATCGGGAAGGTTGGACGGATTGGTCAGCTCCATCATGGTGCCGTCGGTCTTGTAGACCCGGTAGACAACACCGGGCGCAGTGGTCACCAGATCCAGGTTATACTCTCTCTCCAGCCGCTCCTGGATGATCTCCAGATGGAGCAGGCCAAGGAAGCCGCAGCGGAAGCCAAATCCCAGCGCGGCCGAGGTCTCCGGCTCATAGAACAGGGAGGCATCGTTGAGCTGCAGCTTTTCCAGCGCATCCCGCAGATCCGGGTATTTTGCGCTGTCCGCAGGGTACAGGCCGCAGTAGACCATGGACTGGACCTTCTTGTAGCCGGGCAGCGGGCTGCTGCACGGGCGGTCTGCATTGGTCACGGTATCACCGACACGGGTATCCGACACCTTCTTGATGCTGGCAGTGATGTATCCGACGCTTCCGGCCTCAAGGGCATCGCAGGGGATCATCTGGCCGGCGCCAAAGTAGCCGACCTCCACGACCTCCTCCACAGCGCCGGTCGCCATGAAGCGGATCCGGTCACCACGCTTTACGGTACCCTCCATGATACGCACGGAAACGATGACACCACGGTAGGAATCGTACAGCGAATCAAAGATCAGCGCCTGGAGCGGCGCAGCGGGATCCCCCTCGGGGGCCGGGATCTTCTGCACGATGGCCTCGAGGACCTGGTCCACGTTCAGTCCGGTCTTTGCCGAGATCTGCGGCGCATCCTCCGCCTCTATCCCGATGATATCCTCGATCTCCTGGATCACCCGCTCCGGCTCTGCGCTGGGCAGATCGATCTTGTTGATGACCGGAAAGATCTCCAGGTCATGATCCAGGGCAAGGTACACGTTACCCAGGGTCTGCGCCTCAACGCCCTGGGCGGCGTCCACCACCAGGACCGCGCCGTCACAGGCAGCCAGACTTCTGGATACCTCATAATTGAAATCCACATGACCGGGGGTATCGATCATATTGAGGATGTATTCCTCCCCATCCTGGGCCTTGTAGACCGTACGGCAGGCCTGGGCCTTGATGGTGATGCCCCGCTCCCGCTCCAGGTCCATATTGTCCAGGATCTGGTTCTGCATCTCACGGCTGGTCAGAAGACCGGTATGCTCGATGATGCGGTCCGCCAGCGTTGATTTTCCATGATCGATGTGGGCAATGATACAAAAGTTCCGGATCCTGCTCTGATCTGCTGCTGACAAGATTCTTCCTCCTAATATCTCTATCTGAACCCTCATCCCATACAGAGGGCATAATACTACACAGTACCAAACGATTATACAAGAGTTTTCCTGCCACCGCAAGCATCTGAAAAAAACCATAAAAACATGGCAGGGGATCCTGTGACACCAGAGGAAAATCTGCTACAATAGACGGGTATCGGATCGACGGGTACCGGCAAATACGTTTTGCCGGATACTTTAGGAAGTGCCTGCAGGAAGCCTTTGCTTCCCGGCAGGATAAAAAGAAAACGCACCGCCCCTGGCGGCGGGATACCAGTGGAGAGCCAGCTGACATATGCAGAAGATCAGGCAGGATATCAAAAACGGAACCTATCAGAACGTGTACCTCCTGTACGGGGAGGAAAACTATCTGAAAAACCAGTACAGGGATAATCTGGTCAAGGCTCTCTGTCCCGACGGGGAGGACATGAATTTTACCCGCTATGAAGGCAAGGGGCTGGACGAGAACGAGATCATCGGCCAGGCCGAGACGATGCCCTTCTTTGCCGACCGCCGGGTCATCCTGGTTGAAAACAGCGGCATGTTTAAAAACAAGGCGGAACAGATGACCGATTACCTTGGCCGTCTCCCGGATTACCTGGTCCTCATCTTTGTGGAAAGCGAGGTGGATAAACGGAGCCGCACCTTCAAGGCCGTGCAGAAAAGCGGCTATGCGGCAGAATTTGCCGAGCAGACCGAGGAGACCCTGACCAAATGGGTCCTTGGACGCATCTCGCGGGCAGGAAAGCGGATCACCCGCCAGGATATGGAGCATTTTCTGACCATGACCGGCTCGGATATGATCAACATCGACAGCGAACTGGAAAAGCTCCTGGCCTACACCATGGACCGGGATGTGATCACCCGTGCGGACATCGACGCGGTGGGCGCTCCCCAGATCTCCAATCAGATCTTCGACATGGTCCGGGCGGTGACAGAGCATCAGCAGAAGGCGGCGCTGAACTGGTACTACGATCTGCTGGCCCTCAAAGAGCCGCCGATGCGCATCCTCTACCTTCTGTCCAGGCAGTTCAACCAGCTGCTTCAGATCAAGGAAATGCAGGCCGCCGGCCTCCCAAACCGGGGCATTGCCTCAAAGATCGGCATGCCTCCCTTTGCCGTCAGCCGCAGCAGCGGTCTGTGCCGCCGCTACAGTACTGACCAGCTGCGCCAGATCGTCGCGGAATGTGTACAGACCGAGCAGGAGGTCAAGACCGGTCATCTGGATGATACCATCAGCGTGGAAATGCTGATCGTAAAATTCAGCAGATGAGCCTTGCTGCAGGCCTTTGCGGCATCCGCCGCATTTCCGCCGTTTTCGCCCCTGTTTTCCTTAAAAATCCCGTTGACAAACACATGGAAATAGAATAGAATGATTAAGCGTGTTTGAGGAGATCTCGTGTCTGTCTTCTGAAACACAGGATAAAATAATAAAATAGGAGGTGTACAGTTTGGCTAACATTAAGTCCGCAAAGAAAAGAATTCTTGTTAACAGAAAGAAAGCTGCCAGAAATCAGGCTGCAAAATCTGCTGTAAAGACTTCGATCAAGAAAGTCGAGGCTGCTGTTGCTGCAGGTGACAAGGAAGCTGCTCAGGCTGCTCTTGTAAATTCCATTTCTACGATCGATAAGGCCGCTTCCAAGGGCATTTATCACAAGAACACAGCGTCCAGAAAAGTTTCCAGAATGAGCAAAGCTGTAAACTCTATTCAGTAAATCGAATTGATATAGATAAAAGAACCGGTTGCCAGTCGTCAGCAGCCGGTTTTTTTATGCCCTTTTTGCCGGCTCATTTTGGCCACCCTGCCCCCGCAGGGTACGCTTCCTCCTTCCGCCAGACTTCCGCTGTATACCGCTTTTCATCCTTCACGGTCACGGTGACCGCGCCGCACCGGTCTGTACGGTAAATATCACACCCGGCCTTCTGCAGTCTTTCCAGCGTCTCCCTGTGGGGATGACCATAGGAATTGCACTTCCCGCAGCTGATCAGCGCAAGAGCGGGACTTGTCAGCTCAAGAAGTGCCGGCGTCGTGCTGGTACTCGACCCGTGATGCCCCGCCTTCAGGCAGTTCACCTTTTTCACTTCACGGAAGATCTGCTGCTCTCCCGCTTCTTCCAGATCACCCGTGAGCAGTGCGGAAAATCCCTCTCTTCTGACCTCCAGCACCAGGCTTCCGTCATTCCCTGTAAGAGCTGTCTTCTCCCCGGGATAAAGAACGAGGATCTCCGTGCCGCCGCAGCGGACCGCATCGCCGGCCCGCAGCGTGCGCACCGAAAGCCCTGCAGCTCTGGCTTCCCTGGCAAGCGTTTTTCCTGCCGCCGTCCCCTCCATCCAGCATGGCATACACAGACTTTCCGCTCTTACCCGGGCAGAGCCGTCCGCGATCCCCTTCAGGATATCCTCGATGCCGCTGAAATGGTCGGCATCGTCATGCGTGACAAAGATCGCCTCGATCCGGCGGATGCCCTTTGCCTTCAGATACGGCAGGATCCGGTACGTCCCGACCTCCCGTACATCCGAGCTCCCTCCGTCAACCAGAAATGCACGCCCATCCTCTGTCTGCAAAACGAGCCCGTCCCCCTGCCCCACATCCAGCATCGTCAGTGTGAGTTCTGCCCGTCCGGCAGACAGCAGGATGCCAAAGGCAAGGGCCGTAAGCCCTGCGGCAAAGCAGCAGCGGATCCTCTTATCTTTGCTCTTATCTTTGCCCTTATCTTTGCCCTTATCTTTGCACTTTTTTTCCTCCACTAGGGCAGGTGTCTCCCGCCTTTCTCGGATCAGCAGGAGGGCCGCTGCAAGCAAAACGTAGCAGATCAAGACCCGCCAGAGCGAAGGCTGTCCGCAGACCCATACCGCCCCGGGGATACGGCGAACCTGTCCTGTGATCCAGATCCAGATCTTCAGAAGCAGCCCTGCCGGAAACAGCAGCACGCGCCCCGCAGCCGGCCAGAGCATCGCGGCTGCCGCGCCGGCCATCCCCATCCCCATCACCAGACTAAGGCCCGGAAGGATGAGCAGATTGACCGGCAGCGACAAAAGCGGGATCTCAAACCAGTACCTCGCCGTAAGCGGGATCGTCAGCAGATTGATCGCTATCCAGGACAGTACAGAGCGCAGCAGACCCCTGGAGATGGCTGGCCGCCTCCTCTTTTCTTTCGCCTCTCGCTCCGGAAGGAGCCTTCGCAGCGATGGATACACGACCGCCGCGCCGGCAACGGCAAGGAAGGAGAGCTGGAACCCTGCAGAAAACAGATATCCCGGCTCAGTGAGCAGGATGAGGATGCCTGCAAGGGCCAGGGCACACAGCAGGTCATAGGATCTTCTGGTCAGCTTCGCAATAAGAAGCACGGCAAACATGAGGATGGCGCGAACTGCCGAAACAGGCAGACCGCAAAGGATCCCGTACAGCACGAGCAGCACAAAGGAGACGGCAGCAGAGAACACCTGCTCTGCCCGCCCCATCCTCCGCCGGACCAGCCAGGCAAGAAGGAGGGCTGCCCTCTCTGCCATCATGCCGACCATGGTGATGTGCATCCCCGAGATGGCCAGGACATGCATGATCCCGCCGGCCTGAAAGCCGCCAAGGATCCCCTCCTCCAGCACATCCCTGTCGCCCAGCAGCATGGCACAGAGCACTCCCGCCTCCGCATCGCTCATGCAGGAAAAAATGACGTTCTCAAGTCTCTCCCGCAGCGCGCACAGAGTCTCTCTGAGCCTGTACCAGAGTGGGGCCTCCCCATGCTTCTTCAGGACAGCGGTCTCTGCGAACAGGGTGTACCAGATCCCCTGGCAGCCATAGTATTCCCTGGCGTCAAACTGTCCCGGATTGCCGGCCCTCTGGGTCGCCTGCAGTCTGCCAGAAAAAAGGACGCACGAACCCAGAGGAAGCGCGCCACCGTCTGTTTCCTGTCCCGGGTTATGGTGTTCCTCTTCCTTTATTATCTGTGTTTTTCCGGTCACGGTGACCAGGATACGGTAAAAGTGGATTTCTTCGTCTCCGAACGAGACGGCAGAATTGCTGAGAATGTATTGCGTTGAATTGGGCTTTTGCTGCCGGGAGGTGATCTGCCCGGTGATTTTCACCTGCATGCCCTCCGCCAGCTGTCCGTGCAGCGATCCGCTCATGCGGGGCACATGAAAAACAGGAGCCCCGCACAGCTTCAGGATCCACAGACTGATCATCAAGGCAACACACAGGATGCATAGCGGTCGTCTGTGCATAGATTGGATTTCCTACTGGATGAGCGCGTCATTCCTCTGGTACTGGATGCTCAGATCCATGTTTTCACGGTAGATGACCTTGCTCTCTCCGTTGATGGTGAACTGTACCTTGCTGACCTGACAGCTGTCCGTCAGCGAGTTGACGATGGCGTAAAGAGGGATCTCCTCCCGCACGCTCAGGATCGTGCTGTTTACCGTGTCATCGAAATTGACATAGCAGATGCCGTCCTGGGAGACGACACTCAGCACCCCGGTATCGCCGGAGAGGACCGGATAATGCCCGGACACCTCCGGTCCGTGGATCACGGCCTCCACAACTGCCTTTTCCGCCGGCTCGCTGCTGATATAGTAGACCCGCCTCACCTCGGGGATCAGGACGGATCCGGTCTCGTCGGTAAAGTACAGCGTCATAATGGTACTCTGGTAATTGTTGATGGTCTCGCCGGAATTCTCGACGAAATTTTCGGCCGTGAGCGGCCCGTAGGCATTGCCGTAGGAGTCAAGGGCCGGTTCGCCCTCAATGGTAAACTGTACCTCCTCCACACCTGGCAGCTGCAGAAAGGTCCGGACCAGTCCTCCGATGGCCAGTCCCCGCCTTGCCGGGCTCATCCCGGTAAAGGCCTCGCTAAGGTCAAGGGTAAGAACCGACTCCTCCAGGGTAAAGCCCTGGATATTTACGCCCTCGTCCAGGAGGTTCTCCTGGCTCTCATCCGCGGGTGTCCGCGACTGCATGGCAATCAGCTCCATGATCTGTGAATCCATATCCTGACTTTCCAGCAGATACTCCGCGCTGACGATCAGATTCTCTCCCTTTGACAGATAATACAGATTGCAGGTTTCGCCCAGGACACCGCCGGAGGGCACTTTTCCGCAGCCGGAGGAAAGCACTGCGCTGGCTGCCAGTACGGCCGCGAGATACGCTCCGGCCAGTCTTCCAGACCGTTTTTTCATCGCACTGTCCTCCTATACCACATAGACCAGCGGGATCCGGATTGAAAATGTCGATCCCTCTCCTACCCGGCTGCTCACGCGGATCGCTCCGCGGTGCATCACGATCGCGCTCTTTGTGATCGCCAGCCCCAGGCCGGTGCCGCCGATCTCCCGGGAATGGCTCTTGTCCACCCGGTAGAACCGCTCAAAGATATTGTCGATGGATTCCTGCGGAATGCCGATCCCCGAGTCGGTGATCGTCACATAGAAATATTTTCTGTCCGCATTCAGTGAGATGCGCACCCAGCCACCCTCCGGCTTGTTGTACTTGACCGCATTCTCGATAATATTGGTCAGTGCCAGGGTAAGCTTTGTCTCATCCACCTCGGCTGTAATCGGACGGAAGCTGTCCAGGATCAGCTCAACATTGGCCCTCTCCGCGATGGGATTAAGCCGCTTGATGATCAGCTCAAGAAGCTCGTTGATATTCTTCTCTTCGATGTTCAGATCTGCGCTCTTCTTGTCCATACGGACCAGTGAAAGCAGATCGTTGATGATGCTGTTCTCACGATCGATCTCCTGGGAAATGTCCTGCATAAAATCCTTGTACTGCTCCAGCGAAGCATTTGGATCCTGATTCAGGGCATCGGCCAGCACCTTCATGGAGGTCAGAGGCGTCTTCAGCTCGTGGGAGACGTTGGATACGAACTCCTCCCGGCTGTCATCCACCGTCTTGACCCGCACAAGCAGGCGGTTGAAGGCGTCAGCGATCAGCTCTGTCTCCAGGTAATCGTCGACAGAGATGCTCTCGTCCTGATAGCCATCGGTGATCGCCTCGATGGAATTTGTGATCTTCTGGAAAGGCTTGACCAGAAATGTGGCAGAAATGTAGCCGATCAGCAGGATCAGCAGAATAACGATCATCAGGATCATATTTCCGCGGCGCTCCAGCACATTTTTGCTGGCATTGATCTCGACCGTGGACACGCTGACCAGCATGACGCCCAGCGTCTCCGACTCGGCATCGGAAAGGGCCGGATCGGTTATCCGCAGCGTCATCTCGATATACTGATTGTCCCGGTCATACTGGCTGGTCTCCCTGCCCTCGAGGCAGTCCATGACCTCCTTGGTCAGGGAGTATTTTCCCACATCCAGATGGAAGGTGTCACGGATGACCTTGCCGTCCTTGTTGACGACAAATATACGCCCGCCGTAGATACTGGTCAGCATATCGAATTCGCCGTCGATCACCTCGTCCACCGGATTTTCCAGATAGCCGCGGTTGACCAGCTGATCGCACAGAATATCACACTGGTTGTGTACGATGGCGATCCTCTGACTGATCGCCCGGGTCTCATAGCTTCGGACCACCGACCGTTCGACGACCACCGAGGAAACGATGGCCATAAGAAACAGAAGCATCATGATGCTGAATCGGATGCTTCTGAAATAACGCAGTTTTCCCTTTAATTTAAGTCTGGAAATAATGAACCACTCTCCTTAGATCCCGCAGCGGACGATCAGGCCTGGAAATAATAGCCGACGCCCCACTTTGTATGAACGTATACCGGATCACTCGGATTGTCCTCGATCTTTTCGCGCAGGCGGCGGATGTGCACGTCGACGGTGCGCACGTCGCCGGGATACTCATATCCCCAGACAATATTCAGGAGGTTCTCACGGCTATAGACCTTGTTCGGGTTGAAGACCAGGAGCTGGAGCACGTCAAACTCCTTGGCGGTCAGATTGACCTCCCGCTCGCCGATAAATACCCGACGGCTGTCGCAGTCCATCTTCAGATTGCCCGCCTGGACGATCCTGGACTTCTCGACGCTCTCCTCCACCCTGCGGCTTCTTCTGAGGATCGCCTTGATCCTGGCCTTTACCTCCAGGATATTGAACGGCTTGGTGATATAATCATCGGCCCCATACTCCAGGCCCATGATCTTGTCCATATCCTCGCCCTTTGCCGTCAGCATGATGATCGGCACGTTGGAAAACTCGCGGATCTGCTGGCATACATCCAGTCCGCTCATCCTGGGCAGCATAAGATCCAGCAGAATGATGTCATACTGGTTCTCCTGTGCCAGAGTGAGGGCCTCCTCGCCGTCATAGGCAGCCGTAACCTCATATCCGTCCTGCTCAAGAGAGAACCGGATGCCCTTTACGATCGCCTTCTCGTCATCTACAACTAATACTTTGTTTGCCATGATCTTTAAACCTCTATACAGTCCTTGATTCTTTCGTAAGCCTTTTCCTTGATGCCGCTGACATTCCGGATCTCCTCCGGGCTGGAAAAAGCTCCGTTATTCTCTCTGTACTGAATGATCGCCTCAGCCTTTGCCTCGCCGATGCCGGGAAGCGTCATCAGCTCCTCTTTTCCTGCCGTATTGATATTGACCTTTCCTGTGCCGGTCTCGGTCGCTGCAGCCTTCGCACTGCTGCCGGTCACGGGAGCAATGTTCTGTCCGGCCGCAGCCATCGCAGCCGTCTCATCTCTGGTATATACAGTGATCTGTTCCCCATCGGACAGGCGCTGTGCCTGGTTCAGATACCGGTCATCGGCATCGCTTTTCATACCTCCTGCTGCCTCGATGGCCTGCCATACCCGGCTGCCGTCGGGAAGCTCATAGACGCCCGGCCTTTCCACTGCGCCGCAGACATAGACGACGATGGTGCCGGCCGTTTCCTCTTCTGTACTTGCCAGCTCCGGCCCTTGAGCCTTAGCACCACCCGGTTCCTCTGTTTCCAGGACTCCGGATGAGCCCTCCGTCAGAGAAAGTCCGTCGGCATCTTCCCCGGAATCCTCCGAATCTGCACTGCTGACCGTCTGAGCACTGCTCTCTGTCGTCTGGTATACGACCTCGCCGCCGCTCCCGCAGCCCGATGCCAGGAGTGCGGCAGCCGCAAGGAACAGCCGTAATTTTATCATTCTTTTCATCCGTATCACTCCGTAAGCAAAACCTGCGGCCCCTGTTGTGATACCTGACTGCAATTATTTTATCTAATTTTTGTAACAATTACAAGAGTTTCCGTAACAATCAGGCCGCCCCGAAGGGCGGCCCTGCTTCTGTTTTTCCTTTTTTCTATGCTGCCTTGCCGGCCGTGCGGATGACCTTGGCCTTCTGGAGCAGCACAGCTATCAGATAAAAGATCGCGATGTTGATCGGGAGCATGATCAGCTCCTTGATGATCCTTGCCGGAAGGATCACCGTATAGACACTGCCGTACAGCAACGTCAGCCAGTACGTATTCAGCAGCATATTGACCACTACCGTTACGATGCTGTTTGCCGCGATCACCCTTGGCAGACTCAGCTTCCTGCGGTAGAGCATGAACCCGTAGATCAGGCCCGTCAGCGCCTCGCTGATGGTAAAGCCCGGGAAAAAGGGTCCGGTGGGACGGATCATGTACTTGACGATGTCGGCAAGCATGCCGACGATCATGCCGACAAACGGACCGAACATCATACCGGTCAGCTCGTCAACAACAAAGGCAAGACTGATCTTGATCGACTCTGTGACCTGGATGGCAAAGAATCCGAGAACAACAGCGATGGCCAGCAGCATGGCCGCCGTCGCAAGCACTCTGGTATTCTTCAGCTCCTGCATGGATTCCTTAAAACGTTTCCCAAAATCATGCATAGAAATACCTCCTTCGCAGTAGCCCTTCAAGCTACGCATAAGGAGGTGATTCTTTATGTGTAGCAGTGGGATTCGGCAGAGTGCACCGCAAGCCTTTCCTGCTCTGGCTTTTCGTCTCATCGGCTTACATCCCGCCCGACTCACACTTTACGCGCACTTGCCTACTCTGCTTTTCTATTCAATTTTCCAGCACCATTGCTGTTGCCTTCATACTACAGGCTAACGCCCTGCCTGTCAACTGCTTTCACAGACTTTTCGCAGTTTCCCGCAATTTTTACAGACTTTTTTCCAGGCGTACGATCATCTCATCAATATCGTCCCTTGTGATGACCAGCGGAGGCACCAGCCGCAGTACATCACTGCCGGCACTGATCACGACCAGACCGTTGTCCAGCGCACGGCGGATGATATCGCCAACGGGCTGCCCCTTCACGACAAGGCCCTGCATAAAGCCCTTTCCTCTTCTGGCCGCAAGACAGTCATGGCGCTCTGCCAGCTCGTCCAGACGCATTTCCAGATACGGCGCGGTCTCCCTGACATGCTGCAGGATCTTCAGCTCGTCAAAAAGGTCAAACACGGTGCTCACTGCACGGCAGGCCAGCGGATTGCCGCCGTAGGTCGTGCCATGATCGCCCGGAACCAGCGAATGCTCTGCCGCCTTTTTCCCCAGCACGAAGGCACCCACGGGGATGCCGCAGCCAAGGGCCTTGGCCACCGTCATGATATCGGGTGCTGTCCCGTAATCCTGCCATGCGAACATCGCACCGGTCCGGCCCATGCCGCACTGGATCTCATCCAGGATCAGCAGGATATCCCGCTCATCGCAAAGCTTGCGGATGCCGGAAAGGAATGCCGGGTCTGCCGGGTAGATACCGCCCTCTCCCTGCACGGTCTCCAGGATAATGGCGCAGGTCCTGTCGGTCACCTGGGCCTTTACACTTTCCAGATCATTGAAATCTGCAAAGCGGATCCCGCCGATCAGCGGCTTAAAGGGCTCCTGGTAATGGGTATTTCCGGTGACGGAAAGCGCGCCAAGGCTCCGCCCGTGGAAGGAATTGCGCATGGCGATGATCTCGTGATCCGTCCGGCCGTCCTTCAGCCAGGCATACTTTCTGGCCGCCTTGATGGCGCCTTCGATGGCTTCTGTTCCGCTGTTGGTGAAAAAGACCTTATCCAGACCGGAGGCACGGACCAGCTTTTCGGCAGCCAGCGCCAGCGGCTCATTGTAGTACAGGTTTGACGTGTGCATCAGCTTGTCGATCTGGTCCTTCAGGGCGGCATTATATGCCAGGTTATTGTACCCAAGGCCGTAGACGGCTATGCCAGCGGCAAAATCCAGATACTCTTTTCCGTCAACGTCATAGAGGTGCACGCCCTCTCCCCGGGAAAACACGACCGGAAAGCGGTTGTACGTGTGAAGGACATACGCCTCTGTCTTCTCCATGTATTCATTTCCCGTCATGGTCATATTTCTCCTCATCGTCTCTCAGGATCGCGGTTCCGATTCCTTTGTTTGTAAAGATCTCCAGAAGCAGACAGTGGGGGATCCGGCCGTCCAGGATATGCACCCGGTTGACGCCGTTGGCGATGGCGTCGACACAGTTCTGCAGCTTGGGGATCATGCCTCCGCCCACATGGCCTTCGCTGATCAGGGCGCAGGCCTCCTTTACCGTAAGCTCGGAGATCAGCGTATTCGGATCGTCCTTGTCGTAGTAAACGCCTTCGATATCACTGAGGAAGGCAAGCTTCTCCGCATTGACAGCCTCGGCGATGGCGCTGGCCGCGTCATCTGCATTGATATTGTAGGACTGGAAGAGGTCATCGGTTCCGATCGGACATACGATCGGCAGGAAATCCTTTTCCAGCAGGTCGTACAGGATCTTTGGCTCGACCTTCCGGATATCGCCGACAAAGCCGATATCCTCGCCGCCGGGACATTTCTTGTCCACCTGCAGCAGGCCGCCGTCCTTGCCGCTGATGCCGACTGCCTTCACGCCCAGGGACTGGACCATGCTGACCAGCTCCTTGTTGACCTTATTGAGGACCATTTCGGCGACCTCCATGGTCTCTGCGTCGGTGACCCGCAGCCCGTTGACAAACCGGGGCTCCATGCCTACCCGGCCGACCCAGCGGGAGATCTCCTTTCCGCCGCCGTGCACGATGATGGGCTTAAAGCCGACCAGCTTCAGAAGCACCACATCCTTGATCACATTTTTTTTCAGTTCCTCGTCGATCATGGCGCTGCCGCCGTATTTGACCACGATGATCTTGCGGTTGAACCGCTGTATGTAGGGAAGTGCCTCGATGAGCACCGCCGCCTTATCCAGATATTTCTGCTTGACCATTTCTCCCGTCCTTTCCGGATCGATCACGACCGATAATCCGCATTGATCTTTACATAGTCATAGGTCAGATCGCAGCCCCAGGCCGTTGCCTCTGCATCGCCCTCATGAAGGTCTGCAATGGCAAGGACCTCATTCTCGGAAAGGATCTCCGTCGCTTTTTCCTCGCTGTAGCCGGTTCCTGCGCCGTTGCTGACGATCTGCAGCTTTCCTGCCTTGCTCTCAAAATAAAGGTCGACCTTATCCGGATCAAAGGATGCTCCGGAATATCCCATGGCGCAGAGGATCCTGCCCCAGTTGGCATCGCAGCCAAAGATCGCCGCCTTTGTCAGGTTGGAGGTGATGATGGATTTTGCCAGACAGACGGCCGTTTCCTTGTTTTTTGCATGCTCGACCCGCACTTCAAACAGCCTGGTCGCACCCTCGCCGTCGCCGGCGATCTTCTTCGCCAGGATCCGGTTCAGCTCCAGCAGCGCTTCGCGGAAGGTCTCATATGCCGGTCCCGGTTCAGTGATCGGGGTATTGCCCGCCAGTCCGTTGGCCAGAAGGAGCACGGTATCGTTGGTCGAGGTATCGCCGTCCACAGACACCATGTTGTAGGTATCCGCGACTACATCCGAAAGTGCCTTCTGCAGCATCTGCTTTGAGATCATGGCATCGGTCGTAAGGAAGGACAGCATGGTGCACATGTTGGGATGGATCATGCCAGAGCCCTTGCACATGCCTCCGATGGTCACGGTCTTTCCGTCAAGTTCAAAGGTCACGGACACCTCCTTTGGCCGGGTATCCGTCGTCATGATCGCCTTTGCGGCAGAGGCAGCTGCCTCCCTTGTGTCGGACAGCAGCGGCGCCAGCATCTTTACGCCATCTTCGATCCTCTCCATGGGAAGCTGTGCCCCGATGACACCGGTAGAGGCTACAAGGACTGTCTCCGCCGGAATGCCAAGGATGGCGGCCGCAGCGTCGGCCGTGCGGCTGCATGCCTCATAGCCCTCCGGGCCTGTGCAGGCATTTGCCACGCCGCTGTTTACGACGACAGCCTGTGCGGTCTCACATTCGTAGACGATGTGCTGGTCCCACTTGACCGGCGCGGCCTTGACCAGATTGGTGGTAAAGGTGCCCGCTGCGGCGCAGGGAACCGTGCTGTAGATCATCGCCATATCCTTCGTGTTATTTTTCTTGATTCCGGCACTTCCGCCGGCAGCCTGAAAGCCGATCGGCGCTGTTACGCCAAGATCACTGATCTTCATCTCTTCTCCTCCTACGGGAAAACCGGCGCAAGGCGGAGTCCCTCATCCTCCGGTTCGCCAAACAGCAGATTCATGTTCTGGACCGCCTGTCCGGCAGCCCCCTTGACCAGATTGTCCAGTGCAGCCATAATGATCACTCTGCCGCACCTTTTATCGATCTTCCATCCGATATCCACAAAGTTGCTGCCCTCGACCCACTTGGTCTCCGGGCATACGCCTTCATCCAGAAGCCGGATAAACTTCTCCCCGCCGTACTGCCGCTCATAGGCAGCCTGCAGATCCGCCCATGTCAGTGATCTGTCGGTCAGGCTCGCATACGCGGTAACCAGGATGCCACGGTTCATGGGCACCAGATGAGGCGTAAAGCTGATCGTCACCGGACGTCCGGCCGCATAGGAAAGCTGCTCCTCGATCTCCGGGGTATGTCTGTGGGAGGCAACGCCATAGGCCTTGATACTCTCATTGACTTCGCAGTAGAGGTTCTGCAGCTTCAGTCCTCTTCCCGCGCCGGTGGTTCCGGATTTTGCGTCGATGATCAGCGTATCCGGATCGATCAGCCCTTCCTTCACCAGCGGATATGCGCTGAGGATGGAGGTGGTCGTATAGCAGCCGGGATTGGCGATCAGCCGTGCCGGCCGGATCTTTTCCCGGTTGATCTCACACAGACCATATACCGCTTCTTCGATGTACTGCGGCGCCTTGTGCTCCAGCTTGTACCATTCTTCATAAACAGCCACATCCTTCAGCCGGAAATCCGCCGAAAGATCGATGATTTTTACCTTGCTCAGGATCTCCTCATTCACCAGGGACGCGCAAAGGCCCTGGGGCGTGGCGGTAAAGATGACATCCGCTTCTTCCGCGAGGGCATCCATATCCTCTGCCCGGCAGATATTCTCCACCAGCTTAAAATAGTTGCGGTAGACATCCGCGTATTTCTGGTCGATATAGCTTCTGGATCCGTACCAGACGATCTCGGCATTTTTGTGTCCGAGCAGAAGCCGCACAAGCTCAGCCCCTGCATAGCCGGTGGATCCGATAATTCCCACTTTGATCATTTTTTCTTCTCCGTGTCTTCTCTTCGCAGCCTGTCTGCCGGCATCTTTCCAAAAGGAACTTAAGCCCCTGGAAGCCTTCAAATTCCCCGGCAATCACATGGCGATCTTCTGTCACGATAAATATAGCGGAATTTTCAGCCGCTGTAAAGTGCAAATCACGCATAAATATGCATATGTTCTGTATTATATACATTTTTGCTTATAAATAATTCACTTTTCCCCTTGCAATCCATCAGCCTCTGTTGTATAGTTACATGCGTTAAGAGCATGTAAGGCGCACCGCATATATATAAGGAAAGAAACGGGCGCACACAGCATACAGAATCATGGGAGGAACGACATGAACGAAAAAGTTATACTTGCCTATTCCGGCGGCCTGGATACCACTGCCCTGATCCCCTGGCTGAAGGAAAACTTCGGTTACGAGATCATCTGCTGCTGCATCAACTGCGGACAGGAGGAGGAGCTGACCGATGACAACCTCGAAGAGCGGGCCATGAAGTCCGGCGCTTCCAAGCTGTATATCGAGAACGTCATCGACGAGTTTGCCGAGGATTTCATCATGCCCTGCGTGGAGGCCGGTGCGGTCTACGAGCACAGTTATCTGCTCGGCACATCCATGGCACGTCCGCTGATCGCCAAGCGTCTGGTAGAGATCGCCCGCAAAGAGGGTGCCACCGCCATCTGCCACGGCGCAACCGGAAAGGGCAACGACCAGATCCGTTTTGAGCTGGGCATCAAGGCTCTGGCTCCGGATATCCGGATCATTGCTCCCTGGCGCATGCCCGAGGTATGGAAAATGCAGTCCCGTGAGGATGAGATCGAGTACTGCAAGGCCCACGGCATCGACCTGCCCTTCTCCATGGGCAAGGGCTACAGCCGCGACCGCAACCTGTGGCACATCAGCCACGAAGGTCTGGAGCTGGAGGATCCCATGCAGGCACCGAACTATGACAAGCTCCTGGTGCTTGGCGTAACGCCGCAGAAGGCTCCCGACGAGGTAACCGACCTCACCCTGACCTTTGAAAAGGGTGTACCGAAGACTCTGAACGGAAAAGAAATGAAGGTTGCCGAGATCATTGCCGAGCTGAACAAGATCGGCGGAGCCAACGGCATCGGTATCGTTGACATTGTTGAGAACCGCGTGGTCGGCATGAAGTCCCGCGGTGTCTATGAGACTCCCGGCGGAACGATCCTCATGGCAGCCCATGATCAGCTTGAGGAGCTGGTTCTCGACCGTGAGACGATGGAGACCAAGAAAAAGCTTGGCAGCCAGTTCGCACAGATCGTCTACGAAGGCAAATGGTTCACTCCGCTGCGTGAGGCTATCCAGGCTTTTGTCGAGTCCACCCAGAACGTGGTCACCGGCGAGGTCCGCCTGCAGCTGTACAAGGGCAACATCATCAAGGCCGGCACCTGCTCGCCCTACAGCCTGTACAACGATTCCCTTGCCTCCTTCACCACCGGCGATCTCTATGATCATACCGATGCTACCGGCTTCATCAACCTCTTTGGCCTGCCCCTGAAGGTCCGCGCCATGACGATGAAGGGCCTGGAGGAGAACGGCAAATAATTGTCCTTCTTTTCAGTGAAAATGCGGTAATTTTCTGAACTCTGTGCTATACTGTATGCAGGTCAACATTCCTGCATACAATATAGCAGGATCAGAAAGGAGAAACCGTTATGCTCAAGCCCTATGTGAAAATACCGTCACCAACCGATCCGAATGTTCAGCTGAAGGTCATTGACGGACATTTTGCCGCTTCCCATGCGCACCTGAACCATTATATCGACATCACAACGATGAAGTCCCGGAGCAATGAAGCCCATGGCGTTGCCGAGCTCGTGGCCAGACGTTTTTCCTATGGCACTCCGGTCGACACCATCGTCTGTCTGGATGGCATGGAGGTCGTCGGCGCATATCTGGCGGATGAACTGACCAAGGCAGGCATCCTGTCCACCAATGCCCACAAGACCCTGTACGTGATCTCCCCGGAGCACAACTCCCAGGGACAGATCCTGGTGCGTGACAACATTCAGCTTGCCGTCCGCGGCAAAAACGTCCTGCTCCTGATGGGCATCGTATCCTCCGGCGCAACCCTCGAGGTGGCCATGCAGAGCCTGAAATATTACGGCGCCATCATCAGCGGCGCGGCCTGTATCTTCAGCGTGCCCGATGCGGCAGCCGGCGTGGAGATCGTCGCCGCCTTCCATCCGGAAGACGTGCCGGATTATCAGTTCTACGCTCCGCATAACTGCCCGCTCTGCAAAGCCGGCGTGCGGATCGACGCCCTGGTCAACAGTTATGGATATTCCGAGCTGTAAGAGCTGAGAAATTGCAACAAGGGGCTGTCGCCCTAAGCAATCGGTTCATAAATATTCTTACGGGAAGCGCTTGCGCTGGTCCAAAGTGCAATGGCACTAAGTCGGAATCAGAAGATTCCTCCAAGTGCCAGCAC
>OCTX012250804.1_pt1 | contig 27449 bp, 26 predicted proteins | sample 1539691 | NCBI WGS metagenome assembly OCTX01 (sample SAMN02144231, study PRJEB22623) | gut metagenome | biome: sheep rumen | host: Ovis aries | place: New Zealand
GCTACGCGAGGTAGCCGAGCTTGCGGGCGAATAGGTGCGACCTGTAGTAGCCGAGCTGCGTGAGGTCGTCGTAGCCGTGGTGCTACGCGAACTCGTACCGGCAACTGCGCTGCGGGAATAGGTACTACCATAGGTATTGGTGCGTTGAGCGGGTGTACCGGTGGTGCGAGCGGTTTGCGCGGCGCTGTGTTGCGAGGCGCGAAGATCAGCAGAACGGCTTGTTCCGGCTGAACGCAAAGAACCGACCGTGGCAGCACTACGTTGTGAAGCTATCTGACGGGCATTGGTCATACCTGTGTTTCGCGATGAGAAACTGCGTTCCGGTGCACCGGCTGCCAAGTCACGTCGGCTGACGCCGCGCGAGGATGCGGTGCTGCGCATCGAAGCTCCGTTGGAACGGGCAGTACGGGGATAGTGGTACGTGCAGCGGGGACTGGCACGATGGTAGTCATAGACATGGTAGCAGTAACGCTGATAGGTCCAGGGTACCCAACCATGCCCCCAATAAGCGGGCCAATAGCCCCAATACCAAGGCGATGCCCAGCATACCCATGTTGTCGCCCAGAACCAATCATAAATAACGGGACGGTAGATATAGACGGGTTCGATGATGTAGTTCTCGCCATAAAGCCAGGCGTCACCTACAATCTGTACATGCACTTGGTCTGCTTCGTCTTTCTCCACCGAGATAGACGCTACATCTTGGTAAATATCCTTAGCCAGGACGGCTTGGATGATGATGAGGTGCGTACCATTACTCTCCATCTCCACGACACGCAGGTAGTCCACGATGCCGTCGCCGTTGAGGTCGAGATTGGAGATATGACGCTCCTCGGAGTTGAGTTGCTGCTCAAACTCCTCCAGATTACTTACTTCGCCAAAGAGGGTGGCGACAGCACGCAGGTCGAGGTTCTCGCTAATGTCGGAACCTGTGGACGACACTGTGATTGTCTCGTCCGCACGGGCTATAAAGTTGCTCGCTACGAGCAAAATAGCCATCAGAAAATAACGGGCGGTCTTCATAATTGTAGTTTTTTTTTAGCGTTTCACATCCATTACACCAGATGTAGGTCGTGCTTCATCTTTTCCTTCTTGGTACGCATATAACGCACGTTGTAAGGGTTGGGTGCAATCTCTATCGGAATATTTTCTACAATTTCTATGCCAAAACTCTCCAAGCCCACTCTTTTCACGGGATTATTGGTCATCAGGCGTAGTCTTTTTGCCTTCATGGCGCAGAGGATTTGTGCTCCCACGCCGTAGTCGCGTTCATCGGGTTGGAAGCCCAGATGAATATTGGCCTCAACAGTATCGTCGCCCTGTTCCTGTAGCTTATAAGCGCGAATCTTATTCATCAGACCTATTCCCCTACCCTCCTGATTCATATAGACGAGGATGCCGCGTCCCTCTTTCTCAATCATCTCGAGCGCTTTGTGCAGCTGTTCGCCGCACTCGCAGCGGAGCGAGCCAAAGATATCTCCGGTAGCGCACGACGAATGCACCCGGCAGAGCACGGGTTCATCTTCTCGCCACTCGCCCTTGACCAGGGCGATATGCTCCAGTCCGGTAGCCATATCGCGGAAGGGAGTCAGTTGGAACACGCCATAACGCGTAGGTAACGTAACGGTCTCGCCGCGCTCAATAAAACCGGCTTCGCCTGTTAGACCGTTAGCGCCGTTAGACTGATTTGCTGACAAGCCGGCTTCGCCTGACTTACCTTCTTTCTCCAAGCGATAGGCAATCAGGTCCTTGATGGATATGAGTTTCAGATCGTTCTCACGTGCCACTATTTCCAATTGGGGCAGACGAGCCATCGTGCCGTCCTCATTCATAATCTCAATGAGTGCTGCAGCAGGCCTTAGTCCTGCCAGGCGGCAGAGGTCTATACTGGCCTCGGTATGGCCCGCACGCTGCAATACGCCACGCGACTTAGCGTAGAGGGGGTTGATATGTCCGGGGCGTCCGAAGGTCTCGGGACGCGAAGTCGGGTCTGCCAGAGCCTGAATAGTAGCGGCACGATCGTGCGCACTGACTCCGGTGGAGCAGCCCTCTAATTTATCTACCGTGACGGTAAAGGGGGTTCCCAACATGCTGGTGTTGGTATTAACCTGGTGCATGAGTCCGAGTTCTGCACAACGCTCCTCGGGTAACGGGGCGCAGAGCACACCTCTACCGTTCTTCAACATGAAGTTAACCTTTTCGGGTGTAATCTTCTCGGCTGCGATAATAAAATCGCCTTCGTTCTCGCGGTCTTCATCGTCCACAACGATGACAAACTTACCTGCTGCGAAGTCTTTTATTGCTTCTTCGATGGTATTCATGGTATATTTTATTTTTAATTTTCTCATATTGTTTGAGCCAAGCCTCCGGATTGAGTAGTGCGGCATCGGTGGCTGCCTTGTAGGTAAGGAATATACCGATGGGCAGCAATACAAAACTCGACAGCCACATTCCCGCCCATACGGGCCAAAGAGCCTCGCGAGCCATCTTGTAACCGGTGTTGTCGATGATATAATACACGACAAACATCAGCACGCTGATGACAATCGGTGCCCCTATTCCCCCCTTACGGATAATGGCACCGAGCGGCGCCCCGATAAAGAAGAAGATAAGGCAAGCAAAAGCGAGCGTGAACTTGCGGTGAAGTTCGATCTTATGTTTACGTATATAATAGGTGTAGTCCTCCAACATAACATTGTTGTACTGCACTTGGTCTTTTTTTTGCCGCGCGCGATCCACTGCATTACTGACAGCACGCAGTTTCTTGCGGTCAGAGAGGGTGTTGTAGAGCGAGTCAATACTGCGGAACTGCTCCGGCGGCACATTGCCGATGACGAAGTCCTCCACATTCTCGCGGTTGAAATAATGACGATGGATTAACTCGTTACTCTGGTTACGAGCTCGGCCTTCTGCCAGCACGGTGACGGAGTCGATAGAGTGAATCAACTTGTTAACATCCTTGCTGACATGTTGGTCGGCCAATACGGACTCATCGTATCGTTTGAGGTCAGTATCGAACTCAATGAGCATCTCCTTGCGGGTAAATATCTCACGACGGTAGGGTACGTTTCGTCGCGACTTGGTAGCCCTCTGCTGCTGACGGTCGAGGTTCTCAAATCCCTCTCCGTCGTAAAGCCGCAGCATGAGGTAATGGTGGTCTTCGGTGACGAATAGCTGCCCCGAATCAGCCACCAGCACCGTGGCATCCTGGAAACCGTTGGAGTAGTCGTAAATCATCATATCATACAGCATACCGGATGGGGGATCCTTGTATGCCACGTAAATCATATACCCGGGCACACCGTTGTAGAACTCACCGGGGGGTATATCCAGTTCGGGACTCTTCTGGCGGAGCGAGAAAATCAATGCCCAGAGCTTGGTCTGGCTCATGGGTAAGATATAGTTGGAGAAGAAGAATGCCCCTACGCACAACACCGCGATGCCACACATCAGCGAACGCATAATTCGGAATAGCGACACACCGGCAGCCTTCATGGCCGTGAGTTCGAATTTCTCCCCCAGGTTGCCGAAGCACATCAGCGAAGCGAGCAGGATAGCCAAGGGTAGCGCCAGTGGTACCACAGACATCACTGCGTAGATAAAGAACTCCGCCAGCACGCTAATCTCCACCCCTTTGCCCACCAAGTCACGAACATGTACCCACAGGAACTGCATCAACAAAATGAAGCTGGTAATGACAAACGTCATGAGGAAAAGCCCAAGAAATTTCTTGAGCATATACAAGTCAATGCGTTTCAACAGATGCCGCTTCATTTCGGTGCTCGGTTCCGGAATCCCGTTGCCCTCACGATTTATTTCATAGGGAGGTCTTCAGCAAAGAAGCCGAGCGGCACAAGTGCGTCAGCAGAGTCGATGATATAGGTCTCCTCTTCGCCGTAAAGCAAGATTTGCATCGGTCTGCCGTACCGGTGTTCCGTTTCCAGCATAACCTGTCGGCATCCGGCACAGGGTGCGCCGGGTTTGGCAGTGAAGCGTCCCTCCGCATAGCATGCAATGGCGAGTGCCTCAACGGCCTGATCGGGATAGTTAGCGTTGGCAGCAAACAGGCAAGTGCGCTCGGCGCACAATCCGCTGGGGTACGCAGCGTTCTCCTGATTACTTCCCTTCACGATAACACCATTAGCCAGGCGTGCTGAAGCACCGACACGGAAGTGAGAATAGGGAGAATACGAGTTGCGCGTCATGGCTTTTGCCTCATTGATGAGTTGGCGCTGACGGTCATCAAGTTCATCCCACGTCAGGCTATGAATAACCGTATTGAATACTATATCTTTCATACGCGTGATACTTTATAGGGTTTTTGCCACTTCAATCTGTTCGTACGTCTCAATGAGGTCCCCCTCCTGTACATCGTTGAAGTTCTTAATGCTGATACCACATTCCTGGTTCAGACCGATTTCCTTGATATCGTCCTTGCCATGCTTCAGGCCGCTGAGTTCACCCTGATGGATGACAATACCGTCACGGATGACGCGGCACTTATTCTGGCGTTTGGCTTTACCCTCACGCACAATACAGCCGGCGATAGTACCCACCTTGGATATATGGAAAGTCTGCAGAACCTCCAGGGTAGCGGTAACTTCCTCCTTGATATCGGGCGAGAGCATACCCTCCATAGCGGCCTTAAGTTCCTCAATGGCATCGTAGATAATGCTATAGACGCGGATATCCACCTCCTCGGCATCGGCCATCTTACGCGCAGTGGCGGTCGGACGAACATTGAAGCCGACGATAATAGCATTAGAGGCCTCAGCCAACAGCACGTCGGAATCGGAAATGGCACCGACACCACCGTGGATGACATTGACCTGAATATTCTCGGTAGATAGCTTGATGAGCGAGTCAGTAAGTGCCTCAACGGAGCCATCCACATCACCCTTGACGATGAGGTTGATTTCCTTGAAGTCACCGATAGCCAGACGGCGTCCGATCTCGTCCAGACCAATATGCTTCTTGGTACGCAGTGATTGTTCGCGCTGCAATTGCTCGCGTTTGTTAGCAATCTCGCGAGCCTCCTGCTCGGTAGGAAGTACGTTGAACTCGTCACCGGCCTGTGGCGCACCGTTCAGACCGAGAATGAGGCAGGGTTCACCCGGCAGGGCTTCCTGTATCTTCTGACCGCGTTCATTGAACATAGCCTTGATCTTACCATGATAGGTACCCGCCAGCACGATATCGCCCTGATGCAAAGTACCGTCGCCCACCAGCACGGTGGCCACATAGCCACGTCCTTTATCCAGACTCGATTCGATGATTGAGCCCTTGGCACGGCGTTTAGGATTGGCTTTGAGTTCCAGCATATCGGCCTCGAGTAGCACTTTTTCCAGCAGTTCATAGACGCCGTCGCCCTTCTTGGCTGAGATATTCTGACTCTGGTACTTGCCACCCCAATCCTCAACGAGGATGTTCATATTTGACAGTTGCTCCTTAATCTTATCGGGATTAGCACCGGGTTTATCGCACTTATTGATAGCGAATATCATCGGCACGCCGGCAGCTTGGGCATGGTTAATAGCCTCAATGGTCTGCGGCATCACGGCATCGTCAGCAGCAACGATGATGATGGCTATATCGGTCACCTTTGCACCGCGAGCACGCATAGCTGTGAAGGCCTCGTGACCCGGCGTATCAAGGAAAGTGATATGGCGGCCATTTTTCAGCTTCACGTTGTATGCACCGATGTGCTGCGTGATACCGCCTGCCTCACCGGCGATGACATTCGTATTGCGGATATGGTCCAGCAGTGAGGTCTTACCATGGTCCACGTGACCCATGACGGTCACAATCGGGCAGCGTTCTTCGATATCAGCCTCGTTAATCTCCTCGTCGGCATTGATTTCTTCGGTCACATGGGCTGCTACATACTCGGTAGTAAAGCCGAATTCTTCTGCTACGAGGTTGATGGTCTCGGCATCCAAACGCTGATTGATACTAACCATCACGCCCAGCATCATGCAGGTACCAATAACCTTGGTTACAGGCACGTTCATCATGGTGGCCAAATCGTTGGCGGTAACGAACTCGGTAAGTTTCAGCACCTTGCTCTGTGCTTGTTCTTCGGCACGTGCCTCTGCCATCTTCTCGCGCTCCTGTTCACGACGTTCGCGTTTGTGCTTAGAGGTTGCAGTCTTACCTTTCTGGCCTTGCAAACGATTCAGCGTCTCCTTAATCTGGCGCTGTACTTCTTCATCGTCAATTTCAACCTTAGTTACTTTCTTCTTCTGCGGCTTGCCGCTCTTCTGATTGCGAGCATCGTTGATATCGACCTTATTCTGGCGGATACGTTCACGTTTGCGTTTCTCACCGTCCTTACCACCATTGTTACCGGAGTTGTTGTTTGCGCCCTTCTGCTGATTACCACCTTGTCCACTATTGGTGTTCTGCTGCGAGCGCTGTGCACGACGTTCAGCCTCGCGGCGTTCACGTTCGCGCTTTTTCTCCTCCTTGGATTTCTTACCCGGGTGCGTAGCCTGATTGATGCTATCAAGGTCTATCTTGCCGATGACCTTAGGCTGATTCTTCAGCTGCGGTTTGCCCAAGGAATAGATCTCGGTTTTACGCTCTATTTTCTCGGGTTCGGGTTTGGATACCGGCTTCTCTTCGGGCACCCGCTCGGATTTAGGCTCGGGCTTCGGTTCCGGCTTGGGTTCCGGCTTTGGCTCGGGTTTGGGTTCCGGCTTAGGTTCCGGTTTGGGTTCCGGTTTGGGTTCCGGTTTGGGTTCCGGCTTCGGTTCCGGTTTGGGTTCCGGCTTGGGTTCCGGTTTCGGTTCCGGCTTGGGTTCCGGCTTCGACAAATCAATCTTGCCCAACACCTTTGGTCTGGGTATCTCGGTTGGGATATGTTCCGGTTTCTGATCCGGTTCCTCAATCTTGATTACACGCGGTATTTCACGTTCCTGGCGCTCGCGGGCCATCTGCTCCGCTTCTAATTTGAGGGCCATATCCTTGTTGAATTCCTTGGCCAGAAGCAGATAGAGGTTGTCATCGATACGCGTATTGGGATCGGATGCCACCTCATGCCCTTGCTTTTTGAAGAATTCTACGGCCGTGGACGTGCCAATATTGAGTTCTTTACAAGCTTTAATGAGTTTTATCGCCATAAACGGTTTGTTTTAAATATCAGTTTTCAATAATCATTTTTCAGTTTCTACTGCAGAAGAAGATACGGGTTCCTCTTCAAACTCAGCATTCAGGATGCGCAGTACCTCGTCAATCGTCTCTTCCTCCAGGTCAGTCTGCTTGAGCAGTTCCTCTTTACTCTTGGCCAGAACAGATTTAGCCGTATCCAGACCAATAGCCTTGAAGGCATCGAGTACCCACTGATCGATTTCGTCGTTGAACTCATCCAGATAGATATCCTCGATATCCTGCTCTTCCATTTCGCGGTAAACGTCAATTTGGTAGCCGGTAAGCATGGAGGCGAGTTTGATATTAAATCCGCCCTTACCGATAGCCAGGCTGACCTCGTCGGGCTTGAGATAGACATCGGCTTTCTTTTCCTCTACGTTCACGTTCATCGAACTAATCTTCGCGGGTGAGAGCGCACGCTGGATATAAAGGTTAGGATTGGAGGTGTAGTTGATAACGTCGATATTCTCGTTGCGAAGTTCGCGCACGATACCGTGAATACGGGCACCTTTTACGCCAACGCAAGCGCCGACCGGATCAATACGTTCGTCGAAACTCTCCACAGCCACTTTGGCACGTTCACCCGGAATACGGGCTATGTTCTTGATTGCAATAAGACCATCGTGCACTTCAGGAACTTCCTGTTCAAAGAGACGTTGCAAGAACAAGGGGCTTGTACGCGAGAGGATAATTTTGGGATTCTGGTTTTTGTTATCCACCTGTACCACTACGGCACGGACCGTATCGCCCTTACGATAAAAGTCGGTAGGAATCTGGTTCTGCTTGGGCAGGAAGAGTTCGTTATCATCCTCATCCATCAGCAACATTTCTTTCTTCCAGATCTGGTACACCTCACAGCTGACCACCTGACCCAGTAACTCAGAGTAGCGGATATACAGGTTTTCCTTCTGCAGCTCCAGGATTTTGGATGCAAGGGTCTGACGCAGGTTAAGAATCATACGACGACCGAACTGCGAGAAGTCCACCTTGTCGGTCACTTCCTCGCCGATTTCTGCTTCTTCGTCAATCTCGCGAGCCTCGCTCAACTCAATCTGGGTTTCCGGATTGGCTACATCACCATCTTCCATAACCAAACGATTGCGGTAAATCTCCAAATCTCCTTTGTCGGGGTTGATAATTACATCGTAGTTGGCGTCGCTGCCGTACATCTTCGCAATGACGTTGCGGAAAGAGTCCTCCAGAACGTTGATAAAGGTCTGACGGTCAATGCTCTTGAGATCTTTGAACTCCGAGAAAATGTCAATCAGATTGACTGACTCAATTGTTTTTGTTGCCATTTATTTAAAAAGTAATATTATATTTCACCTGTTTCACTTCATCGTAGCGGAAGGTTAGGGTTTCCTTCGCATCCACGGTAAAGGTATCCTCGTCCACACTGACGAGCTGGCCACTATGCCGCTTGCCTTCCAGATCGGTCACAACGACGTTATGGCCAAGATTCTTTTCGTACTGGATATGGCTCTTAAAGGGAGCAGTCAGGCTAACACTGCCTACCTCCAGACTGTAGTCATCCATTTCGTGTGTCAATTCCTCAAGCGCCGCAACGATATGACGATTCAGCAGGGCGCAGAAATCCACATCCACCACGCCGAGGCGATCCACCTCTACGAGGATATTTTTGTCCTTGTCAATCTCGCAGGTCTGGAGTTCGTAATCCGTACCTTTTAAGTACTCCTGCGCCACTTTTTCCACCAATTCTTTTGTTATCATGTTCGTAGAACGTTGTTTTCGTTGTTTTCGTTGTTTTCGTAAACTACGCAAGTTACGCAAACTACGTAAACTCTGTTTACATTTTGTACAACGTGAGGGAACCTTTCGGGTCCCCTCATTCAATTCCGGCTGCAAAGGTACTATTTTTTTCCGATATACGCAAATTTTTCGCGCATTTTTTTCAAAAAAAGTGCATTTTTTAGTATATCGGCACCATTGTACGCTTCACTTCGGCATGTTTATCGTAATTTTTGTACAGTTCTACCCCACTCGTCTGTACCTCGCCCACATGCTGTGTAGCCCATACTTTGACGGGTAGCACCATATCTTTTTTGCCGACTATCTCGCCCTCGGCCTCCAGATTTTTTTCTACGGGCACAAGCACACCGTTGCGCATCGCATAAATAGTTGACAGCCGCGCATGCATGGTACCTTTCTTGAGTTTGAACTTCTCCGCCGGCTGACCGCCGTTACTGAGCAGGTTGAGCCACTCGAGATAGACACCTTCTATCTTCATGGCAAACGGCAGATTGAGTTTGACTGTCAGATCCACCGTGTAGCTCTGCAGGCGGTAGTCGTAGGCATCGACGATGAGGTTTTCGGTGAGTGTTGCCTTGACTACGCCCAGGAAGTTATACTTGCGCCGGTAGGTCAGCACGCAGTGGGCATCGTCTTCAGCCGACATTTTCCACCGTCGTAGTTCGTCGGAGGTATCCAACAGGTGCGCCGGATCCATCCTCAGGCTCCACAGGGCGCGATGGGTCAGGGTACCCTTATCCAGTCCGGCCGCCATCTTCTGGCGGTTACGATCGCTGTCGTGCATCAGCACGCTATCAATCCTTGCACGCACCACGGGCGAGCAGTATCGTTTGCACCACAACCCCCGAAACTGCACGCTATCCTTTCCTTCTTGTGCGCGCCCCGGCGCTTCGGTAATCTCTGCGCCCATCTGCTCCATACCCCAGGGGGCGTCAGAAGCATCCATCTTCACGTCACTTACCAACGCGTAACGCACATTCTCGTGCGGCAAGTCCTCCTTCAGTTTGAGGTAGGTTTCGCGCAGCACACGAGCCAGCATCTTGCGCTTGGACATACGCGTTCGTTTGGCCTCGATGACCATTTCCTCCAGTGCTATCGGCTGGTCTTCCAGCACGATGGTCAACTGCTCGTTATCGTTCGCTGTCAGCCACAGTTGCTGTTGTTTATACCCCACATAGGTCACAGCAACGAGGGTTGCTGTGTCCGTTTCTATCTCGAGGCAGAAGAGGCCCTGATCGTTGGTAGCAGTACCTTCTATGGGGTTGGCCACGGGATAGACGGTGGCATACACCAGCGGCGAGCCGTTTTTATCAACCACTCGTCCGCAGTATTTAGCAGCTTGCACATTCGTGCAAGCCATCATGCTTACCACCAGCGCAAGGCAAAGAGGGCAAAGTAAGCGTTTCACGTTGTTTCTATACATCTATTAGAAGTTGTACGCCAGGCCGATACCGTTTCCGGAAGCATTGACGCTCCAATAGGCTTTTGTCTTCATCCGGGAATAACAAGCAGCATTGAAGGTATCCACGCTATTGTGCATCTTAGCATAACCGACACAGAGCGTCGGGATTGAAGCTAACTCCAGCGCCGTACCAATCACGCCCAAGGCATAAACGGCACTCCGAGCGCTGCCGTTGAGGCTCGTTCTTGCATACCGTCCTCTGCCTGTCGTTGTTGCCAAAGCGGTCACAGTGCAAGCTACGTCCATGCCAAGTCCTACGCCAAACAGTACCCAGCCGGCGATAGAGGTTTTGTAACCTTGCTGGAACTGGTTATGAGCAACAGGGCAAGTCTCCTGCAAGAAACGCGCGTAGGCCTTCTTGTCCATGGGTGTCTCGCCGTAGTAATACGTCTGTCCGATGCGGTACAGCGGTGTGTTGCTTTCCGTTGCTGTAGTCTCGGCCACTTCCTGCGCTTGCACGAAAGCAGCCATCATTACCATACAAAATAATACAACTTTTTTCATATTCTTTTCTCCAAATAATAGTTTTGGTTTGCAAAAGTACTACAAAAAATGCAAATACGCAAATTTTTGAACATTTTTTTTGCAAAAATAGTGTGCATTTGCTGCAAAATCATCTTATTTGTGACGATTTTTCTTGCATAGTTCAAAAAAATGTAGTAACTTTGCACCCGAATTTAGATTGGGTATATGTGTGCCAATGGTAAAATACGGATTGTAAGATTATTGTCGGTGTTACTGACGGTGCTTTCTATTTCCTGTAGCAAAGCCTACGCCCAAGTCACACAACAGCAGCCATGCGGGACGCAGACCGCTGAAACGCAGCAGTTGACCAACCTGCCTACGGTGTATATTGACACACGCAGCGGACAGGATCCCTACGACAAAGAGCACGAACTACGCTGCCTCATCCGCATCATTGACAACAGTGTGCTACTGTCCGACTCGGGCAAAGTGCGCCTCCGCGGCAATGCATCCAAAGACTTCCCCAAGAAGCCTTACCACCTCCGTTTCGACAACAAGCAGCACGTCTTAGGGTCGCCCGCCAAGGCTAAACGTTGGACACTCATCAACAACTATGGCGACAAATCGCTCATGCGCAATATTTTAGCATTCGACCTCTCGCGCCGACTTGAGATGCCATACACTCCCTTTATCCGCGCGGTGGATGTGGTGGTGAACGGTGATTACAAGGGGTGCTACCAACTCTGCGACCAGATAGAGGTCAAGAAGAACCGCGTTAACGTGGATAAGGGCGGTTTTCTCATCGAAGCAGACGCTTATGCCCGGAACGAGAAAGCCTGGTTTTGGTCTGACCGCTATACCCCCGTTACCATCCATTACCCGGATCCGGATAGCATCACGATGACACAGGTGGATTCCATCTGCGCCATCTTCAACACCATAGAGCGAGCCGCCCACCCGAACCTGGACCGCGAGACCTTCCTCCGGTATTTTCTGGTAGGTGAGATAAGTGGCAATACCGACACGTATTGGTCTATGTACTTCTACAAGTTCAGTCATAACGATACCGTCTTTTCCGGTCCTGTGTGGGATTTTGACCTCGCCTACGAGAATGACAACCGCACCTACCCTATCTGCTCGCGCAGCGATTACGTCTATCGCACAGTGGGCAGCTATGCAGGCGATATGCGAGCGTTTGTGGACGAGATTGTCCGCAGAGACACAGATCGGAAACACTTAGAAGCTATCTATGCCTACTACCGCGACCGCGGAATCATCTCCGTAGAGAGCTTGACGTCGGTGGTCGATTCGTTGGAAGAACTGCTCAGGGCATCGGCGGAACGCAACTTTGAGCGCTGGCCTATTCTCAACCAACGCGTTCACCAGAATCCCCGCACCGGTGGCTCGTTCGCTCAAGAGGTACAATGGATACGTGACTACATCGCCGAACGCATACCCTGGATGGACAACAAACTCAACTACATCCCCCACCAGCATGACGGGATAGAAACGCCCGCCTCACTTGAAAAGGGGGACAGAGAAGGGATGAAGGTGATACAGAACGGAAGACTCTACATCCTCTACAACGGAAAGAAGTATAATGCCTACGGCATGGTAGTTGAAAATTGATAATTGATAATTGATAATTGATAATTGATAGTTGAAAATTGATAATTGAAAATCATATGGAAAGACAAGTAAAGGTCCGTTTTGCCCCGTCACCAACGGGTGCATTACACATCGGCGGCGTTCGTACCGCCTTGTACAACTACCTCTTCGCCCGCCAACATAAGGGCGTGATGCTACTGCGTATCGAAGATACCGATTCTACCCGCTTTGTACCGGGTGCCGAGGAGTATATTTTGGAGGCACTCGATTGGCTGGGTATCGACATTGACGAAGGACTGCGTATGGCAAAAGGAGGACGGGAGATTGAGTCCGTGGGCGAACACGGTCCCTACCGCCAGAGTGAGCGCCGCGAGATATACCATAAATATGTGCAGCAACTGCTCGACTCCAATCACGCCTACTATGCGTTCGACACCCCCGAAGAACTGGAAGCCAAACGGCAGCAGACACCTAATTTTCAATACGACGCGCGCACGCGTATGGAGATGCAGAACTCGCTGACCTTAGGTATGAACGAAGCCCTCGCACGCATCGCCCGAGGCGACAAATACGTGGTACGCTTCCGCATAGAACCCAACGAGGATGTGCATGTCTATGACCTAATCCGTGGCGAAGTGGTCATCAACTCATCCATCTTGGATGACAAGGTGCTCTACAAATCTGCCGACGACCTGCCTACGTATCACCTGGCCAACATCGTGGACGACCATCTGATGGAAATAACCCATGTTATCCGTGGCGAAGAGTGGTTGCCCTCGGCCCCGCTGCATGTGCTGCTCTACCGCGCCTTTGGCTGGCAAGACACGATGCCGCAGTTTGCCCACCTGCCGTTGCTGCTCAAGCCTGACGGAAACGGCAAACTCTCCAAACGCGATGGTGACAGACTGGGTTTCCCCGTCTTCCCGCTGGAGTTCCACAACCAAAAGGATGGTAGCGTCTCGTCCGGTTACCGCGAGAGCGGCTACTTCCCGGAGGCAGTCATCAATTTCCTCGCGCTATTAGGTTGGCACAACACCGGCGACCAGGAGATATACTCCATGCAGGAACTCATTGAGCAGTTCTCGCTGGATCGAGTCAGCAAATCCGGAGCCAAGTTCGACTACGAGAAAGGCAAATGGTTCAACCACCAATATCTGGTACAGAAACCCAACGCAGAACTGGCGGAACTGTTCCTGCCCATACTGAAGGAGAAACAGATAGCACTCACCTACCCGATGGAAACGATAGCTGCCATTGTGGGCCTCGTCAAGGACCGTGTCAACTTTGTACCGGAACTCTGGGAGCAATGCAATTTCTTCTTCGAGGCACCCGCATCGTACGACGAGAAGTCGCTGCAGAAACGCTGGAAAGAGGACAGCCCGCGTCATATGACGGAACTCATTGCCTTGTTGGAGGGCGTCAGCGAAGCCGACTGGCATCATAACTATGCCACCACCGACCAGAATGGTAATGCTGCCACCCGCTGGCACTTAGACGACATAGTCATGCCCTGGATAGCCGAAAAGGGATACGGTGTAGGTATCGTCATGAACGCCTTCCGTATCTGCCTCGTCGGTGCCGCCCGCGGACCGCATATCTGGGATATAACCCATATCCTGGGCAAGGAAGAAACCCTCCGCCGCGTGCGCAAAGCGTTGGAAGTACTTTAAGTTTTGTTTTATCGCCATCCTACGATTATAGCTTTATGAAACACGGATTTTACGGAATGCTGATGGTTGTTGCCATCCTGCTGAGTGCCTGCACGGGCAGCGGACGCACGCTGACCTCTGCCACCGGTACCATCTACGAGTGCCTGGTTGTGATGAACGACGAACCCCTAACGGCTGACCAACGTGCCACGCTGGCGCAAAACAGCCTCTACAACAACGGTTCGGCATACGATGAAGAGGTCAACAGTCTCTCCGGTTTGGTACGGCAGACCATGGAAGCGACTATGCCCTGCCTGCCACAGGCTGAACCCTATTTCAACCTCAGCATCGTTTCGCATGCGGCCTTTGACGACCTGCTGAAACCGACCCGCAACATTCTATTCGTGGATATCAATCCCGAACGCTATACGCGTGTCACACCCAAACAGCATAGCGACTATTGGTCTACCCCGCAAGCCGTCTATACCATTCAGGCACCCGACAATGCCAGTTTCGTAGCTTGGTGGCAAACGAACGGTGAACGTGTGCGAGACTGGTTTGTGGACAGCGAGATACAGCGGCAATGCCGTTTCCTGCGCGCCTACACCAATGAGCAAGCACGTCAGCAGTTCCAGCAGCGTTTCAGCGGCGACCTCTACATACCTGAGGACTACATGCTCATCCGCGACACGCTACTGACGATTGATGGCAAGAAGACACAGTTCTTCTGGTGCTGCAACAACAAGGGACCCATGCGCAAAGACCTCATCATCTACAGCTATCCCTATACCGAAGCGGATGCCTTTACCGCCCCCGCACTCAACCGTATGCGCGATTTGGTAGTAGGTGCGATGATTGAAGGGCAGGTTGAGGGCTCGCATATGGGCACCGAATACCGCGTCATTCCACCCGAGTACAAGGAGATAACGCTGGCACAGGCAGCCGACAAAGAACACCCTGCCATCCGTGTATGGGCGGCAGAGATTCGCGGCCTGTGGAAGATACTGGATGGCGAAGCGATGGGCGGACCATACGTCAGCCTCACACGCCTGGATGAGATACACCAGCAGGTCATTACCGCCGAAACCTTCATCTACGCCTCGGGCCAGAAGAAACGAAACGCCCTGCGCCAATCGGAGGCCATACTCTATACCCTACGGCTGCAACAAGACCTCATGCCAAGTGAGAATTGATAGTTGATAATTGATAGTTGATAGTTGATAATTGATAGTTGATAGTTGATAGTTGACAATTAAACGATTGATTGTTCTATTGAAATCAATTGTACAATTTAACTAAATCGTATAAATCGTAAATAAATTGTCAAATCGTAAATTGTCCAATCCTAAATTGTCAAATCGTAAATTGTCCAATCGTAAATTACCATGCTGACGCCTTATATGACGGTAGAAGGCCTCACCAAACGCGTGGGGGATAAGGTGCTCTTCGCGGGCATCAACTTCGCCGTCAATAAGGGTGAGCGCATTGCCTTGGTGGCACGGAACGGAGCCGGCAAAAGCACGCTGCTGGATATACTGACTGCACATGCCTCTGCCGACAGCGGCAAGATAACGTTTCGACGCGACATACGCATCGGGTATCTGCCCCAGCAGATTGACTACCCGCCCGAGTTGGCGACCCTATCCGGTGGACAGAAGAAAAAAGTGATGATAGACCGGCTCCTGGACACGGAACCCGACCTGCTCATCTTAGACGAACCGACTAACCACCTGGACCTGGACACCGTTGCCAAACTGGAGGATACACTCCGCAAGGCGAACCGCACCATCCTCATGGTGACGCACGACCGCTACTTCTTGGATCGCGTATGCGATACCATCATCGAGTTGGAACAGGATGCTGTCTATCTATACCGCAACCCCAATGACGACTACGGCGGGTCGGTATATCAATACTACCTGCAGAAACGCGCTGAGCGTATCGACAACCTCATGAACGAGACCCAGCGCGCCCGAAACCTCTACCGCACCGAACTGGAGTGGATGCGCCGTATGCCTCAGGCACGCGGACACAAAGCACAATACCGCATCGACCGCTTCTACCAGATTGAAGACACCGCCAAACGCGTTATCCGAGAAGATAACGTGCGCCTGGAGATGGAAAGCGGCTATATAGGCAATAAGATTTTTGAGGCAAAGGAGGTTAGCAAAGCCTTTGGCGATAAGATCATACTCGACCGGTTCTCGTATGTCTTTTCCCGCTACGAGAAATTAGGTATCATCGGCAAGAACGGTACCGGCAAGAGCACATTCCTGAAGCTCCTATTAGGCGAACTGACGCCCGACAGCGGTTCGTTCGATATCGGCACCACCATTCGTTTTGGATACTACCGACAGACGGGTTACCAATTCGAGGCAGGGAAGAAAGTCATTGATATCGTGCGTGCGATTGCTGAGACGGTGGACTTGGGCAACGGCGATCGACTGACCGCCAGTCAGTTCCTGCAGCATTTTCTCTTCACGCCGCAGCAGCAGTACGACTACGTAGATAAACTATCCGGTGGCGAGAAACAACGCCTGCACCTATGTCTGGTACTGATGCAGAGTCCTAACTTTCTGGTGTTGGACGAACCCACCAATGATCTCGACATCCCCACCCTGCAGATTCTGGAGGAATACCTCCGCGCCTTCCGCGGGTGCCTCATCGTCGTGAGCCACGACCGCTATTTCATGGATCGCGTGGTGGACCACCTGTTCGTCTTCCGCGGCGAGGGACAGATAGATGACTTTCCCGGCAACTATACGCAGTGGAGGGAAACAACCTCTCCCCAGCCCTCCCCTCAAGGGAGGGAGAAGACCTCTCCCCAACCCTCCCCACAAGGGAGGGAGAAGACCTCTCCCCAGCCCTCCCCACAGGGGAGGGAGAAGTCCCCGAACCGTGAACGACGCCTCAGCTTCAAGGAGAAGCAGGAGTTGGCAGAACTGGAAAAAAAGATGCCGCTCCTGGAGGCTGAGAAACAGCACTTGGAGCAGCAACTCTCGGGTATTCTGACTGCCGCGGATGAGATAGCCGAGGCGAGCCGTCGATACGAGACTCTTACCGCGGAGTTGGACGAAGCCGAACTCCGCTGGCTCGAGTTATCGGAACTCAATTCCTAATTTATTTTGCGTAGTTCACCGCCCGCGTCTCGCGGATAACGGTGATTTTCACCTGACCGGGATAAGTCATCTCGTCCTGGATACGCTTGGCGAGGTCAAAGGACAGCAGTTCGGTATCCTTATCCGAGATCTTATCCGCACCGACGATGACGCGCAGTTCGCGTCCGGCCTGTAGAGCATAGGTCTTCACCACGCCCGGATACGACATAGCCATATCCTCCAGGTCATTCAGGCGCTTCACATAGGTCTCCACGATTTCGCGGCGTGCACCCGGGCGAGCGCCGGAGATGGCATCGCAGGCTTGCACGATAGGTGCAATGAGTGTTTCCATCTCTATCTCATCGTGGTGGGCACCAACGGCATTGCAGATATCGGGTTTCTCGCCGTATTTCTCGCAGAGTTTCATACCTATCTCTGCATGCGGCAGGTCGGTGTCTTCTTCGGCTACCTTGCCCAGGTCATGGAGCAGACCGGCACGGCGGGCTTTCTTGGTGTTCAGTCCCAACTCAGCAGCCATCGCGCCACAGAGCATAGCTGTCTCGCGTGCGTGCTGCAGCAGGTTCTGACCGTACGACGAACGATATTTCATCTTTCCGATGAGTCGGATCAATTCGGGATGCAGACCGTGTACACCCAGGTCAATGGCGGTACGCTTGCCGGTCTCGATGATCTCTTCCTCCACCTGTTTGGTGACTTTGGCAACGACTTCCTCAATACGCGCGGGGTGGATACGTCCGTCCTGCACCAACTGGTGCAAAGCGAGGCGTGCTACCTCACGACGGATGGGGTCATAGGCAGATAGGGTGATCGACTCGGGGGTGTCATCCACCACGATTTCAACGCCCGTAGCGGCCTCCAGTGCGCGGATGTTGCGTCCTTCGCGACCGATGATACGGCCCTTCACCTCATCGTTGTCGATATGGAATACGGATACGGCATTCTCCACCGTGGTATCAGATGCGATACGTTGGATAGTTTGGATGATGATTTTCTTAGCCTCCTTCGATGCAGTAAGGCGTGCGTCATCCATGGTCTCGTTGACATAAGCCATAGCGGCTGTCTTGGCCTCGTCTTTGAGGGCCTCAACAAGTTGAATCTTAGCCTCTTCGGCTGACATACCGGATAGTTTCTCCAGCTGTTGCTCCGCCTGCTTGTGCATACGGTCAATCTCCTGCGTCTTGTGCTCAATGGCCTTCTGCTGTTGTTCTATCTGGCGTGACTGCTGCTGCAGCTCGTTCTGGCCGCGTTGCAGCTCGCCCTGACGTTGGTTGAGTTGCTGTTCGCGCTGCTGGAGACGTTGTTCCTGCTGTTGCTTGCGTTGCTCATCTTGGTGCACCATCTTCTCGTGCTCCAGTTTGAGGGCTATGAATTTCTCTTTTGCCTCCACGACTTTGCGTTTCTTAATCATCTCACCCTCTTCTTCTGCTTTTTTGAGCATGCCTTGGGTGGAATAACGGAAGAACAGGAAGCAGATAAATCCACCGATAAAGAAGGCACCGAAGCCTATAATCAAAAAGTATAATACCATATATATAATTGTGTTAGATTTGTTCTTCGAGTAATTGGTTTATTGATTGCAATCGTTGCGCTATGGGTTCCAATGCCTTATCGCGTGCATCGCTGCGCAGGGCAATAGCGGTTTCCAGGGCCACATAGACCCACAGCAATTCGCTGGAAGACTGCGGCATACGGTGCAAATAGAACTCATAGCGGCTGTTCAGTAGCTTAGCTGCCTCGCGATAGACGCCTTCTTTGGATGCATCGACCTGCAGCGAAAGTTTATGGGCTTCCAGCTGTAGGGAGATACGTTGCTTACTCTCTTGGCTCATTGTGTTAGTATTGTTAGGGCTGAATCGACCTGATTGATAATCTGGGTAAGGTAGAGGCGTGCCTTGTCGCGCGAAGCGGTATTGCCAATCATGGAGGCTGCTGTACGCACATCGCGCAACTCATGCTGCAGATTGACTATCTGCGCATGGCATTGCATGATTTCCTCATGCTGACGACGGTTGTCCTCCGTCAGCAGGCGGTTCTCCTCCATGATGGAATGCTGCTTGGCAAGCAGGGTCTGTATGTTCCTCTCCAATCGATCCAGCTGCTCCATTGATTGCAATCGGATTGTTTTTTTTAGAAGCTGTAACCTACGCCCAAGCCCAATACGCCCATAAACTGAACGCGCTCAGCCTTAGAGATGGTGCCGTCTGCCAGTTCCTTCTCAATCTTCAGACCATTGACATATTTCAGGTTGGTGCTCAGCGTCACGTTGAGGCACTTGAGGAACTGGTACGAAACCATGACCGTCCAGTCCACATCGAAGTTACCGAAACGGCGGTTATTGTCCCTGTAGCCTAAATACTCTGCGTTACTCAGGTCGTATTTGTTGGTCTCCATCTCGGCCTTGGTGTAGTTAGCTACGCCTGCACCGTTGTCATAGGCATACATCTCTATCTTGTCCCATCTGTAGGGGGTGAAGAGTGTAACGGCAGTCGATAGTTTCAGGTCCTGATAGGTATAGTTGACACCGGCCTTGAAATTCAAACCGAGTTCTGTGTTGGCATTCTTGTACTGCTTGACGTTCAGTTCGTCGTATTTCCAGGTACCGTTAGCCTCCTGCAGGGTGGTGCGGAAATCATCACCGGGGGCATAAACTCCACCATCAATCATCTGCTGGGTGTACTTCTTGTTGTTGGCATCCGACACGTAGGCGGTTACAATACGTCCGGCTACGGGAGAGAGATAGATGGAGAAGTCGGCGCCGTTGACGCTCTTCTTCCAGTCAATACCGACGGATATATCGGTATAAGAGGGAGCCAAAATCATGCTGTTGATAGCACCTACGGTACCGTCACCGGGATATACGCGGCCCAGGTCCATCTGCGTCTGGAAGGCAGCACTGGCTGTCAGAAACCATGTTTTCTGGAACTCCCAACCGAACTTGGTATTAAACTTGAGGTGGTCGCTCGACTTCTGAAACTTGTCGAACTTCTGGTCCACCCAGCTCAGGCCGTACTGCACATCCAGGTTGCTTTCCCACGATAGATTGTTCTCATTGTAGAGCAAACGCACATTGGCGAAAGCTACACCTGTCACGTTGTTTTTACCACCGGCAGCCCAGTTTACCAGGCCGGTAGCGCTGGCATTCAAGCCAAGCACGCCGGTACATTTCCACGGTTTGGGAGCCTCAGCAGCTTCCTCTTGCGCCATAAGCGACAAAGTGGCTATAGCGCATACAAATGTAAGTAAAGTTTTTTTCATACGTCAGTTAATTTGTTTAAAATCGTTTATATTTTGGGTTAATTAATAATCACTTTAGTCTGAGTTATTGGCCTGCCGCTTTGCCGAAGCACAACCACATACACGCCTTTGGGCAGTCCGTCGATAATCATCTGTTCATTTATTATAAATCATTAACTCGTTCCCAACCGCAAGTCGTTCCTTCATACATAAAGTATTCATTGCTCCCATATCGAAACATGAACTGCATTCTTTTATCCTCTTTACAGGGATATATCGTCATGTAATCATAGTTATTGCTACTCGCTTTTCCCACTCCGACATATTCATTTGGAGCCAAAGGCATGTTTTCCTGCGTACGACGAATTATTTCATTCGTTCCAACTATATGTCCGGATATAGCCATTGTATCTCTAAATAAGACAACCTTCGATTTGTAATCGTAAGCTTCGTATGCTATCATCGCACTTTTGCGTAGGATGCCACAATTCGATAATTTTTGATTCTCATACAACTGCCAGGTTCCATCCACATTCAGTACCAACACGATGGTTGAATCTTTTTCGCACTCACAATTTATTCCAAATTTGTGATACATACCAGCATTGTACATATATGTTCCTGCACGCAACTCCAAAGGGAATAAACTACTATTAATTCCACCAAATCGTGTTCCCTCCTTTTGCTTATTCTCAACACCTTTTCGCTTTTTCTCATAATACTCATGGAGAACATGTTCACCCATACTATTAATGTCCAACGGATACATGCATTCCTCTATCGCAGGCATTAAAGGATATACCAAACTATCACAGTACCTAATAATCAACATCTCCGATTCTGGAATACATAACGCATATTGCCGTTTTGCACTATCTCGCCTATCATATTCGGTTTCATACACACACAGCGTATCTTTATTATAGCTAAAATGGCTCAACCGACGACCTTGACTAACGGAAAGAAGCAACGTATCATTTTTCCAAAGCAAACCCAACTTATTATCTACCATATTCGTCCCTAACAAATATGTAGGATTCACAACGGTCTCCGCGACCGGTTCTATAGCAACCATCCCATCCTGCTCCGGCTGCGACACGACCTCCCGCTTCACCCCGCACGACACGAGAAGAAGGATCAGAAAAAGGATAATATGTCTAATACTGAGCCGTGTCATACACGCGGTCGGCTACATCGCTACCTTTGATATGCTCAATGATGCAGAAGGCAAAGTCCGAGGCAAGACCCGGACCTTTGGCCGTGATCACGTTCTTGCTCTCCACGACGAGTCCGCCTATATAGCTCTCGCCCAGAGCGGCTTCAAAGCCCGGGTAGCAAGTAGCCTGTTTGCCGGCGAGGATACCCAATTGTCCCAATACCGACGGAGCGGCACAGATAGCGGCTATCATCTTGTTACTATCATTGTGTTGACGGAGCAGTTCGCATAGTCCGGAGTGCTTACCCAGCTGCGTCTGACCGCCCGGCAGGATGAGCATCTCGGCATCCGAGAAGTCAACGTTGTCGAAGAGGCAGTCCGCCTCCACGCCTACGTTATGCGCACCGAGCACCAGGTCTTTGCCCGTCAGGCTGACCGTCGTCAGACTAATTTCTGCGCGACGCAGAAGATCAACGACGGTGATAGCTTCTATCTCTTCGAAGCCGTTGTCAAGAAACAAATAATTCATACCTTTCAATCGTTATTTATTTTGGTTGTCTTTCAATTTTCACTTTTCAATTCCAAATGGTACATCGTACATGACCAAATGGTACATGGTTTTACGGTATCAATAGCAGCAATAAAAATGATATACTATTTTTCATTCTAATCCTCACTTTTTAATTAAACCATAAATTCTTCCTTCAAACATTAGATGATAGCTATCCATTATCAAAACATTATTTAATGGTAATGGCAACGGAGAATTTGCAATCATCTTATAAACAGTCATGCAGAGACTATCTAATCCATAATATTCATTTTTGTATATCTCTATCTCGTCTTCCGGTACTGTATCCAAAAACCTTCCGAACTTCATCTTGTGTATGTGCCCAGAAATAGAAGTGGTATCCATTAAAAGTACCTGCTGATGTTTGTAATTATATACAAAATAACACTTATCTCTTTTATATCGACTAATAATACCTGAGTTGATAGTTATGCTGTCGTCATAAAGTTGCCAACTTCCATCTTGCGATATAACTATCAGCAAACCAAAATGGGATTCCTTCAAATAAAAATTCTCAACACGCTCACCTATAGTATAAGTACCGGCTATCTGCTCTATTGATTTATCCGGAAAATCTATACCTCCTCCGTCATTAATAAAATTTCCACTTTTCACAAGACTAATAGCCTCTGTTCTACCGGTATCAATCAAAGCACGCTGCACTTCCGCTGCCTCTTGCTCGACAGACACCACCTCCCTCTTCACCCCGCATGCCGCGAGCAGAAGCACTACCACAAAAATACTATGTCTATATCTTCCTTTCACCTTTCAATTTGTTCGGTCGCTCGCCCTCTTGGTACGCTTTTCCTCCCCTTGTGGGGAGGTCAGGTGGGGTTCTTATTTTCTAATTACCCATACTATTTCATTACTCCCGTGCCTCTGAGAGTGGAAACAATCACTAAATATATCCATATAAATTTCCAAATATTGTCTATTCGGAACACTTGTAAAATCATAGGCATGATGATTACAACGTACCCAATAACAATGGTTGGACTTATCGCAACTATATGATTCAATAAATGAAGACTCCAACTCGATTGGATGACGTTCCAATTCATCGGTTAATATACCTTTTGCAAAATCTACTTTTCGTTGTTCCCAACATATCATTTGCTTTGCATGATTCTGTACCCTGAATCTGCCATAATCTACCAAAGAGTCCTTCTTGTATTTCCAGTAATATCCACTTGATTTCATCACAAGACTATCTGCCAGTATGGAATGATAGGGTACTTTATTTCCGTCTAAGTCATTTTGATGTTCCAGAACATAATACCCGGAATAATACTTCATCCACACACTTGCAGTATCAATCTGTATCGTATCCAACCATGCGAACTCTCCCGTCTCCACACGCTGTTCCAATGTCAAAGCGCGCTGCACTTCCACTGCCTCTTGTTCCGTAGATACCACCTCCCTCTTCACCCCGCATGCCGCGAGGAGAAGCACTACTATCAGGATACTATGTAAATGTCTTACTTTCACTTTTCAATTCCAAATGGTACATGGTACATGAACAAATGGCACATGGTGCCAAGGGCTTTTACTTGAACTTGAAGTTATACGTTATCGTTCCCATCGCCTTGTCAGGACGGTCCACTACGTTGAACTTCGCCTTCAGCGCCGCCTTGATGGCCAGCTGCTGCGTAGTATAGTCGCTGATAGTCGAACCCGGTCCGACGACGGCCGAGATGACCTTTCCATTGGTATCCACCGTGATATTGACCACCACCCTGCCTTCCTGCTTGAAGTCATTACCGGGCGTAGGTAGCGCACCTACGATACTGCGGCCGTTCAGGTTCCATGAGTTGCCACCCGAGTTGCCGTGTCCCAACGGGTTCCCCTTGGCGGCAGACGATGCCGACTCACCCGTACCGGCAGAGCCTTCGGGTGAAGAAGTCTGACCGAACAAGGCGCCCATCTGGTTGGCCTTGTCGATAGCAGCCTGTTTGCGTGCTGCCTCTTCGGCTTCGCGGCGTTCGCGTTCCAGGCGTTCCTGCTCCAGACGTTGCTGTTCGGCACGTTCACGTTCGCGTTCGGCACGTTCCTGCGCTTCCGCCTCGCGCCGTTGCTCCTCCTGCTGACGCCGTAGCGCGAGCGACTCCTCGTCCTCCTGCGTCATCAGGTCGTTGTTCGAAGGCGGTGCGGGTGCCGGAGGCGGCGTATAGGTAGCCTCCGACGTAGCCGCGGCAGCAACCAGGCCGTTCTCCTGACCGCCACCCGTTGCACTCTCGCCGAACGAGACCATGATGCCTTCGTCCTCCTGTTCGGGCACATAACCTATCATCAGGAACCACAGCAACAGGAACACGAGCAACATGAAGATGAGCGTGCCGATAGATGCTATGAGATTGGAATTCTGTTTCTTCATCGTTTGGTAGCAATTACAAGCTTCATCTTGTGTTCATTGGCTATATCGAGCACATGAACCACCTCCTTATATGCTATATCCTCATCGGCATGCAGGGCGATATACATCGCGCTATCCTGCTGCTGAACCGAGACGAGATACCCCTCCAGGTCCTCTGCGGCTATCGCCACGGGTTTGGCCTTGCCCAGTGCCACAAAGTAATTACCGAGGTTGTCAATAGATACCTTGGCGACCACATTTTTGGTATTCTGCTTGGCGCGCGACTGCGGCAGGTTAATCTTGATATCATTGGGCGACGACATCGTCGAAGCCATCACAAAGAATAGCAGCAACAGAAAGATCAAATCCGTCATCGACGACATCGCAAAGGTTGCTTCTACCCTATTTCGTCTTTTTAAACTCATAATTGTTTTAGTTTAGTGTTTAGCGTTTAGCGTTTAGTGTAGTTTAAAAGCTTGAAGTTCAGAGTGATAACACATTCAACTATTAACTCTAAACTGCACTCAACTCTCAACATTCATCTTTCAACTTCTTTCCGGGGTCCCCGACACGGCTTTGCCGTGGTGGGGAAAAGCGGAGGTTTCGGTCGCCCTAATGAACGCGGAGCGCTCAGTCTTCGCGACCGAAGACCGAACGATTTAAGCCGGTTCGTTCAGCAGATCCATAAACTCCAGCGTACGACCTTCCAGTTGGCGAACGACATTGTCAATACGGGCTACCAGGAAGTTATAGGCAAACATTGCCAGAATACCGACTATCAGACCGCCGATGGTGGTTACCATTGCTTGATACATACCCTCCGACAGAGCCGACATCTCAATCACGCCGCTGGCATTCTGCGCCATATTATAGAAGGTCTGCACCATGCCGAGTACCGTGCCCAGGAAACCCAACATCGGGGCGCCGGCAGCGATAGTAGCTATGATGACCATGCCCTTTTCGAGCTTGCCAACCTCCAGGTTACCCACGTTCTCAATCGCTACCTGCACATCCTGCATAGGGCGACCGATACGCGAGATACCCTTCTCCACCATGCGCGAAGCGGGCGTATCATTCTCGCGGCAGAGGTTCACAGCCGAGTCTATCTTACCTTCGTGGATGTAGTCTTTGATTTTCTCCATGAAATGCACGTCTTCGCGGCTCGCGTTCTTCAATGTCACCAGACGCTCGATAAAAATATAGCAAGCCCACGCCAGTAGCAACGCCAGGATAATCATGATCCAACCGCCGTACATAGCCATTGAAAACAGACTGATGGACTCCTCTGCAGGTTCCATTACACCGCTCATCTCGGCCATCTCGCTGGCCACCGTGTCAATTTGATAAAAAAGCATATTCGTTTTGTTTTTTTGTTGTTACTAATTATGATTAACGTTCATTCACTATCAATTTCAACCCCTGTTTCACATAGAATGGGAAACGAGAGTCGGAAGAAATAAGAGAATACACAAGACATTCTCCGGATCATGGAGAATATCCGCAACTTCTTTAGTCAGCAGATCATGATCATTTGCCAAATAAAGAAACGTACATGTATCAAGCATGTATCGCATTAATGGAGCCAAGTAGGATCATTAATAATGATTGTACCTTGGGTATCTCTTGATGCTTGCCAAGCTTGAGATTCGGTTCTCTGTTGTGTATTAGAATTGCTCATATTTTTCCCATTTACTAAATTTCGCTGCAAAATTACAAAAAAAATCTGATATACGCAAATTTTTAGGACAAAAAAATACATATAGCACAAAATTCCTCTCCTGTAATCCTATCGGAGAGGCAAGCGTCAGAGGTTGTAAGGCAAGTTTTGCAATTGTTTGCGCACAATATCTATCAGTTCGTGCGCAGAAAGGGACAAGGATTATGCAGCGCTGCCTATTTCGTATAGAAACTCGGGAGCAAAGCCAATCTCATTAGACCAGTCTACACTAAAGGGGTCTAAGGTAAAGTCACGGAAATAATCCAAATCCTGTAATTTGGTACAAATACCTTTTTGCGCTAAAGGCCAAAAGTCCACTAATTTCGTACTGCCGTCGCTGAATAACAAGCGTAACACATAATCATGTACATAGTCGGCATGTGTAACCTTCAAAATGGGAGTCATACTTACCTCCTTTCTTTTAATATTTCGCTGCAAAATTACAAAAAAAATCTGATATACGCAAACTTTTTTAATGAATAATGAAAAAATCGTGCCATTTGGCTAAGAATAATTAATAATGAATATCTGTATTTTTTTGCAAAAAGGTTCTGGAAATGCATTGGTTTGATATACACAGAGAGACGGCAAGGAATGCCGTCTCTACAGGGGTGCTACAACTTCTTGGAGGCATCATACGTCTCTACCGTTTTCGTCTGTATGACGACTGCGGTGTCGCCGCGCTGCATGTACTGGCTCTGCGTTGTGATCGTGCGTGTCACGTTGCAGGATGTCAGTCCGAGGGCTATCGCCAGGCAGGTCAGCAGGGCTAACCATATGGGGTCCCCAAATAATTTTATTTTTTTGGGAAAGCGTAGGGCAAGGCGATGATTCATATGAGCGATTCTATCGCGAATCGTATTGAGCCTTAGCCTTAGCTCGGCTGCGATTTTGTAGATTTGCTGCTTGGACATGATGATAATTGACAATTGATAGTTAATGTACGATGTACGATGTACGATGTACGATTGATGTACGATGTACGATTGATGTACGATTGGGTTTATGTACGATGTACGATGTACGATGTACGATTGATGTACGATGTACGATGTACGATTGATGTACGATTGGGTTTATGTACGATGTACGATGTACGATGTACGATGTACGATGTACGATTGATGTACGATTGGGTTTATGTACGATGTACGCGACCTTTCGTCCTTTTACTCCTTTGTACATCCTTCGTACAT
>OCTX012282042.1_pt1 | contig 27439 bp, 20 predicted proteins | sample 1539691 | NCBI WGS metagenome assembly OCTX01 (sample SAMN02144231, study PRJEB22623) | gut metagenome | biome: sheep rumen | host: Ovis aries | place: New Zealand
GGGAATACCCACTGCCACCAGTACTGCTGGATAACGACGGAGTTGTTGGCGCCTTTCAGCAGGTTGCCCCATGTAGGCGTCGGCAGCGGAATACCGAATCCCAGATAGCTCAGACTGGATTCAGTCAGCATGCAGGTGGCAAAGTCCAGCGTCATGGACACCAGCAGCAGGCTGATCACGTTCGGCATGATATGGCGGAACACAATCACCCGTTCCCGGATACCCATGGCCTTGGCTGCGGTTACATATTCCATTTCACGCTGTGCCAGGATCTGGGCGCGGACCAGGCGGCAGGTGCCGGTCCAGCTCAGTACGCCCAGCACCACCATAATCAGATACATCTTCTGGGTCGGGTCCAGCCGGGACCCGATCACGGCGGAAAGAATCATGGCAAAGGGGATAAAGGGCAAACCGCCCACGATCTCCGCGATACGCATGATCAGCAGGTCCGCTTTTCCGCCGAAATAACCGGCAATACCGCCCAGCAGCACCCCGATAAACGTAGCGATGATAACGGATATCGCGCCGACTGTCATCGTGACACGGCCGCCGTTCACGATCCTGGTCAGCAGGTCGCGGCCCAATCCGTCCGTACCGAGCAGGAAGCCTTTCAAGCCCCAGGTCTGGACACTTCCGTCTTCCATTACCGCATAGTTCTGGAAATTGCCCACATAGATTTCCCGGATGGAAGCGCCGCTTGCCACAGAACCCGGAACGTCGCACTGATGGTACTTGTTGTTGCCCCAGCATACCACGTCGCCGTTTTCCAGGATCGCAGTATAGTGGAACCGACCACCCTGCAGTTTTTTTACGGGAGATGTGAATTCCGGAATTTTATTTTCGCCGAATTTGGCATTGCCCCAGACAAAGACCTTGCCTTCTTCCGTCACTGCGGCTACAGTACCGGATGTAGAGGCAATATCAATCACTTTCTTATCCTTCAGCGCTGTCGGAATCGCGGCGAAAGCGCTGCCCTTGTCCTTGTACCCGGTATAAGCCACGGTACCGTCCTTCAGCAGGCAGATATATTCGTTGCTTGTCAGGGCTACCTTGGCGATATTTCCCTGGTACTGCTTCCGCAGCTTAATATCCGCCACGTTGGCATTACCCCACAGATACAGCATGCCGTTGCTGGAAACAGCTGCGGAAAACTGGTTGCTGGCTTCCAGCTGGATGATGTCCCAGTCCTCGCCGCCGGCCTTCATGGCTTTTTTCATATCATTGGTGAAGTTGCCTTGCTGGAGGCGGGTGTTGCCCCAGACATACAGCTGGCCATTGTTATCCAGTGCGACCATATGGTCATCACCGCCGGCAAACATCACGATATCCGCATTCTGTACTTCATCCGGTATTTTCGCGATATCAATCTTGTCGGTAATCTTGGTATACCCCCAGCTGTGCAGATGTCCGTCTGTATCCAGGCCGACACCGTAAGTCCGGCCTGCGGCAATATCCGCCACCTTTCCTTTCATCTCGCCGGGAATGTTCATCATATCGTTGCTCGGCGGCAGGTTAATCAACGTGGAATCCTGCTCCGAAAGATCCAACACCCAGATACTGGGGCCGATCAGCACGAAAAGGAAAACCAGGATGAATCCGCACAGGCCGACCTGCACGGTATGCTTGGCGAAAAACGCCCGTGCCATCGTCCGGAAGGGCGTCTGCACCTGTTCCTCCTTCAGGATGTCCCGAACCTCCTGGTCATTTCCCATAAACCAGCGCTTCAGCCAGCGGGTCAGGAAGAAGCCTTTTTTCTTGTCTGCCATATTTCCGTTCCCTCCTTACTTGTCCACGCGGACGCGCGGGTCCACCAGACCGTAGCTGATATCAATCAGCAGCGATCCGACCAGGGAAACGATGGAATAGAACATCTGGATCGCCAGCACCAGCTCAAAGTCCAGATTGTTCAGTCCCTGCCAGTACAGCTTGCCCATACCGTTCAGGGAGAAGGTGTTTTCAATGATCACGGATCCGCTGAACACGGACAGGAACCATCCCAGGATGCTGGTGATCACAGGCAGCAGCGCATTGCGCCAGGCATGGCTGTAAATAACCACCTTTTCCTTCAGGCCCTTGGCCCGCGCCGTCCGGATGCAGTCCATGCTCAGCGCGTCAATCATGGAGGAGCGCACATAACGGGTCATGCCGCCCAGGGAGCCGAAGGTCATGACGATGACCGGCAGGGCGATATGGTACAGCATGTCCACGAATTCTTCCCAGCCGTTGGCATACTCGATTCCGGGCGTCTTGGTGCCCATGATCGGGAAAACGCGCCACATCACACAGAAGATGTACATGAAAATCAGGGCGATGATGTAAATAGGAATGCTGTAGCCCAGCATCGTCACCACCTGCGTGGCGCTGTCAAACTTTTTCCCTTTGTGAACGGCGCAGAAAATACCCAGCGGAATCGTGATTCCCAGCGCTGCGATCGTGGAAAAGATGTTGATGAAGATGGTGTTGCCCATTGGTGTCTTGATCACGTCCACAACATTCCGCTTGTACAGATTGCTGTATCCGAAATTGCCTTCCAGCATCCCGTTGAATGTTCCGTCCGTATCCTTCCAAAGACCCATCCAGCGAAGATATCGCACCACCAGCGGATCGTCCAGACCCATCTCCTTGCGCAGCTGCTGATACAGCATCTGATATTCGTCCGCCTTCAGGGCCTTCCGCTGCGGTTCCAGCTCCTGCCGGGCCGGGTCCGTCGGAATCAGGTTGTACAGGGAGAACATCAGAAAGGAGAGGATCAGGAATACCACGACAATGAAGCCGCAGCGTTTAAGAATGTATCTGCCCATTCGGCACCCTCCTTAAGAAAAAAAGCCAGATTGTTCCATTGCGGGCAATGGCAGCAGCCTGCGCGTTCCGGTTGCGCAAACTGCTGAAAGGCTGCTGCCGGTGTCCGGTCCACCAAGCAGGAAGAAAGGGGGCGGACACCGAAGTGTCCGTCCCCGCAAAAAGAGCGGATTGAAACCCTCTCTGATTACTCCGCGACGGAAGCGTACAGGATCGCCTGTTCAAAGTTCCAGTAGGAGCTCTGCTCATAGCCCTGCAGCCAGTCGGGGTACACAGTGATGTAGATGTTGCTGTACAGCGGAACTTCGGGCAGCAGCTCGTTCCAGCGCTTGATGAACTGTTCCCAGATGTTCAGGTAAGCTTCATCGTCACCGGCTTCCACGCCGTACACCATATCCATGGACAGCTTGTCCAGGTCTTCATCAAAGATGAAGTTGGTGTTGTAGCCGTCAGCCACCATGGCAGGATCCAGGGTGAAGCTGTAGCTCTGGTCGTACAGGGAAGTGAAGTTGCTGGCCAGGTTGTACATGCAGTAGGTGGGGATGCCGTACTTGTCGCCCTGGGTTGCATCACGGTACATGTAGTTCAGCAGCTCAGAGAAGCTCATCACGTTCTGGTTGATCTTCACGCCGGCAGCCGCGGTCTGCTCGCCGTTGGCCAGCATGACGCTCAGCAGGTCGGAAACGGAGTTGCCTTCGGAGGAGGCCCATTCGATTTCCAGAGCCATCAGCCAGGTGCCGTCATCCAGCTGCTTGCAGTGCGCATACTGGCCGGCTTCTTCTTCCGTAACCTTCTTGTAGCGGACGCCTTCGACGTAGTCGTTGCCGTTCTCGTCGTAGATCCAGCCGTCATCAATCAGCAGCTGCTTGGCCGCGTCAGGATTGTAGGCGTAGTTGTCCAGGTTCTCGTCCAGCCATTCCTGGCCGTCCTGGTACATCCACATAGCGGTTCCGTAGGGGCCGTTCACAACGCCGCCCCAGCCCTGGCAGAACGTGTTGGCGAACTCGTTCCGGTCCAGCAGCATGGCGATCGCATGACGGACAGCGATGAACTGGGTGGGTCCGAAGTCGCACTGGAACATCAGCTTTCCATAACCGGGACGGTCGAACTGGGTGTAGCCGAAGCCGTAGCCCAGCTTGGCCTTGTTCTCTTCGTCCTCGATGATGTCCATCGCCTGGTTGACCTGCTCACCATCGGTGATCGTATCATAGAAGTTGAAGGCGCCGGTCTTCAGGGCGTCTGCCCAGGTGGCATCCTCAGCCTTGGTGATGACGATCTTTTCGATGGAAGGCTTCTGGCCTTCGAAGTTGCCCTGATAGTTCTTGTTGATGGTCAGGGTCGCCTGCTTGGAAGCCTGGTCGAACTCAACCAGGTTGTAGGGACCGGCGCTGACGCGGTCTTCACCGGCATAGAACCGGGCCTTGTCCAGCTGGTCCTTGATGTTGTCCTTGGTCAGGCCTTCGAAATACACGCCGTTGCCGTCGTCCTTCAGGGAGACAGCGTCACCCAGCCAGTACTTCATGCTGAAGGGGGTGAATCCGGCATAGCTCAGATCGAAGTAGTAGGGAACCTTGTCAGCCACGACGGAGACCTGGATGGTGTTGGCATCCAGAATGCGCAGGCCGGAAATGGTCTCGGCAGTGCCATCGTAGAATTCCTGGCCGCCAACCACGGTCAGATAGGAGGTCAGCTTCGCATCGACTTCGCCGGCCACGGCGGAGCATCCGAAAGCGGTCGCCCACACGAAGTCTTCAATGGTGATGGCTTCGCCGTTGTTGTACACCAGACCGTCCTTGATTTTCACGGTGTAGGTCTTGGTGCCGTCATCGTTCATGACGCCTTCAATGCCGTCGCACACGGTGTTGTTGATCACCAGAGCGCCGCCCTGATCGGTCACAACCGTGCCGTAGTCATTGGTGATGTCACGGATCATCTTGTCGGTGGCATTGTTGGTCCACCAGGCACCGGGGGCAAAGTCACCGCTGATTTCAGTCGTTGCACCGTAGATGACAACGCCCTTTTCAGTGGCGGTTCCTTCTGCCAGCGCAGCGCTCATGCCGAGCACCATGCACGCAGCCAGAAGAAGAGCAAGGAATTTCTTCATTTGTTTTCCCTCCATAAAGATTTTTTATTACACGGACTTGCGCCCGAATAACAACGGATGATGCGCCGACGAACACACCTTCCGGCAGGTGCGTATTCCGATCGGTGCGCAGAAAAGTACTGAAGCATGATAACATATCGGGAACACTTTTGCAAACGCTTTTCCTTTTCTCGTCCGAAGCTGTTTTGCCTCCCCGGGAATCTATTTGGTAGGAAAATAAAGGAAAAGACGCTAAATCATGTGTTTTTTATTGTATCCAGTATCCCAGATCAGACAAAAAACAGCAAAAAAACAAGATTTCCCCGTCCGTTTTCCCGCTGCAGCCGCCCTCATCCGCAAAAAAGGGGAGCTGCCCCCTCCGGCCTCTCCGGCCGTCGGAGACAGCTCCCTGCTGTTTTTCAGGAAGAAGATTTACTTCTTCGTGGCATACTGGAAGAAGAAGTATCCCAGGGAAGTGAATCCAACATTGTCAATGCTGGCATCCTTGCAGTACAGCTGCGTGTAGTAGTAGATGGGGGCCACCGGGAATCCGCCTTCGCCGAACAGCGTTTCTTCCGCGCTGTAGAGCAGCGCGTCGCGCTCTTCACCGGGCAGCTTGGCCTTGGCGTCCACCAGCATCTTGTCAAAGTTCTCGTTGCTGTACAGGCCGTAGTTGTAGCTCGCGCCGGTCACCATCAGCTCCAGGTAGGTCATGGCGTCATTGTAGTCAGCAATCCAGCCGAGACGGGCCACACCGAAAGTATGCTCACCCAGTCCGTTGGTGTAGGTTGCCCACTCCTGGTTCTCCAGAGTGATGTTCACGCCCAGCACGGTCTTCCAGTCCTGGCCGCAGGCTTCCGCGATCGCTTTATGCGTTTCGGAAGTGTTGAAGTTGTAAACGATGGTGGTGTCAGGATCCCAGGAGCCGTCATCCACAGCCGCCTGATACAGTTCCTGCGCCAGCTCGCAGCGGCCGGTGTAGGTTTCCAGATCAGCGTCCGGATACTGTTCGCTCAGCCAGGCATAGATCGCGCCGAGCTCAGAGCTGCCATAGGCGAAGTCCTGCAGCTTGGAGTCCAGGATACCGGAAGCAACCAGGCCGGTCGCGGGCACCTGGCCCCCCTGGGTCACGTTCTCGACGATGTTCTCACGGTCGATGGAAAGCACCAGCGCCGCGCGCACACGCCAGTCCGTGATCTTGGAGCAGTTCAGATACAGGTAGTAGGTTCCCACATAGGGGTTCACATACAGGTCGCCGGAATCCTTCAGGCTTGCGATCATGTCAGAAGGAATGGTGTCGATGAACTGATACTCACCCGCCTGATAGCTGGACAGGATCGCAGTCTCGCTGTCGCTCAGGTTCCAGACCAGGGCGTCCGGTCCCAGGTTGGCGGCATCGTAGTACTTGTCGTTCTTCTCCATCCGGATATAGCTGTCATGCACCCACTCGGTGACTTTGTAAGCGCCGTTGACAACGATATTGGCCGGATCGGTCCAGTTCTCGCTGCCTTCGACCACATCCTGCCGCAGGGGCATCAGGGTCGGGAATGCGCACATGCTCAGGAAGTAAGCGCAGGGAGATTCCAGGGTAATCTGCACGGTCTTCTCATCCAGAGCCACAATGCCCAATTCGGACGGATCCTTTTCGCCGGCCTGGATCGCGGCGGCGTTCAGCACGATATTGTCCAGGAAGTAGCCGTAGTCGGCGGCGGTGGCGGGATTCACCAGGCGCTGCCAGCTGTACACGAAGTCAGCGGCCACGACGGGCTGTCCGTCAGACCAGAAGATGTCATCGCGCAGTTTGAAGGTGTACACGGTCTGGTCGTCGCTCACTTCATAGCTGGCCGCCTGGCCCAGGTCGACGTCCGTATTGTACACAGTGGGGTCATCCGCGGGATGCTCATCCGTCATCTTGTACTTCATCAGGTTTTCAAACTGATGGTTCGCGTAGATCGCGGAGTCGACGGAGCTGCCCAGGTTGGGATCGATGGTTTCGGGTTCGGAAGCGATGCAGAGATTCAGAACGAACTCGTCATCCGCAGCCGCAACGGAAGCCATTCCCAGAACCAGGCACAGGGCCAGGAACAGAGATACGATTTTCCTCATGGTTGGATTCCTCCTTAAAATATTATACAGATCACCTTTCCGGTGATGAGTAGCAAACTTTATGCCTGATCCTGCAGCTGATGGCAGGCGGCATAGTGTCCGGGGCTGTATTGCAGCAGTTCCGGGGCAGTTTCCCTGCAGCGTTCGGTTGCGTACGGGCAGCGGGTATGGAAACGGCATCCGGTCGGCGGATTGATCGGGCTGGGAATATCTCCCTCCAGCAGGATCCGTTTCCGGGTCTTGTTTTTTTCCGGATCCGGCAGCGGTACCGCGCTCAGCAGCGTCTGCGTATAGGGATGAATCGGATGATTGCACAGTTCATAGCTTTCCGCCAGTTCCACCATGCTGCCCAGGTACATGACACCGATCCGGTTTGAAATATGCCGGACCACGGAAATATCATGGGCAATAAACATGTAGGTCAGGCGGTTCGATTCCTGGAGATCCTCCAGCATGTTCACCACCTGGGACTGGATGGATACATCCAGCGCGGAAATCGGCTCGTCGCACACGATAAACTCCGGTTTGACCGCCAGCGCGCGGGCAATGCCGACACGCTGTTGCTGGCCGCCGGAAAACTCATGCGGAAAACGGTTGGCATGCTCGGTATTCAGGCCCACCTCATCCAGCAGGCGGTTGATTTCCTCCCGCCGTTCCTGCTTGGAACTGTACAGGTGATGGATATCCAGCGCTTCCCCGACAATCTCACCGACTGTCATCCGGGGATCCAGGCTGGCAGAAGGGTCCTGGAAAATAATCTGCATCTTCCGGCGGTACGGCAGCATAGGAACCGCCGTCTTTGTCCCGCTGTCATAAATCGTTTCACCGTCATAGACGATTCGTCCGGATGTCGGCTCATGCAGCCGGATGATCGCCCGGCCCAGGGTGGACTTTCCGCATCCGGATTCCCCGACAATGCCCAGTGTTTCACCCTTGTAAATCGTAAAGGAAACGGATTCCACCGCCTGAACATACTGCTTTTTCTGAAACAGGCGGCCCTTGACGGGAAAGTACTTCTTCAGGTTGGTTACCTCAATGAGGGGCTGCTTTGTTTCACTCATGCGTCAGGCATCTCCTTTCCCGCGTCCTGCTGTCCCATTGTGTGGAGCCAGCACGCGCTGATATGCCCGTCTCCCATGTCGGTAAAGGATGGTTTGGCCCGCAGGCAGATCTTCCGGCATTCGCTGCACCGCGGTGCAAAGTTGCAGCCCTTCGGCGGGTTCAGCAGATCGATGGGCGTTCCCTCAATGGGAATCAGCCGCTCATGGCCGTCCGCGTCCAGGCGCGGCATGGAAGCCAGCAGGCCTTTGGTATAGGGATGCTGCGGATGATAGAAAATATCGTTGACCTTCCCCTGCTCCACGATCTTCCCCGCGTACATGACCGAAACCCAGTCGCAGATTTCCGCCACAACCCCCAGGTTATGCGTGATAAAGATGATGGAAGTATTTTCTTCCTTCTGCAGTTCCTTCATCAGCTCCAGGATCTGGGCCTGGATGGTCACGTCCAGCGCTGTGGTCGGTTCGTCCGCGATCAGCAGCTTCGGTTTGCAGATCAGGGCCATGGCGATCATCGCCCGCTGCCGCATTCCCCCGGAAAATTCGTGGGGATACTGCTTCATCCGTTTTTCCGCGTTGTTGATACCGACTTTTTCCAGCATTTCCACGGCTTTTTTCCATGCGTCCGCCTTGGAAAGGGCGGTATTATGGCACAGCAGCGCTTCCATCAGCTGGTTACCGATGGTATACACCGGATTCAGGCACGTCATGGGATTCTGGAAAATCATGCTGACCTTGTTTCCGCGGAACTGGCGCATCTGCTCCGGTGTATAGGCCAGCAGATCCTCTCCCTCAAACCGGATGGATCCGCCGATCACCTTTCCCGGATTCTGAAGCAATCCGATGATGGAATAGGCCTCCACGCTCTTGCCGGATCCGCTCTCCCCCACAATGCCCATGACTTCATTATAGCCCAGGGAATAGGAAATCCCGTCTACCGCTTTCACTTCGCCTGCGGGCGTGAAGAAGGAGACTTTCAGATCCCGAACTTCAATGAGCTTCTCATTTTCAGCCATTCTGGTCTCCTCCTCACTTCTTCAGTCTGGGATCCAGCGCGTCGCGCAGGCCGTCGCCGATCAGGTTCAGGGTCAGCACGATCAGGGTCAGGATAATTGCCGGGAAAACCAGCCGGTACGGATAGAGCGTAATGGATTCAAGTGCGTCTGAGCACAGGGAACCGAGGCTGGCCATCGGAGCGGATACTCCCAGTCCCAGGAAGCTCAGGAAAGATTCCAGGAAAATGGCGGACGGAATCTGCAGGCAGGTGGTAATGACCAGCGCGCCGATCGCGTTGGGCAGCAGATGCCGCCGGATAATCCGCCAGTTCGATGCTCCCAGGGCCGTCGCGGCTGTCACATATTCCTGTTTTTTCAGCTGAAGCACCTGTCCGCGCACAATCCGTCCCATGGTAACCCAGTACAGCAGGGCAAAGGTGATGAAGATACTGACAATCCCGGAGCCGAGGTCCCCGAGCGCTCCGACAAATCCTGTCTTGTTCGCATCAAACCACGCCTGCAGCGGATCCTTCAGGACCACCTGCAGCAGCAAAACGATCAGCACTTCCGGAATGGAATAAATGAGCTCCACAAACCGCATCATGATGAAGTCTGTTTTTCCGCCAGCCAGGCCGGAAATGGAACCGTATACCGACCCGATCACCAGCACAATCAGCGCGGCCGCAATACCGATAATAATGGAAACCCGCGCCCCGAACATCGTCCGCGCCATCAGGTCACGGCCGGCGGAATCGGTTCCGAATACATGCGGGAAAATGCTTTTGACCAGGCTGATTTCTGCAGCCCCCTCCGCGGGGGTATCCGTTGTTTCGATCGGGGTACTTTCATTCCACGTCCCGTCAGCTTCCAGATTCTTGATTTTCACCAGAACCAGCGGTTCTTCCGCATCCTTCCGATAAACCAGCACGGACTTTTCGATCGCCTTGGAAACGTTAAAGGCATAATCCCTCCCGTCAGCATGGATCACATAATTGCCCTTCCGGATCGCCGTCATGCTTCCGGCCTGAAGCGTGGTCGCGTAAAAGCCGTCCACATGTTTTGCGAGATTCTGAATCGCCTGCTCCTCCTCCGAATATTCAAAGGGTGCCAGCTTCTGCGCGGTCCGGTACTGCTGTTCATAATCATAGGGAATCAGTGCAGGGCCAAGAAAAGCGAACAGCAGAATCAGGATAAACACAAACAGCGCCACCATGGAAACCGTATTGGACCGGAAACGGCGCCAGGCGTCCCGCCAGTAGGAGACACTCTTGTGCTTCTCCACAACGGATTCCCGCTCTGCCAGGGTGGCGGGCTCAAAATCGCCTTCCTGCGGCAGGAATGCTTCCTCGATCGGTTCGGGATTCACCACGAACGGACTGATTTCCGCAAGCTTTTTCTTCATTGCTCAGTCCTCCTTCGCGGTCAGCGTTATCCGCGGATCCACCAGGCGGTATGCCAGGTCCACCACAAGATTCATCACAATCACCAGTGCCGACAGAATGACCGTCGTCGCCATGATTACCGTATAGTCCCGGTTCAGTACGCTCTGCACAAAATAACGGCCCAGGCCCGGAATCTGGAAAGTGGATTCAACGACAAAACTGCCTGTGATAATACCCGCTGTCACCGGCCCCAGATAGGTGATCACCGGGATCAGCGAATTGCGCAGGGCATGCTTCAGCACCAGCTTGTTTGTTTTCACGCCCTTGGCCCGCGCCGTACGGATATAATCCTGGTTGATCGCGTCCAGCATGCTGGTCCGCGTCAGTTTTGCCACATAGCAGGTATAATAGAAAGACATGCTGATAACCGGCATAATATAGCTCTTGAAATCCGGCAGCGTATTGCTCTTTACCGGCAGCCATCCAAGCTCCACCCCGAAAAATGCCAGCAGCAGTGTCGCAAGTACAAAGGTTGGAATGGCTACCCCCACCGTGGTCATCACGCGCAGTACCCCGTCAATCCAGGAGCCGCGGCGGTAAGCCGCAATACACCCCAGCGGAATCCCAATCAGGATTGCCAGCACCAGCGCCGAAAGGCCCAGCTTGATGGAAAGCTCGAATTTCCCCTGCCCGAAAATGATTTTGCTGACTTCCGTACCTTCCTGCATTTTCAGGGAAACGCCGAGATCCCCGCGAAGATAATTCACCACATAGTTTTTAAACTGAACAATCAGGGGCTGGTCCAGCCCGTATTTCTTGTTCGCCAGTTCAATCATCTGCGGGGTTGATTTTTCTGTCAGAAACGGACTGCCGGGAATGGCATTCATCAGAAAAAAGGTGATGGCCATAATGATCAGCAGCGTTCCCAGCGCTCCCAGAATGCGCTTCAGGATATACGAAAACATCATTTCACTCCTGTTCATACCAATAGGGGTTTTCGCATTATATCATATTTACCGGGAACACCCCTTCGGAAATGGGAAAAAACGACTGTAAAAACCGCCAAAAAACAGTAAAAAAACAATATGCTGGGACAAAACCGGCCTCTGAACGTTTCCCCGCCCAGGCTTCTGATGTCAGGACAGGCTGTCAGAAAATGCTTTCCTGCTTTTTCCGAAAAAAATATGATGCTTCCTGAAACTGAACAGATAGACCACCGTGGACAGGCTCCAGGTGAACGGATAAATCCAGTAAATCAGCCAGATCTCATGGATTGCCTGGCCGACGGTGAACAGTACCAGCACCCGAACGGCACACCAGCAGATCAGCATCACCAGCATCGGGACCATCGGCTTGCCGAGGCCCCGCATAACGGCGGATGCCGTATGGGAAAAGCCGCACAGGCAGTAGAAAAACGCGCAGACCGTGGTCCGCCCGGCGCCGAACCGGATAATTTCCGGATCATTGTTGAACAAAGCCACCAGTGACGGCGCCAGGAAATACGCGGCCGCTCCGAAGCACAGCAGCATGCCGGCCGTGCACAGCAGCCCGAACCGGGTTCCCTCCCGCACCCGATCCGATTTCTCCGCACCCATATTCTGTGATACAAAGGTTGTCAGCGCCATGGAGAAAGCCGTCACTGGAAGGAACATGAAGCCTTCCGCCTTCTGGCTTGCACCGATTCCTGCCATAGCGTCCCGCCCGAAGGAATTGATATAGCTCTGAATCAGCATATTGGAAAGGTCGATCACACAGCCCTGCATGGCCGTGGGGAATCCATAGCGGACGATGTACCGCAAGCTGTGCGGATCGATCCGGATGCTTCCGGGCGTCAGCCGGATGCTTTCCCGGCTGCGCAGCAGCTTTACGCCCACCAGCACCATGCTCAGGATTTCTGAAAGGACCGTGGCAATCGCTGCGCCTTCCACATCCATATGAAAAGCGGAGATAAAAACAATATCCAGCACAATGTTCGTCAGGGAACTGGCCACCAGGCAAAGGAGCGGATAGCGGCTTTCCCCGGAAGCCTGCAGAATGCTGACAAACATATTGTACATGATCAGGGCCGATGCTCCGGCAAAATAAACCTGCAGGTACCGCCGGGAACGGTCAAAAACCGTATCCGGCGTTCCCATCAGCCGAAGGATGCCCGGCGTTCCCCATACACCGACTGCCGTCAGCAGCAGGCTGAGAAGCATGCCCAGCGCCACTGCTGTATGCACGGCCTTTTTTGTATCCTCCGCATGGCCTGCACCGATATGCCGGGCAACGATAATCCCGGCCCCGGTGGCAAAGCCAGCCGTAAAACCGACCAGCAGATAGGTAATGGACCCGATGGAGGTTACCGCCGCCAGGGCATCAGCGTCCAGATAATTGCCCACGATCAGGGCATCCACCGTATTATAGAGCTGCTGAAAGAAGTACCCGGCCAGAATCGGCAGGGCAAAGTTCAGGATTTTCCGGCGGATACTTCCCTCCGTCATCAGGTTCTTCTGTTCCGTCGCGTTTCACCTTCGTCCATGATTTATCGGCATGCCATCCTATCATACTCACACAGGTTTGAAAAGTCTTCCATCCGGTTTCCTTCTCTCCGGGTTGTCGGAATGAAAAATGGACTGCCCGAAGGCAGTCCGCTGAAAAGAAGCCGCTTATCCGTCAATCAGGCTCCGTTCCGTTTCCGGGTCAAACAGGTGCATGACCTTCGCCGGGAAGGTAATGTACATCTTATTGCCAAAGGACAGGGATTCCCGCTGTTCTTTTGTCAGGTCCACCGTGGGCAGGCGTACGATGATCCTGTCGTCATTGGCGCTGTTCAGGTGCAGATGGAGTTCGCTGCCCATCATTTCATTCACGTTGATGGTGCATTCAATAGCATTTTCCGTCTGATCAAACAGCACGGTGGTATGCTCCGGACGGACGCCCAGGATGATCTCCCGGCTCCCGATGCTTTTCTTTGAAAGCACCGCATTCTGGTCCTCGTTCAGCGGAATCTTAGCGCCGAGGATTTCCACCTCGTATCCGCCTGCGCCTTTGACCAGGTTCGCCTTGAGGAAATTCATCTGGGGGCTGCCGATGAAACCGGCCACAAACAGGTTCACGGGCGTGTCGAATACTTCCTGGGGTGTGCCGACCTGCTGGATATAACCGTCTTTCATGATGACGATCCGGTCACCCAGGGTCATGGCTTCCGTCTGGTCATGGGTGACGTAGACGAAGGTTGTATCCACACGCTTTCGCAGGAGAATAATCTCCGCACGCATCTGGTTGCGCAATTTGGCATCCAGGTTGGACAGCGGCTCATCCATCAGGAAGACTTTCGGATCCCGGACGATGGCACGGCCGATAGCCACGCGCTGGCGCTGGCCGCCGGACAGGGCCTTCGGCTTTCGGCCGAGGTATTCGGTGATGCCCAGGATCTCTGCGGCCTGGGTGACCCGACGGAAGATCTCCTCATTGTCCATGTGGCGAAGGCGCAGGCTGAAGGCCATGTTCTCATAGACTGTGATATGAGGATAAAGGGCGTAGTTCTGGAAGACCATGGCGATGTCCCGATCCTTTGGTTCCACATCGTTGACGACCTGGCCGTCAATCTTCAGGATACCGCCGGAGATATCCTCCAGGCCGGCAATCATCCGCAGTGTGGTGGATTTGCCGCAGCCGGAGGGTCCGACGAAGACCACAAACTCCTTGTCTTTGATCTCCAGATTAAAGTCGTGAACAGCCACGACGTTCTTGTCATAGACTTTTTTGATATGTTCAAGGGTTACGCTTGCCATTATTCCTTCCTCCTTTATCCTTTAACGGCTCCGCCGGTCACACCCTCGACGTAATACTTCTGCAGGGCGAGGAACAGGGCAGTGATGGGCAGCGCTACCAGCACGCCGCCGGCGCAGAACCGGGTGAAGTATCCCTGGTAGTCATTCGTGTTGATCCACTGGTACAGACCGACAGCGACGTTATAGTTCGCTTTGCTCTTGAAAGCGATCAGCGAGGCGAACACGAAATCTCCCCAGGGAGCCATGAACGCCATCAGCACGGTGTAGATCACGATCGGTTTGGCCAGCGGCATGATGATCTTTTTAAATACCTGGAAACGGGTAGCCCCGTCGATCCGGGCGCTCTCATCCAGGGACTTCGGGATCGTATCAAAGAAGCCTTTGGAGATGTAATACCCCATACCGGAGGAGGCAATGTAGATCAGGATCAGGCCGGGTACGGCGCCGTCCTTGGTCAGTCCCAGTTGCTTGAGCAGGAAGTACAGCGTGATCATGGTAAGGAAGCCGGGAAACATGCCCAGGACCAGGATGATATTCATCATCAGCTTGCGGCCTTTAAAACGGATCCGGGAGAAGGCATAGGAAACTGACAGGACGATGATCGTCTGCAGCGCGGCGGTGAACAGCGCAATGACCAGCGTATTGCCATACCAGCGGAGGTATTCGCTGGGTGTCATCGGTACCAGGTAGAACCGCAGCAGCAGGAGACAGAAGACCAGCTCTCCGAACAGTGCCAGTGCCCTTTTCACCAGATCGCCGGTACTCTGTGCCTGCATTCCCGGGAGTTTCGCAAGCAGGAGATCATTTTTCAGATAGATCCGGGCGAAAATCCAGCAGGCAACAGCACAAAGGACTGCTGAGATCAGGATGCCCGGCAGGCCGCCGGAAAGCCGGGTTTCTTTTGCAATGAGGCTGTAGATCGCCATCAGGGCGGGCCCCAGAAGCACGCCGGCGATCCGAAGGGGGATCAACTTCCTGCCGTTCTCGATCTTCCTGAGCAGGGCAAAAAACAACATCTGGATCATCGCGCAGATAAGGACAACAATCAGTGATTTGCCCATCCAGGAGAAAAAGTCGCTGCCCTCAAACAGATAGGCGTAGCTGTCCAGGGACCAGGTAGTCGGGAGGACATAAGGCGCCATGCCGCCGACGGAAGGATCGATTCCGGGCTTGTAGGAACGGAAGGACTGGAAGACGAGGAAGATGAACGGGACCAGCCAGATCAGGCTCATCAGGATCAGGATGATATATACGGCCGTATTGACCCTGGTTTCATGCCCTTTTTTGCTGCGTGTTTTTTTCGCCTGCAGGGGAACTTCCTTGATGACGCCGGCCTGCTCGTCTACCACGATGTCGACTTCCGGTATTTCATTCTTCTTACTCATTACTGGAAATCCTCCTCGTTTTTGACAGATGGGATCATGTTATACACGATCAGGTTGATGGCGGCCATCACGATGAAAATCAGGATGCCGATCGTTGCAGCCAGTTTATAGTCCGGTTCATCGCTGACGGTCATTTTGTACAGCCAGGTGATCAGCAGGTCAGTGTAGCCCGCGTTCCCGGACAGCTCCATGGTCAACGGCTTACCACCGGACAGGAGATAGATGACATTGAAGTTGTTGATATTTCCCGTGAAACTTGTAAGCAGGTAAGGTCCCGTCACAAACAGCATATAGGGCAGGGTGATCTTTTTATACATCTGGAAGGCGTTGGCCCCGTCGATCCGTGCGGATTCGTAAAGATCCGCCGGGATATTCATCAGGATACCGGTTGCGATCAGCATCAGGTAGGGGATACCGATCCAGATGTTGATAATGATGATTGTAACCCGGGCCCAGGTTCCGTCAGTCCAGAAAGGAAGCGGTTTGTCGATCCATCCCCAGGAGAGAAGCGTGGAATTGATGATGCCGTCCGCCGCGAACATCTTGCTGACATACAGCAGGGACACAAACTGGGGGATAGCGATCGTCATAACCAGAATGGTACGCCAGACCTTCTTGAGTTTGATTCCCTTTTTGTTGATCATGATGGCGACCAGCATGCCCAGGAAATAGTTCAGGAAAGTCGCAAAGAATGCCCACACCAGGGTCCAGATCAGCAGCTGGGTAAAGGTGTTGCCGTAGCTGGTCGTATCGGTGCTCAGCAGCTGATGGAAGTTATCCCAGCCGACCCAGGTGAACAGCTTGGCGGGTGGCTGGTGGGTAGCGTCAAAATTGGTGAAGGCGATCAGAATCATGAAAAAAATCGGCAGGATCGTGAAAACCAGGACACCCAGAGTGGGCAGCGCCAGCAGGGTCTTGTGGAACTGCTCATCCGCCAGGGAATGGATATCCTCTTTGGTGGTCTTCAGCCTGTGGCCGTTTTTCAGCAATTCTTCGCTGATCCGGTTCTGCTTGACGTTCTGATACCAGGTATAGATGAAACCCAGGATAAAGAAGATGGTCAGCACGCCGTAAAGCAGGATAAAAAAGGAGTGATCGCCGTATTGAATCGTCCGTCCCTTTTTGACGGATTCAATGGTGCCCAGCGTACTCAGCTTGCTGAGATAATACAGGCCGGAGAACTGGGCGTTCGGGAAAAACATATAGATGTTGAAGATTGTCTGAAAAAGGAAAAACAGCAAACCGCGGCCCCACTGTCCCCTGGCAAAGGAACCGAAGCCCATGACCGGATAGCTGAGTTTGGTTTTCCAGTCCCCGTGGACAAAAGTGGTAACGATATCCGCCAGGACGCTTCCCAGTTTTTTGAACACGGAGACGATATTGTTTCCAAGTGACGTGAATCCTTTGCCGATCTTTTTCGGCAGATTCGCCAGGGTCTCTCCGAAACGATGAAGGAACTTTTTCGGCTTGCTGAGCCTAAGATACTCCAGATCGGTGGTAGACACCCGCAGTCCCTCCCTATACGATTATTCAAAAACAGACCGGGGACATTGCTGCCCCCCGGTCTGCGGGAAAACCTGATCTTATTTGGCCAGGTAGCCTTCGCAGGTATCCTGGAACTGCTGGAGGGCCGCCAGCAGAGTGGCGTCATCGGCGTCATCGTACTTGCCGGCGATCACGTCGTCACCCAGCGCGGTGGCCAGTCCCCAGTAATCTCCGGGATACTGTCCCTGCGGGATGCAGAATGCCAGCTGCTCACCCAGGGCGGACAGAGCCACATCAGCCTGGACAGCTTCGTTCTTCTGAGCGTTCAGGTTGGAGGGACCCCAGCCAACCGCGTTGTAGCGGGCGATCTGGACTTCTTCGCTGGTCAGGAAATGAGCCAGGGCATCACAGGCGGCGAGCTTGGCTTCGTCCGTCTGGGGCTTGATGCCCAGCATTTTGAATCCACCGAAACCGCTCAGCTGGATTCCGCCGAAGGTGGGAAGCTTGGCAGCGCCGTAATTCTCACCGAACAGGTCCTTGGCAGCGCTGGAATCCCAGGTGCCGTCCACGATCGCACCAACGTTGGTGGCATTGCTGATGGAGGAACCGTTTACGAAGGCAGCGCTCTTCTTCAGGGCGATCATGTCCTTCAGGGCGGCAACACCTTCATCGGAAGCATAGGAAGCGTTCATCTTCACCAGGGCGCCTTCGTCGTTGGAGTCGAAGGTCAGCTCGCAGCCATGGCCGAAGAAGAAGGCGGTCTGATACCAACCGGAGTTGATTTCCATATAGAAGCTCTTTCCGGCGGCTTCACAGTCGGCCAGGATGGCTTCCAGCGTGGAAGGATCAGAGACGACAGACTTGTCATAGTAGAGGAAGTAGCCGTTGTCGCTGGTCATCGGATAGGCGTACATGGTGTCGCCCATGGTGACGGCCGCTACGGAACCGGCATCGTTCTCAGCCTTGACGGCTTCGGCGATCTCAGGATCGAGATCGACGATGGCGCCTGCAACAACCAGACGGCCCAGCTGGTCCTGCGCGAAGCCGTAGATATCAGCGCCGGCTTCAACATCCTGGATCATGCTGGTGGCGGCGTCGCCTTCACCGACGGGCTCGACGGTAACGGTCATGCCAGCATACTCGGGATTGGCGGCCTTAAAGGCTTCAACCTGTTCTTTGGTGAAGTCAACAACAGCGTCGGCAACCCAGATTTTGATGTCGCCGTTGAAGCCTTCAGCAGAAGCGAAGGACACCAGAGACAGCATCATGGCTACGGTCAATACGATAGCGAGAAGCTTTTTCATGTGACATTTCTCCTTTTGTAAAAATGTATTTTTGCCGGAATCAAAAACGAGCAGCATACCCTTTCCGTTCTGCGCGTCTTATTCCGTTCAAATTCGAGGATATTATATTTCTGCTGCTTATATTTGTCAACCACAAAATTGTGAAAAAAGTGTTGATTTTACTGAATTGGTATCGTTTTCAGGTTATCGCAGCCCCAAAGCCTTTTATTGTACGGAATTCAGCTTTGCGTCATCGATTTTCCCCCAGGCGCCGCTGCCGGTTCCACGGCACTTAACATAGATGCCGACGGTTACTTCGGCGCCTGCGGGATGATCGAATTCAGGAATGACGCCGGTATTCCATACGGACCAGCCGCTGATCGGAATCTGCTCAGACCGGGCGGCTTCCTGCCCGTCCACCTTTACATAGGCGTAGATGTCCGTTTCGCCGCAATCGCCGCCCATGACGGAGATCTCGAAACGGAATTTCCCTTCCGGCAGGCCGCTTACGGTCTGTTCCAGCGTGAATTCCACGCTGTCCTGCGCCGCGCTCCAGAAATGCGCGTGCTTCGTACCGGTCAGGGAATCAGTCTTCTTATCCTCGATGTATAATTCGTCGGCCTTCGCAAGGTCGGTCAGGACCCAGGCGGGGCTTTCCTCTTCAAAGCTGAAGTCCTGAAGGTAGTTGTATTCGATCATGGAAACGTAACACTTTGCTTCCATTCCGCCGGCGCTGCCGGTAACCACGTACTGTGCGGGTCCACCGTCGTGCATCCGACTGTTTTCTTCTTCCGTCAGCTTCCAGGCGACGGGTACGGCCTGTCGGCTGTCATCCGTCATGACCGCGTTGACGGTCTCCGGCAGGACAAGGGGCATATTCAGGTCGCATACCACGCCCGGTTCCTCCAGCGCGTCCACGGCAGGTTCAATCTCATTGCCGGTCCGCATAAGCCGGAAGACCTTCAGGGATTCCAGGGGTTTACCGTCAGATGTAAAAAACGCCTGGTTGTCCACAGCACTGCCGCCATAGTACCTGCCCGCGTCGTCCGGGTCGTAGGCAGCGGCGTAGCTGGTTGCCCAGCCGGAGCCGTAGGTTTCCCATTTTTCATGGTTCTCCTCCCAGCTCTCCGTTCCCACGGCGATCCAAGCGCCCTCCCAGTAGCAGACGCCGATACCCGCCGGGGTGCCGTTGACCACCGCGTCCGTGATATCCCGGACGCAGTTGGCCTGGCCCTGGGGCGTGAAGGGATAATCCTTCACAATGCCTCCGCCGTCCCCGATGGTGTTGCCGGAAAAGTCGGTATCATCCGCAGTGAAGGCATAGGAGGTTTCCATGACCATGACCTTCTTGCCGTAGGTCCTGGATATCTCCGTCAGGATCGCGGAAAGATTGTCAAGGGTGCCGTGCCAGTATGGATAATAAGAGGTGGCGAAGACGTCGTAATCCACGAGTCCTTCCTTTTCATAATAAGCCATCTTTTCCGCATAGGTGCGGTAGCTGTCAGCCTTCTCCGGATTGGCAAAGTGCAGGGCGATCAGGGCATCCGGGAATACCTCGCGGCAGGCGGCGGCGCCGCCCTGGATGATCCAGGATATGTTCATCCATGTTTTTTCACCGCAGAGTTTTCCGTTGATCTCGTTACCCAGCTGGACCATCCGGACAGGCACGCCGGCATCTTTCAGCTGATTGAGGCAGTCCAGGGTATACGCGTAGACCGCGGCTTTCTTTTCCTTGATCTTCATGCCTTCCCAGGCGCGCGGGACCATCTGCTTGCCGGGATCCGCCCAGAAATCGGAATAGTGGAAATCCACCAGAAGCCCCATGCCGCAGGCGGCGGCACGCTTCCCGATCTCCACGGCGGACGTGATATCACAGTTCCCGCCGCCGAAACCGTGCCCTTCATCGTCATACGGGTCATTCCAGACGCGTACACGGATTGTGTTGATCCCGTTGTCCGCGAGCAGGCGGAACAGATCTGTCTCATTTCCGTCAAAACCGTAATACTTTACGCCGCTGGCCTCCTCCGCCAGCACGCTTGATACGTCCATCCCGAAGATAAAATCCTCCGGCAGGTTCTCCACCTTTTTCACATACAGCGAATCGGATGCGCCTTCCGCCTGCGCAAAAGCAGGCAGGCAGCAGATGACCAGCAGCAGGATCCATATACGTCCGGTCATTCGTTTTTTCCCTCCTCTTCGGTCCCCATCCGAATCAGCTGCGCCGCAGCAAGTTCCGCCATCCCATCCTCCAGATGCGGGGAATTCGCTCCGATATAAAGCCGGTATGGCTCTGGCACATCCCCGCTCTCCGTATACAGAAACACATTCCCCGCCACTACAGCTCCGGATGCCGGATCAAACATCAGGATCCCTTCATTCCCGGGAACCAGCCAGTCCCGGTACTGTGCCATATGGGAATCCGGAAGGATATACAGATCCGCGGTCTTCAGCTCCTCATCTCCGAACATCATATAGCTGAAAGGATGAATCCTGACCATGCGGATCGGATCCCCCATCTGTTCCTCCAGGCGGGCTGCCAGCTGATCCTCCGAGCGCTCCCGTCACCGCCAGGAGCACGGCGTGCATCACCCGGGCATTCCCGGTACGGATCAGCAGACACAGCGCCACAAACAGGATCGGGGTCAGAATGGCTGAAACACGGAAAACAGCAGTCCGTCTCCGTTCAAGCCGTTCCAGTGCCAGCCACTCCCTGTCCGTGCAAAAATATTCCATGAAGCCTGTCTTTCCTTCTCTTTTTAATCGAAATATATCATTTTTTCATTCCCTTGACAACCTGCTTCCGTTGGTCCATGATACAAAGGAAGGCTGTGGAAAGAAGGGAATTACTGTGAAACGGTTTGCACTGGTTTTCATGCTCCTGATATTGATGTTCGGCGCCTGCTGCGCGGAAATGCCCGCATCGGAGGCATCGGATAACCACCGTGTTTTCTATGAGATTTTCGTCGGCTCCTTCTCGGACTCAGACGGGGACGGCATCGGAGATCTCCGCGGGATTATCAACCGGATGGATTACCTGAACGACGGGGATCCATCCTCCGGCCAAAGCCTCGGAATTGAAGGAATCTGGCTGACACCCGTTTTCCTCTCCCCTTCCTATCATAAATATGACGTCACGGATTACTATCAGATCGATCCGGCCTTCGGCACCTTGTCCGACCTGCAGGAACTCATCACCCTGTGCCATGAGCGCGATGTCAGGCTGATCCTGGATCTTCCCCTGAACCATACGGGAATTCAGTGCCGGTGGTTCAAAAATTTTACCAATGCCCATCAGATGCAGAATCCCCGCAATGATTATTATGACTTCTACAGCTGGATCTCCCCGGAAGATCCGGTCCCGGCCGGCCGGCATTTCACACGTCACGCTTCCGGGCTCCTGCTGTATGAATCCAATTTCTCCGACAGTATGCCGGAGCTGAATTTTGACAGCGAGGCAGTGCGCCGGACACTGCTGGATGTGGCAGCGTACTGGCTGAACCTGGGCGTGGACGGTTTCCGTTTTGACGCAGCCAAATATCCTTATTACGGCGAACATGAAAAAAATGCCGGATTCTGGTGCTGGTATATGGAAGAGCTGAAAAAAATCCGCCCGGATCTGTATGCCGTAGCGGAAGTCTGGGATGGGGATGGTGTCATTGAGCGCTATCTGCCCGCCTTCAACTGCTTCCATTTTTCCGTTTCCCAGGCGGAAGGCCTGATTGCGAAAACCGCCCAGGGCGGTGATGTAAACCGGTTTGTCCAGTCAGTCGAAAAATATCAGGCTTCCATCCGCGCCCTCAATCCGGAGGCAATGGATATTCCCTTTATCGCCAACCATGACACCGACCGGGCCGCCGGATACCTTTCCATGTCCAACGGCCGCGCCCAGATGGCGGCGAATCTGTATCTGCTGATGCCGGGATCTCCCTTTATCTATTACGGGGAAGAGATCGGCCTGCGGGGGTCCCGGGGCGGCGAAAATACGGATGCCAACCGGCGGCTGGCCATGCTCTGGGGTGACGGGGACCCGGTGCAGAATCCGGAAGGCAGCACCTATGCCAAACAGACGCCTTATTCCGTCCGGGACCTGGAGGGGATGGACAATACCATCCTGCAGCATTACCGGAAGCTCATCGCCCTGCGCAGGGCCAATCCTGAAATTGCCCGGGGCACTGTCACCGCCCTGTCCTTCCCGGATACAAAAGCCGGCGGTTTCCTGTGTGAATGGAACGGCTCCGTGGTGGGGGTTTTCCATAACACAACAGGGGAACAGAAAGAACTGGATCTCTCGCAGGCCGCCGGCGTAACCTTTAAAGAGGTCTCCGCCATTGGACTGGGAGAAGCTTCCCTGGATGGTGATATTCTGACCCTCGATGCTCAGACCAGCGCCATTCTCCGTTGATGCTCTCCCTTTGCTCAAAAGAGCCCGGACGCTTGTCCGGGCTCTTTTGGCGCAGGTCTTCTGCCGGCTTCGCCAGCTTCTACAGGTGTCCGTTCATAATGGACAGGATCAGCGTGCCGCTGTTAAACATCGGCGCAAACGCACTGGACCGGATCATGTCCCCCAGTCCCTCCACCGGCACCACGGTCTGCAGCAGCGGCGCCAGCGCGAACAGGACGAAGCACAGCAGCGCGCCTCGCAGCAGGCCGAAAGCGCCGCCCGCGATCGCGTTCAGCTGTTTGAGTACCGGGAAACGGAACACCGCCTTCAGCAGGTTCACAATGATGTGGAACAGAATCAGCAGCACCACGAAGGTGATCACAAAACACAGCACATTCATCAGTGCCGATACGATGGTCTGCGTCACATAGTGTCCTACATCCTGCGGAATATTTGCCACCCGGTACACCTGCTGCTCCAGGTTGCTCTGCAGCAGTTTGTCCAGCGGTGCGGGCAGGGATGCCCTTCCGAGGATGTTTGAAATCGTATCGCTGGTCAGTCCCTGGACCGGCAGCGATGACAGGGTGGAATCCTTCAGGCGTGTGGTGGCGTCCGCATAGGACATCAGCGTATTGCTCAGATCCGTGTTGTTCTGAAGGAATTCCGCGACTTTCGGGCTCAGCCAGAAGCTGGCTGCCAGGGAAATCAGGCAGCCTCCCATCGAGGCCACCGAGGCAATAAATCCCCGGTACAGGCCGAACAGAACGCTGACCGCCAGGATCCCCAGTACAACCCAGTCAACAGGATTCATTTTTTCACCTCGTTTTCTGCCTTCTCGGGCAGTTCTTCAGTGCTTCCGTCAGCACCGGATTGTGGTCACCGCCCGCTGCATAATTCGCATTGATTTCCAGCAGGGCATTCCTGGGAAGAGCCGGTCCGCAGGCCGGGCATACCTTCAGCTTGTTTTCTTCCGCGGACAGTTCCCTGTAAGTGATCTTTTCCGGGGTTTTCGTGTTCAGCAGCGAACACTGATCCGTACAGTGATAATACTCTCCCTTTTTGGGATTCAGCCAGAAGACCGTATCCTCCTCCGGAACGGGAATCTGGCGTCCCTGCCAGTCCTCCCAGATCAGGATTTTCATATTCTCACGGTAATGATTGAACAGCCATTCCTGATTCAGGCCGTCCGGGTTTTTCCTGCGCTGCACCCGGATGCAGCCATGGCTTGCCTTGCTCCCCAGCATCGGTTCCGTACCGGCGTAAATCTTCCGCCCGTCCCGTTCCACATAGGGAACTTCATGCAGCAGATCCCCGTCGTTGAACCGAAGAGCTCTCGGGCAGAACATATTGTCCGAATAGAATCCGCCCACCCGGCTCACCAGGAGGAACTCCCCGGAACGGGTCTCGTTGTACGGCTGCCTGGCAGAAGGAAGTCCGGTGGAGATCAGCAGTGTGGAAAGCAGCTTCCCTTCCCGGAACACATACAGCCGCTGGGTGAGCTTGTCCACCACCAGCCCGATTTCCTGGTCCGGGAGGATTTCCTTCAGGAGCTTCGTTTCCACATATCCCTGGACCAGCGCGTTCCAGTTCAGAATAGGAGAATCATGGAAAGAGGAGGAGTAGCATTCAATCTTTGTCCATTCTTCCCCTCTTTCAAGAACCCGTACGCCCTGGGACGCCAGGGTCACCATTCCGATTCCTTCACTGTCCGCCCGGGGTTCCTTCCGAAGGACCGTCTGCCGGACCTGCGCCTTGCTCTTTCCATCATCCAGAACCGTGACCGGCGCGGTCAGCGCCTGCCAGACCGCTTCTTCATCCGCAATGTCCATCGGAACGGTCCATCCGTCCAGGGCATATGCGCCTTCGATCCCGCCTCCCGGGGAAACAGGTGTAAAACCGGTGGAAGGCTTCTCCACTGTCAGCGGAAAGGTAACCGGCAGCGAGGCTGTACCGTCCGCCCGGGTCAGCACCGCTCTCATTTCATAGGCTCCCGGCGGCAGGACAGCTTCCATTACGGCGGATCCATATCCCGCTTCCACCGGTGTTTCCAGCAGAATCCGGTTTTCCCCTTCCCCGGCTTCCAGAGACAGCACTCCGGCTTCCGTAGCCCAGAAGGATACCGTCACCCGCTTTCCGACCGTGACCGTATCCCGGTCCGCGGATGGTGCAATCAGGTAAGGAATCATGGGCCCGACATGCACCCGGGTGGCCGCGGTTTGTCCGTTCATGGTCAGCCGCATCACCCAGGTCCCCTCAGGCACCGCCCGTCCCTGCCAGGTTCCGTTCCAGTACAGCGCGTTTTCCCCTGCCCGGACCGGACGCTCCTCCACGACGCCGGCGATCACCGTGCCGTTCTCGTCCGTCAGATCGATATCGCAGGCACCATCCTCCGGCACGCTCAGGTAAAGAATCACAGACTGCCCGGGCAGCACATCAGGATCGGAAACCGCAATGCGCATTTCCGGTTCCGCCGCCCTCACCGGCAAAGCCGGCAGGGTCCATGCCAGCAGTATCAGCGCCAGCAGCAGGATCCGCAGTCTCTTCATCCTTTTCATGCTCCCGTTTGTTTCAGTACAGTTCCTTCAGCATCCGGATTTCCTTCTCGTATCCGTCCAGCTCATTGGGGGTCTCCAGATAGAACGGCAGCTCCCGCAGGACTTCATGCCGCATCACTCGCAGGATAGCCTCCGTTCCCAGCGTTCCCTGGCCGATCTTCTCGTGCCGGTCCTTCCGGGCACCCAGCGGGTTTTTGCTGTCGTTGATATGTACCGCTTTCAGCCATTTCAGCCCGATGATCCGGTCAAAGGAGGTCAGCACTCCGTCCAGATCGTTCACAATATCATAGCCCGCGTCATTCACATGGCAGGTGTCCATGCAGACGCCCATCCGGTCCCTCAGGTTCACCCGGTCCAGGATCTCCCGAAGCTCCTCAAACTTTCCGCCCACCTCGCTGCCCTTGCCGGCCATGGTCTCCAGCAACACAGTGGTATGCTGGTCTTCCTTCAGGATCCCGTTCAGCATCCCGGCAATCATGGTGATGCCGGCTTCCACGCCTTGTCCCACATGGGAGCCGGGATGGAAATTATAAAGATTCCCGGGAACGGACTCCATCCGTTGCAGATCATCCGCCATCGTGCGTGCTGCAAATTCCCGGATGGAAGGATCTGCGCTGCACCCGTTCAGGGTATACGGCGCATGGGCCAGGATCACCGGGATCCCGTTCTCCCGGGCAAAGGTCCGAAACGCCGCAGCATCCGCCTCATCCAGTGGTTTAGCAGTACCGCCCCGGGGATTCCGGGTAAAAAACTGGAATGTATTACCGCCAATGGACAGGATTTCCCTGGCCATGCGCATGAATCCGCCCGATGCGGACAGATGGCATCCGATCTTCAGCATAAAAACCTCCTTTGGGACAAGGATCATTCGTCCTCCGGTTCTCAGTAAATCCCGATCATTGCCTGGGTCAGCAGGGTCATGGCAGCCGTTACCTCATTCTGGGATGCGCCGGAGTCCACCAGCTGCTGCAGCGCGGTGGCAGCGTTCACAATGGCGCTGTACTGGCCACCTGAAGGATCCAGCGTCGCCAGCTGGTTCTGGGCTTCGGCAATCAGCCGGGCCGCGTCCTCCGCCTGGCGGTTCGGAAGGGCACTGCCTTCCCCGGAGGATCCCTCCCCGTGCAGGGTACAGGTCATCCCGCCATTCTGTGCGGACAGTCCGAGGTACTCCTCCAGCACGTTCTGGTATTCCGTGCCCAGGAAAGAGGACAGGGGCTGGCCTGCCTGCAGGGCGACAACACCCTTCTGCACAACATAGGGGCAGTACGGAGAGGCGGGCATTCCGCTTTCCGCGCAGACATTCTGCACCTGGTGCATGGAGCAGTACTGGGTAGGCTGCGTGCCTTCCGCCCAGTAATCAGTCACCACGCCGTATCCCATGGAATCATTCTGGCAGGCCTCCGTAGCCAGCTGTCCGCTGACTGCGCAGGTGGTGACCTGTACCAGTCCGTACGCACGCGGATCCCCGTCCAGGATATCCTTCTGAGGAAGTCCTTCATGAATCTTGCTCATGTAGGCCTGCCACAGCGGTGCCGCAGCCCCGGAGCCGGTTGACTTGGATGACAGCGCTTTATAGTTGTCATGTCCGATCCACAGGGCGGACGAGTAGTACCCGGTAATTCCGGAGAAGAACACGCCCTTCTGATCCGAGTTGGTACCGGTCTTGCCGCCCACCGTCTGCCCCTTGATCCTCGCGCTGGTTCCGGTTCCGGAGGAAACCACGCTCTTCAGCATATCCACAATCAGCCAGCTGGTGCTCTCGCTGAACACCCGGTGCCGTTCCTGATGCTGGTGTCCGTCCCAGACCACGTCTCCGCGGGAATCTGAAATGCCCAGCACGGAAATAGGCTCCTGGTAAACGCCGCCGTTGGCCAGCACGCCAAACGCAACCGTCATCTGCAGGGGGGTAATGCCGGAGGATCCGAGGCTCAGTCCGAACGGTGTTTTGTCGATATGGTCGTCATCAATCCCCATGCTGTGCAGGAAGGTGACGCTGCGGTCCACGCCGACCCGGTTCAGCAGCGTCTGCGCGGCTGCGGTATTGTGGGACTTTGCCATGGCAGTCCGCAGGGATTCCGGCCCGGTATATCCGGCTCCGCCGTAGTTTTTCGGCCAGCTGTCATTCCCTTTGGAATCCTTCCATCCGGAAAT
>OCTX012284132.1_pt1 | contig 27407 bp, 28 predicted proteins | sample 1539691 | NCBI WGS metagenome assembly OCTX01 (sample SAMN02144231, study PRJEB22623) | gut metagenome | biome: sheep rumen | host: Ovis aries | place: New Zealand
AGTTCCAAAATCACATTCACAGACATTAAACTCGTTTCCGGGTGTTAATGTGTCAGATTCTTTAAAATAAATTCCATCCTTAACATCCACATCGAATAAATGCATTTTCCGATGTTTGCCAATTATGTTTCCAGTTTTATCAAACAGATAACTTGTATTAAATATTCTGGATTCCTCTTTTTCTGGAATTGATCCGGCTAAAATATATATTTTATGTTTTTTAGCTAATTTGGAAATGCTTTTAATGGTGGGGCTAGTTTTTTCCTCTTCCGCATATTCTATGAATTTATCATTTGAATAAGGGCAGTTAAACATTTCTGGAAGAACAACAAAATTAGAATCATAACTAGCAGCTTCTTCTATCATTGAAGTTGCTTTTAATATATTTTCCTGCTTATTGTCAACTACATTCATTTGACATAAAGCTATTTTAATTTTACTCATTTTAATACTAAAAAATTAAATTGAAAAGTATGAGTTTATCATACTATTCAATATGTGCTGTTTTTAATACTGAATCAATTTCGCTAGATGTAATGTCATTCATTGTTTTTCCATCTATTTTAAATACATATAGGTTACCGTTATTGAGTACAGATATGTATCTTGTGAAATTACCGTTTGCATTTTCAACAATAATATCTGATGCATTTTTTCCATCTAGTTGCATTGGTTGAATTGTATTAATATGAGCACCACTTTCTTGAGCAGAACTTATTCTTTGACTATTTATTTCATATATTGATGAAAATCCACTAGTGACATTGTAATATTCAATTACAGTACCGTTGCTACCTTCAAAAAATATGGCTCCTGTGTGTAATGAATCACTTCCATTTACCTCATTCCAACTGGATGGGTATGAGAATGTGAAGTTTGCATCTGAAAATTTGTTTGATCCATTTACATTGGATGTTGTATTGGTGGCTGGTCCTGTAGCTATAATTATTCCAATTACAATTATGGTTATAAGTAATATAGCTCCAATAACGATTTTATTTTCTTTAATTATATCAAGTGTACTTGGTTCATTTCCACTTTTTTTAATTATTGGTCTATCTTCGAAGATATCCTCTTGTATAGGAGCTTTTGTTTTAGATTTGGGGAATTTATATCCACAATTTCCACAAACCGGAGCACCATCATAACTAGGATTTCCACATTCAGGACATTTTTTCACAGATTTACCTCCATTAAATTTTAATTATATTACTTATAATATTTAAACTAAATGATTACAATATATAATTAAGAAGTGGTAGAAATGTCTGATGATAAAAAAATTGATGTTAATGATATTAATTATGCTGTTTATAAATTAGGAAATTGGAAAAATGATTATGAAATCAATCAAATTGGTCTGTCAAAAGAAATTCCAGTTACTGAACCAACTATTACTCATATTAAGTTTTCCATGGATGAAATAAGAAAATCCCAATTTGATATTTCAACAAAAACTGTCAACGGTTTTGTAGCTATTGCATTGCAGCTAAATCCTAAAGTTCAGGAGATGGATTTGGATGATGTAATTGAATTGGAACAGAAGGAATATGATAATATAATTGATGAGTTGGATAATCTGGAATTACTGGCTGATGGTTCAACAATAGATCTTGATGATGATACTTATCTTATATATAAGTTAGAAAAAGAGTGTCATGTGACAACATCCATTCCTGCTAATGAGCATACTAAAAAATATTATGAAGCAGAAATGAAAAGAATTGATGATGCGGTTTTAAATTAAAACGCATCCAATGTTACTTTTTTATCTCTTTTCAATTCGCGGGGAGGTTCTACACTAACGAATTCAATGCCTTCCTCTTCAATCATTTCACGGGCATCTTCCATGATTGACGGTGCAACAAGTATTCCCCTAATTTTCTTTTTTTGAGCTTTGCATTCTTTCAGGTAATCATTTTCGGTATTTTCCAAGTCTTGCAAATACCTTCTTATCTGTTTGACGGCACTGACTCCCGCTTTACGTGCTTTTAGTTCTAAAACCATCAGATTTCCATCATTATCTTTACCTAAAATATCAATGAAACCATGTTCAACACTGTACTCTCTGGTTTTTGGAGTAAAACCCTCTTCGATAAGGTGCGGCCTTTCCATTATCATGTCGCTCATGTCCTTTTCATATCCTGCCTGTTCGAGTTCTTCAAAGTCCTCCATATTGGCGTAACTGATGAATTGTATTTGTCTGACTTCAACGGTCAACAATTCTTTAGGTGTACGTCTATGACTTTCAAGAATCAGTCTCTCTCCGCTCAGATAACTTCTAGTTTTGGATTTTGGAGGCTGCCAATTGACCGGTTCTACTTTTTTGTCTTGATGAATTAAAAATGAACCGTCCGGTTTAATTAATATTATCCGTTCTCCCCAGTTTAACTGACTTAAAGCACGTCCTTCGTATTCAACTTTACAGCAGGCAAAAAGAGTGATTGTTGCTCTTTTACGCATTGCCTCTTCAACTAATTCATAAGCTTTTTCACAATCGGGTTTTTCTAAAATTTTATATTTCATTACTTTTTACATTGGTTAGATTAATTTAAATATTTTGTTTTCAAAAAGTAATTTCAAGAAAACTATATATGGTGGGATTAAAAATTTGTGAAGATGAGTATTTTGATGAAAAAAGACAGGAATATGTGATGGAATCTTTTGAATTTTCAAATGGAAAGGTTCTTGAAAATGTTAATGTTGAGTATATGACATTTGGAACTCCAAAATATGATGATGGCATCATTACTAATGCAATTATTTATTGTCATGGTTCTTTAGGCAATTTCACTGGAGTTAAAAAGATTTTTCCATTAATTCACGATGGGGCGCCATTTGATGAGAAAAAGTATTTTTTCATTTCAATATCTGCTCTGGGATCTCCTGGATCATGCAGCCCATCTTCAACAGATTTGAAAAATAATTTTCCCCCTTATTCTATTGAGGATGTAGTAAATTTCCAAAAACAATTTTTGGAAGAAAAATTCAATATAAAACATGTTTTAGGTATTATTGGAAATTCCATGGGGGGATTTGTAGCTTTAACTTCCGCTATTCTTTATCCTGATTTTGCGGAATTTTTAATGCCTGGTGTAAGCAGCTATAAGGTTGCAGGGCATGATTATATATTATCCAAATTTGTCAATGAAATCATCACTTCTGATGAAAACTATGAAAAGGGAATTGTCAACGATTCACTTAAAAGAACATTAAAGCTCGCCAGTTTGGCCGAATTTAATTTTGGTCTTTCAAAAGAAGCATTAAGGGCAACTCCAAAAGATGAATTGTCACAAAACTTTGATGAATTCGGTGAGGAAAGTGAATTTTTGGATATTTATGATGTTAAATATTGCAATGAGGCCTGCATGAATTATGATGTTGAAAATGACTTGGATAAAATTGAATCTAGTGTTTTAATTATTTCATGTGCTCAGGACCCTCATTTTCCACCGGAACTTGATGGAATTCCAATGTCTAAAATGATTAAAAATTCTGAATTGATTGTAATGGATTCCGAATTGGGACATTTATGTTTTAATGAACTTGAAAATATTTCTGATGAATTGAGCAAATTTATGGGAAGTTTGTGATTAGATGATAGTTAAAATAACAAATTTTGATGAAACAGCTGAAATTCCATTCATTGATTATGAAATATCCGGATTATCACAAAATCAGATGGATTTTCTAAATGAAAATTTGGATGAGGAAACTTCTATTTGTGAAGACATTTTAAAAATCAGACTTTACTTTAAAGAGGTTTTTCCTTTTCAAAGTGAAGTTGCTAAAATCCGTTTAGATGATTTTATCGCTCGTGAAGAAATTGAAATGAATGTGTTCCTATCTAGCTTTTTAGATGATATGTGAACATTTTTTAGTGATTTTTATTAAATTAAAATTAAAATAATAAAGTCTTTTCATTAACATATCATCATTCATTATTTTTTTACTATTATTATATATATTATAAAACTACAAAATATTATTACATATCCACTTTTGGAGTTGACTTTATGAATAAGGAAAAATATTTTTTAAAAAATGAACAGCATTTTTTCGAAGAGTTTAAATTTAAAAATGGTTTTGTCATTAAAAATGCCAAAGTGGATTATGGCTTTGTAGGCACTCCAAAGTATGATGATGATGGAAATATTGTAAATGCGATCTTATTTTGCCATAATTTCATGGGTAATTACTCAACAATTTCTGATTTTGGAGAGTTAGTATCTGAAGATAAAAGTTTTAATGATGATGATTATTTTTTTATTTCAATTACTTCTTTGGGGTTTCCAGGTTCATGTTCACCATCAACTTCCGGTTTAAATCATGATTTTCCAAATTATGAAATTGAAGATTTGGTAAATTTCCAAAGACAATTATTGAAAGAAAAATTTCCAAATGTTAAGAAATTGCAAGGTATTGTAGGTTATTCTTTCGGAGGATTTATAGCATTAGGATGGTCTATTTTTTATCCTGACGACATGGATTTTGTGATTCATTTTAACAGTTCTTTTAAAGCTCAGGGAAATAAATATATTTTTGCAAAATTAGCTAATCAGATTATTGAAGACTCCGGACAATATTTTTCTGATATATATAATGAATCAATTTCTAATGTATTGATTTTAGTTTCACAACTGCACTATATTTTGAGTTTTTCAAATGATTATATTAATAGTTTATCCATTGAAGAAATAAATTTTTCAATTGAAAATTTTGCTGATGAGATTTTATTCTTTGATATTCATGATATTAAAGTATGCAATGACTTTTTGTTGTCTTTTAATTTAGAAAATTTGCTGGATAGGATAAAATGCAAATTGCTTGTTATTGGTGTTGGAAATAATAACTATTATATTCCTGAATATGATTCAATTCCTTTACATGAGTTAGTTGAAGGATCCGAGTATTTATTTTTGGATACTGAATACAATCCAAATGAATTGGAATACTTATATAAAATAGAAAAGGATATTAAAAATTTCGTTGATTCAGTTTAAAAAAAGAAAATTTAAGCTAGTAAAACTAGCTATTTTGATGCATCAAGCATATGCTGAACTGCCTTAAGTGATTTGCTTGCAACATCTTCAGGTACAACAACTTCCGGTGCTTCATTTTTAAGTGCATCTCTTACTTTTTCCAATGTATGAAGTTTCATTGTTTCACAGATTGCACCTTCAAGTAATGGGTATAATTTTTTGCCCGGAATTTCACTGTTAAGTCTTGTAATCATATCTACTTCTGTTCCAATCACAAATTCCTCGGCATCACTTTCAGCAATGAATTTCAGCATTCCTCCTGTGGACAGCGTTTCATCACATGCCTCCTGAACATCATCATTACATTCAGGATGGCAGATTATGATTGCATTAGGATGCTCTTTTCTTTTAAGCTCAACATCTTCAACATGGAATAATTTATGAACATAACAGTGACCGCCTTTTGGAACAGGAATTATTTCCTTATCCACTCTTTTTTGAACATGTTTTCCCAAGTTATTGTCAGGTCCAAATAGGATTTTTTCATGAGGCAGGCTCTCGGTTACTTTTACTGCATTTGCGGAGGTACATAGTGTATCCGCATGTTGTTTTGACTCAGCAATACTGTTTACATAAAGAATGACTCCTGCATCAGGATGTTCTTTTTTAGCTTTTATTAACTCTTCTTCAGGCAACATGTGTGCCATAGGACATTCTGCTTCTAAATCAGGAATGACAATTTTTTTATCAGGATTTAAAATGTATGCAGTTTCTGCCATAAAGTCTACGCCACAGAATACTACTAAATCCTTATCATCAATTTCAGATGCTTTAATACATAATTCCAATGAATCACCTAAAAAATCAGCGATTTCTTGAATTTCCTTCGGTTGATAGTTATGTGCAAGAATTATTGCATTCTTTTCTTCTTTCAACTGCTTTATTTCTTCATGTAATGGGCTGCTCATAGTTACACCTATTCAATAAATTTTCTTATTTCGTTTATAATAATTAATTTATAATCATCTTTATTATTAAATTCTTTTATCCAAAATGATACTTTAATGATTGTTTGCTCAAAAGTTATTTCTTTTGCAAATATTCTTGGTTTGGGTTTATCCAAAACACCATCTAATTTTTCAATTTTTTCAATAATGTATGGGGTAAATTCATCCAAATCAATATTCAAAGGCAATCCTGCTATAATATCCACACGATATTTTTCAGGAGCCTTATACAGTTTAAATAGGTTATTCGTTAAAATGGAGTTAGGTATGGTACTGACAATTCCATCATCATCTTTTATGGATGTGGTTCTTAAATGAATCTTTTCAATAACACCTTTTGTTTTATTTAATTCTATTGTGTCGCCTACCTTGATGCTTTTACCGATAATCAGGATTATTCCAGAAAAGAGGTTGGATATCAAATCTTTTGCAGCAAGGCTCACTGCAATACCTACAATACCTAAACTTAATAATGTTCCGTATAAATTAATTCCAAAAAGTTGTAATATGTCCATCAATGCTATAAAATAAATGATATATACGATAATGTCTCTTATAAGATATATTCCAGTCATGTCATCTTTAAAACGTTCCATATTATTTAATATATTGGTAATAACTCGAGATATGATGGTTGTCACGATTATAATTATTATTATTTTACATATTGCCCATATGGGATCTGTTGGAATATCCATATTATAACTCCACTTTCATTAAATCTTCAGCTATTTTTGTATTTTCAAAAACTTCTTTTGCTTCGCCAAGCAAATCTTTAATATCCTTATATCGTGTACTTATGTGGGTTAATATTAATTCTTTTGAATTGGAATAAAGCGCAATATTTGCCGCATCGACTGAAGTTGAATGGGAATGTAATTCTGCTTTGTCCTTGTCTTCATCTTTGTATGTTGATTCATGTATTAATAGTGTTGAATCGCGTGCAAAATCAATCAATTCTTCACAAGGCATTGTATCACCGGAATATGTAAGTTTATTGCCTTTTCGTGGAGGTCCTAAAACCTGTTCAGGTTTTATAATATTTCCATTGATTTCAACAGGAATTCCATTATGAAGTTTTCCGAAAGCAGGACCCACAGGAACACCTAATTCAATTGCTTTTTCACGTAAAAATCTTGGTTTTTTTATCTCTTCAACAGAATATGCCAAAGTTAATGTGTTATGCTTTACTCTTTGAGCTTTAATGATATATTCATCATTTTCTATTATGGTTCCACTATCGATTTCAATCCATTCTAGGGGAAAATCAAAATTGGGAAAACCCAAGTTAGCTATTGCTTGTTGCAGGTTATCTAAACCTTTTGGCCCATATATTGTTAATTTAGTTTCGCGCCCTCTAAAATTCATTGACTGCAATAGCCCCGGAATGCCTAATATGTGGTCTCCATGATAATGTGTAATGAAAATCTTTGAAATCTTCATAGGACTTATTTTTGCATAAATCAGTTGTCTTTGTGTTCCTTCACCACAATCAAATAACATTGTTTCCCCAAAAGCCTTTAAAGCTATTGAAGGGTGACTTCTTTTATATGAATGTACTGCTGAAGAGGTTCCTAAAAATGTAATTTCCATAATATAATCACTTATTTTATATTGTATTTTAAATATATATTTCATATGATATATTAAATTTTTTTAAGGTGGTTTTTTGGATAAAATACTTGAATATATGCTTGAAGAAGATGAAGGTTTTGGCGATGTGACTTCCAACAGTGTCATTGATAAAAATGAAGAAGTTAATGCATATATCGTTTCAAAAGATGATGGTATTTTAGCAGGTATCGGCGTGGCTAAACAATTATTCGAATCAAAAGATGTTAGAGTCATATTTCATTTAAATGATGGTTGTGGGATTAAAAAAGGCGATTTATTAATGTCTCTTAGTGGTAATGCCAGAGATATTTTGCTTGTTGAGAGAACTGCACTTAATCTATTGATGCGTATGAGTGGTGTGGCTAGTGCAGCCAATCAATATGTTAATCTTGTTGATGGAAAAGTTATAATTGCAGGTACTCGTAAAACCCAGCCGGCTATTGGTAAATTTGATAAAATGGCTTTAGAAATTGGTGGTGCTGATACTCACAGATTTAGTCTTGATGATATGGTTCTAATTAAGGATAATCATATTGCAGTAGTTGGATCTCCTATAAAAGCACTTAAAAAAGCACAGGAAAATGTAAGCTTTTCTAAAAAGATAGAAATAGAAGTGGAAAGTTTGAAAGATGCAATATTGTGTGTTGAAAATAAAGCAGATATTGTCATGCTGGATAATATGGATGCTTTGGCTGTAAGCGAAGTCATTAAAGAACTGAAAAATAGAAATATACGTAATAATTCATTAATTGAAATATCTGGTGGAATTAATCAGGATAATATATTGGATTATGTTGATTTGGGTGTAGATATTATTTCAATTGGTGCACTGACTCATTCCTCAAGAAGTCTTGACTTCAGCCTTAAAATTAAATAATTGAGTTTCATTTTTTAAAAAATTTAATATTTTTTTGGGTGTGTGTGTTAAGATTTTGTTAATATTATGTCAATTGTGTGCTATATAGTGTATATTCATACCATTATCTTTTGATAAATATGTTTATATGACTGCTGATGGTGATTTTTTAGAATTGGTTGCCTACGTTAAGGCATCAAATCATAGAAAAAATATTATTGAATATCTTAATTATGGATTGAAAACTCCAAAAGAAATTGGTGTAGCATTGAATGTTAGAACTAATCATATTTCTAACCTGTTGGCAGATTTAAGAAAACATGATCTTGTCGTTTGTTCTACTCCTAATGTTAGAAAAGGTAGGTTGTATGAACTTACCGAAAATGGAATTAAGGTTCTTGAATATCTTGAATGATTTATCATTAATTACCATTATTCTTTTAAAAAAACAAACTTTTAATAATATTGTAAAAGATATATAATAGAGATAGATAATAATTTATATTTTTCTTATAAATGGTGATTTAATGGTAAAAATAGCTAAATTGGCTTTGGAAGATGGAACTGTTATTAAAGGAGAAGGATTTGGTTATGAGACTACTAAATTAGGAGAACTTGTTTTTTCAACAGGTATGGGTGGTTATACTGAATCTTTAACTGATCCGTCTTTTAAGGGAGAAATTTTAATGTCCACTTATCCTTTAGAGGGAAATCATGGGGTAAGTGAAGAATGGTATCAATCTGATAATATTCAGGTTGAAGGATTTGTGTGTCGTGAGGTTTGTCGTGAATTATCAAATTTCGGACCTCAAAAAACTTTGGATGAATTTTTAAAAGAATTTAAAACACCAGGAATCACTGGTGTCGATACGAGGGATTTAACTTTAAAAATTCGTGAAAGAGGTTCTCTTAAAGCAGCTATCACTACTGAAGATATAGCTGATGATAAATTAATTGAAATGGCAAAATCACAACCAAGCATTGAGGATAAAGATATCGTTCCTTTGGTATCCACTAAAGAAATTAAAGTATTCAATGAAGATTGTGATAAAAAAGTTGCTTTAATTGATTGTGGTGTTAAAAAGAATATCATTAATTCCTTTTTAGAAAGGGATATTGGAGTTGTTTTATTCCCTTATGATACAGATTATAAAACTATTTTGGATTATTCTCCGAGTGGTTTAATGATTACATCAGGTCCTGGAAACCCTGATAGGGTATCTGAGACTATTGCAACCATGAAAAAATTATCAAATAGATTGCCAATATTTGGTATTTGTATGGGTCAACAGTTAATTGCTAAATCTTTTGGAGCTAAATCTTATAAAATGAAATTTGGACACAGGGGAGAAAATCAGCCAGTTAAAGATTTAAAATCTGGTAAGGTCTTTATAACATCTCAAAATCATGGATTTACAATTGATAAAGAGTCATTGAAAGAAACTGATTTGGTCTTAACACAAATTAACTTAAATGATGGAACTCCTGAAGGTATTTCTCACAAGGAATTGCCTTTACACTGTATACAGTACCATCCTGAAGCAGGACCTGGTCCAAATGATACCAGAAGTATTTTTGATGAATTTAACCAAATGATGGATGATTATTAAAAAATTAATGAGGATTACATATGCCAGTAGATAAAGATATTAAAAAAGTTTTAATTATTGGTTCTGGACCTATTCAAATTGGACAGGCTGCAGAGTTCGATTATTCAGGATCACAAGCATGTAAATCACTAAGGGAAGAGGGAATTGAAACAGTACTTGTTAACAGTAATCCAGCTACTATTCAAACTGATATTGACATGGCAGATACTGTTTATACTGAACCGTTAACTCCAGAAGTTGTTGCTAAGATTATAAAAGAAGAAGAAATTGATGCTATTTTACCAACCATGGGTGGACAAACCGGATTAAATATAGCAACCGGTCTCGGAGATTTAGGATTATTGGATGGAATTAAAGTTTTAGGGTCTGATGTTCAAACTATTAAGGATGTGGAGGACCGTGACTTATTTGCCAATTTAATGGATGAAATTGGAGAAGAGATTCCTAAATGTCAGGCTGTTGAAAGTGTTGAAGATGCACTTAAAGCTGTTGAAGAAATCGGTTATCCTGTAATTGTAAGGCCAGCATTCACATTAGGTGGAACTGGTGGTGGAATTGCCCATAATGAAGAAGAATTAATTGAAATTGCAAACCATGGGTTAGATATGAGTTTCATTAATCAGGTTCTTATTGATGAATCCGTTCTCGGATGGAAAGAAATCGAATTTGAAGTAATGAGGGATAAGGAAGATACCTGTATCATTGTATGTACCATGGAAAATATTGATCCTATGGGAATCCACACTGGAGACAGTGTTGTAGTTGCTCCAATTCAAAACTTATGTGATGAAACCATCCAAAAAATGCGTGATGCATCAATCAAAATCATCCGCGCATTAGGTATTCGTGGAGGATGTAACATTCAATTTGCATTAAATCCATATACTGATGAATATAAGGTCATTGAGGTAAACCCTCGTGTATCAAGAAGTAGTGCACTCGCATCTAAAGCTACAGGTTATCCGATTGCAAAAATATCATCAAAAGTTGCACTTGGAATGACTTTGGATGAAATTAGAAATGACATTACCAAAGAAACCCCTGCATCATTTGAACCGGCTATTGATTATGTTGTAGTAAAAATCCCAAGATGGCCCTTCGATAAATTCAAAGGAATTAGCCGCGAAGTCGGAGTTCAAATGAAAGCAACTGGTGAAGTAATGGCTATTGGAAGAACTTTTGAGGAAGCATTCCAAAAAGCACTCAGATCACTTGACATGGGCTTTGACGGATTTGAATATGTTGAATATAGTGAAGATGATTTGGCAAATCCGACTGATTTAATCTATTTCCAAATTTATTCCGCTATTAAGGATGGAATGGACTTGGATAAAATCCATGAATTGACTAATATTGATAAATTCTTCTTATATAAAATCAGAAATATAGTGAACTTTGAAAATGAAGTAACTGCCGATAAATTAGATGATGAAAATTATTTAAGAAAAGCAAAACAAATTGGCTGTTCTAATGCAAGATTAGCTAATTTAACTGGCCAAACTGAAGAATATATTAGAAATTTACTTAAAAGATATAATATTAATCAATCATATAAGATGGTAGACACCTGTGCTGCTGAATTTGAAGCTAAAACTCCATATTATTACAGTAGCTATGATATTGGAAATGAACTTACATCAACTACCAAGAAAAAAGTTGTTATTTTAGGTGCAGGTCCAATCAGAATTGGTCAGGGTATAGAATTTGATTACTGCTGTGTTCACTCATCATTAGCACTAAAAGAAGATGGTATTGAAACAATTTTAATCAACAACAACCCTGAAACCGTAAGTACTGATTATGATATTTCCGATAAACTGTTCTTTGAACCAATTACATTTGAGGATGTAATGGGAGTAATAGACCAGGAAAAACCTGATGGTGTAATCGTACAATTTGGTGGACAAACTTCTATTAACTTGGCAGTACCTCTTGCAAATGCAGGAGTAAAAATATTGGGTACTCCATATGAAAGTATCGATAGAGTAGAAGACAGAGAATTATTTGCAGAGTTATTAGAAAAGTTACACATCCATCAAGCACCATATGGAACCGCAAACTCATTTGAAGAAGCCCGTGAAATTGCAGAAAAAATTACATTCCCTGTACTCGTACGTCCATCATATGTTATTGGTGGAAGAGCTATGGAAATTGTTTATGATAATCATGAGCTTGAGGAATATATGAAGGAAGCTGTAAAAGTTTCACCAGAGCATCCAATTCTTGTCGATAAATTCTTAGAAGATGCAATCGAATTGGATGTGGATATTTTATGTGATGGTGAGGATGTATTTATTGCAGGAATTATGGAACATATTGAGGAAGCAGGAGTTCATTCAGGAGATTCTGCATGTGTAATTCCACCGCAAACTGTTCCAGAACATATTTTAAACACTATTCGTGAAAATTCAAGAAAATTGGCTTTGGAATTAGATGTTAAAGGTTTAATGAATATTCAATATGCAGTTAAACTTGACGAAGAAATGGTTTACATTATTGAAGCAAACCCTCGTGCAAGTAGAACTGTTCCATTTGTAAGTAAAGCTATTGGTGTACCATTGGCAAAAGTAGCTACATGGATTATGAATGGTGCTAAACTCAAAGACTTTGATTTAACAAAAGAAATTAAGATTGACCATGTTGCTGTTAAAGAATCAGTATTCCCATTCTTGAAATTGCCTGAATCCGACACTGTGTTAGGTCCTGAAATGAAATCTACTGGTGAAAGTATCGGTATCGATGAAAGCTTTGGAATGGCATTCTATAAATCACAGCTTTCAGCAGGAATGGATTTACCAAAAGAAGGTAAAATATTCATCAGCGTAAAAGAAGACGACAAGAAAAAAATCAGAGCTATTGCTGAGAAAGCAGATACATTAGGATTTAAAATTGTCGCTACTTCAGGAACCGGTGATGCAACCGGACTTGATAATGTTGAAAAAGTCAAAAAGGTATCTGAAGGATCCCCTAATATCAGGGATGCAATTTTAAACAAAGAGATTGATTTGATTATTAACACTTCTGAAGGAAAACAATCTGCTAAAGATGGATACATCATCAGACGTTTAGCTATTGAACTTGGTATTCCATATGTCACCACATTATCTGGTGCAAGAGCAGCATTGAATGCTATTGAAGCTGTTCAAAATAGTGAAATCAATGTCAAATCTTTAAATGAATATAATGGTGAAGAATAATCTTTCTTCATTAATTTCTTTTTTTTTAAGCTATTTTTATATTATAAATAAAAACGAAGTTAATTAGAAATAAAGGGATGAATAATATCCTTGAAGTTTATAATTATTGTTATTCCAATTAACAACTTCGCCCAATGAGTTTCTGCGATTAATTGAATCACTAACGACCCAAATACCATCTATTAATACTTGTGTCCATACATGGCCGCCAGTGTCTCCGTCATTAAATGCACAGGTTCCATGCACATATCTTGCAGGAAGACCTGCCGCCCTGTATAAAGCAATTGACAGATGTGATTGGTCAACACAATTTCCAGTTTTGTGATGTAATGTTTCTACAGCACCGTATTTGGTATCATAATAATAACTATATGATATTTCATCTCTAACATAGTTATAAATGGCCATTGCCTTATCTAGGGGTTTGGTTAAACCTTTGGTTAACTGTTCTGCAAGTTTAATAATTTCTGTATTTGAAACTTGACAATTATTGGAATATGATAGATATGGGGATAAATTAGAAATTGTATTTTTAGAATTCAATACGCTTTGTGATACATGGATATTGGATTGACCTTCATTATTTCCACCAATATACTTATACACTATTGTAAATTCACCTTTTGGCAAATTACCTACTGTAATAGTGGCTACACCATTAGAATCGGTATTTGCATTTTTGGATATTCCATTGTATGAAAATTCAATAGGTGCATTTGCTATAGGATTTTTATATGCATCCAATAACCTTACTGAATAATCTCGATTTAAATTTGCAATCAAACTTAAATCCTGAGAAATTAGGACAGTTCCATTAACTAAAATATGGTTTGATTTGCTGCTTGCAGTATAAAATGCATTATCCAATGATGTGGTGATGTCATAATAGCCTACTGGCAGATTAATATTTAATTTAGCAACACCTGATGCGTTTGTGCTTCTTTTATATGAAACACCGGAAATCGTAAATGTAACATCAATATTTTCTAAAGGATTTTTTCTTGCATCGCTCAACATTGCAGTAAATGATTTGCTTTCACCATAATCAAAGATCAAATCATTAGCGGATAAATAAGTGGGGATTTTTGAAACAATGATGGTATTCGTTCCTTTGTTGTAATTTATACTATTGATGTCTGAGCAAGCATATGAAATTTCATATGTGCCAGGTTTTAAATTAATACCTAAACTGACAGTTCCCATTTTGTTTGTAGTGCGGACATATGATTTACCATCAATTGTTAATGTAATAGTTTCATTCTCTATTGGATTTGATTTTAAATCTGTTAATGTTACATTAAATTTAGAACCATCTTGATAAATCATTCTTAAATCTTTTCCAGTTATGATATTATTTGTATTTGATACAATCAACGTATTGGAGGATTTATATGGATAATAATTTAAATTTCCTTTAAATTCATATTCTATTGAATGTTTGCCCTCTGAAGGGTTTGAAATAACTATTGTCGCCTCACCATTTTCATTGGTGATGGCATTCATGCTAAACCCATCATACTTAAAGTTAATATTGGCTAAAGGAATTGTCTTATTGTTTAATCCGGATAATGTAATGCTATAATCTCTGTTTAAACCAACAATGCTGCGAACATTCGAATCATTGATGATAGAATAACATTTATTGATTTTGATTTTTTTGGAAGCAGATAATCCTTTATAATTGCTTGCGGTTATAATATATTCGCCAACATCCAGGTTAATATTTAAGTGAGCATTACCTTCATTATCAGTCATTCGGGTATAAAACACTCCATTTACATTAAATATTATATTGCTGTTAACTAATGGGCGACCAGCATCATCAAGAACATGTGCGGTAAATTTACTCCCGTCCCTATAAACCATGTTCAAGTCTTCAGCGAATATTGTGGGCAATACTTTAACATTATTTGAATACATTTCTCCATTAATAGGATTGGTTGCTGTGATAATATAATCTCCCGGGTTGAGATTAATGTTAAGCTTTGCAATACCGTTTTCATTCGTTTTTCTTTGATAGAAAACACCATTGATATTGAAAGAAATCTGTGTATTAATTAATAAATTACCATGGCTATTAACAAAAGTAGCATAATATTGTGTATCATTTTTATAATTCTTTACAATATCCTTTCCAATGATTGTGGGTCTTATATTTATGTTATTTGTGGTGGAAGAAGATTCATAATTTTCATTGCCTTCGTAGTAAGAAGAAATGGAATAATTTCCAGAATTTAAATTAATATTGATTGATGCTATGCCCTGATCATTTGTAGTTCTGAAATAATCCATGCCATTAATTGTAAAGATTATTCTTTGGTTTGCTAATAAAAACCCGTCATCATCAGATAAAGCTACATTAAATGCAAATCCTTCATTATAATATAATTCACTATTATTTCCGGATAATGAAGTTTGTTTTAAAGCATCTTGGAGAATGTTTTCATTATAATTAGTTTCATTGGAATAATTGTTTTCATCTGATGCATGAAATCCGGATATTGAATCGCTTGAATCTGCTAAATTTTGTGTAGAAAGAACTTGTTTATCATTTAATAAGTTGGTATTTGTACAGGTATCGTTTAAATCCTGTGCTGAAACTGAACTAATGCTAAAAATTAATATTAAAGCAATGCAAAAAATAAATGCATATTTTTTATTATAAATTTTTCCACCTTCTATTTTATAATATTTTAAAAATAAACATGATTTTAGGGTAATTTTTAAAATTTATTTATTTAATTATTAAATATATATACATCTTTAAAATAAATTATTTAAACATTTTGGGCATAATATGATTTTTTAATGTAAATTATACAGTAGGCTATAATTAATTTGAATATAGGTATTCTTTAATATTAATACCGCATGACGGACAGTCTTCCTGGTTAATTTTTAATTTACTTCTGCAGTTGGGACAATAATTTAGTTTAACTTCATACTCTTTATTCAAGTCAAGTTTTTTGTTAATTTCAATTCTAAGTGTGATTTTACTTTTTATTGCATTTTCATCCCAATTGTTTTCCATTAAAATCTTTTTATAATAATAGGCTTCTGTCATTGAAGCATAATATCCAAAGATGGTTTCTCCCTTTTGGATGTAAAATCCTCTTTTTTTGTGGTCAAAAAGAATTTCTCCTTCACGTTCCTTTTTGTTTACTTTTATTCCTTTAATCCTTCCTTTTGACCTTTTTTCTGGAAATGGTGGCAGTGTCATATTTTCATATTTGTTTTCAAGGTCACATTCTACAAGCAAATCATAATCGAAATTGCAGTAAAATAGTGCATCTCTTTCATATAATGCATCAGATAATTTTTTAAACTCCCCATAATCTTTATTGTTATATTTGATACGGTATACATTACCGCTTTTAACAATATTTCTGTAAAAATACCTAATTTCCTGGGAGTTAATTTTAATCATCTCGTTAATTTTTGATGGTAAATAATAATTATGTGTCCTGTTGATTTATATATTTTTTTTAAATTCCCATAACATTTAAATATTTTCAATTAAAAACTTCTTTTTAATGTTTACTATAACTAATGGGATAATTTTAAGGGGATTAAATTTAGAACCAGTTAAATCAAATATAACAGTGGATGATGGCATTATCATAAATATTTCTAAAGATTCCAAAGAAGGTAGGCTAATTGATGTTGATGGCGCAATTGTATGTCCTTCTTTTTTAAATGGCCATACCCATATTGGAGATTCCATTATTAAGGATGAAGGTTATGGATTGTCTTTGGGTGAAATGGTAAAACCTCCCAATGGAGTTAAACATCGTGCTCTGGCATCTGCTGAAGATTATGATATTGTCGAGGCAATGAAATCATCAATGCTGGAGATGGCCGAATCAGGTATTTCTCATTTCATCGACTATAGGGAAGGAGGAATTAAAGGAGTTAAATTACTGAAAGAGGCTTCAAAAGATATTCCAATCACACCAATAATTCTTGGCCGTGATGATAGCTTTTATGGTGATGATCCTGACTTATCAAAAGTTAAAAAAGCTATTCATAAATTATTAAAATTGGCCGACGGTATTGCTCCAAGTGGTTTTGGTGAAATAACTGATGATGTTGCTAATTTAATTGTTGAAGAATGCAGAAAAGCAGGTAAAATTTCATCCATTCATGTTGCAGAGTCAGAATCTACACAAATTGAATCATTGGATAAATGTGGCCAAACTGAAATTGAGCGTGGTGTCAATTCTGATTTCAATCAATTGGTGCATTGTACCAATCCAAAAAATAATGATTTGGAATTAATTAAAAATTCTAATGCTAATGTTGTGGTCTGTCCGAGAGCTAATGCCACTTTGAATGTTGGAATTGCACCTTTAAATGAAATGCTGAAGTTGGGCATAAAACCAATTTTGGGAACAGACAATTTGATGCTTAATTCTCCTAATATGTTTAGAGAACTAGAATTTACTCTTAAATTAATGTCTGTTACTTATAAAAATTATTTAAGTCCCTGTGAACTATTAAAAATGGCAACAACTAATGCTTGTCTTTATGATTTCAACAAATCTTGCATTGATGTCGGTCAGGTTGCCCAGTTCAATGTTATAAAACATTTTTCTAAAAATCCTCATTTATCTATAATAAATCGTTCAGAAACAAAAAATATATTATATACTATTGACAGACATATAAATTAATAATATATTGAACATATAAAATCATATATTATTGGAGATGTAAATATGTACACGAAGATTTTAGTCCCTACAGACGGGTCTGAATTTGCAAGAAAAGCTGAATTACATGCATTATTCTTAGCTAAAGTTAGTGGTGCTGAGATTGTTGCATTAAGCGTATCTGAAAATCATTTTATTAATGGAATTTCCTTAAACGAAGAAGTAGAACAATTAAATCAAATATTAACAGATCGTTGTAAAGAAGATCTAAAAGAATTTGAAGACATGAATGAAGAAGGTGTTAAAATATCCTCAGTTATTAGAGAAGGTTCTCCAGCTAAAGTCATATTGGATGTTGCTGCTGAAGAGGATATTGATTTAATCGTTATTGGTAGTTCTGGTAAATCTGGTTTTGATAGATTTATTCTTGGTAGTGTTAGTGATAAGGTTGTTAACACTGCTAAATGTCCTGTTTTAGTTGTACATTAATTATTATAATTTTTCATGTAAATACTGCATGAGGTGTTTTTAATGTTAGTAAAAAGAGTAATGTCTAAAAAAGTAGTTAGTGTTTCTGTTCCTGGTAGCAGAGAAAAAGTTTTAGACTTGATGAGAAAAGAAAATAAAGCTGTTCTTCCTGTAGTTAAAGAAGAAGATAATAAATTAGTTGGTGTTGTAACCCGTTCTGATTTAATCAATAATCCTGATGAAGAACAAATAGCAATGTTAATGAGTAGAAATCTAATTATTGCAAGTCCTGATGAAGATGTTAAAGATGTTGCTAAAAAAATGATTGATAATGATGTTAGAAGAGTTCCTGTCGTAAATGATGATGGGGAATTGGTTGGTATTATCACTTCATTTGATTTAGTGTCTCAAGCGTTAACAAAACTTGACATCGATGATGCTGTTGAAAATTATATGATCACTACTGTTCCTACTACATGGGAAAAAACTCCTCTAAACGTTGCTTTTGAATCAATGAAACAATTTGGTCTCAAATCAATTTTAGCATTAGATGATGATTCACAATTATCTGGAATTTTAACTGAAACTGATTTCATTGCAGAAAGTGAAATTATTTCTGAAAGAAGTGAACACAGTTCTACAGTTGGTACTGAAGGAGACAAATGGTCTTGGGACAGTACTTCTGTTTTATACATTGAAAAAAATCATTTAAAATTCACTGATAAAGTTGTAAGTGATGTTGCTGTGGGTAATGTTGAAGTAGCTAACTCAAAAACAAAAGTTTGTGATTGTGCTAAAAAAATGAAAACATTACATATTGAGCAAATTCCGGTCATTGGTGTTGAAGGAGATTTAGTAGGTCTTGTCAGAGCTAGTGACTTAATTAAAGCTTTAGTTGAATAATTGTGATACGATGGCAGTTAGTCCAGTTTTAGTTATTAAGATTGTCGATGACAGTTCTGTTGGTGTTAGGGCTAGATGGAGAGATGATTATAGTGAACACCATATTGTTTTGAACTCTGTTCTTACATATTGGTGGGCGAATGACATGCCTCCTGCTGTTAAATTCCTGGAACTTTTCGAATCTGTTATTAAAAGAACTATTAATGAGCTAACTCCTCACAAAAATTTAAATATAAAATACGAAGTTCAAGCGGACAATAGTCTGGAAAAGGCTTCTGAAATTGAAATTAATTTAATTGAAGTTCAGGCGGATGATATTGGATTTAAAATAGATGGTAAAACTTTATCTTTAAAAGGCCTTAGAAATTCAATTGATGATGATGAAAAAACTCCTTTCACTGAGAGTTATGATAAAGTTATAGAAACGCCAGACATTGTTTTAAAGAAATATCTCGAAATGCAAAATAAATAATTTGGATAATATTTATTTTCTGCTTTTTTTTACTTTTTCTAAATTAAACATTTCTTCTAATTTTTGGCAATACGTTCATAAACTCAAATAGTGCATCATCGTAATTTTTTAAATCATATCCTTCAATCAGACCGTTTTCATTTATGATAATTTTTTCCAGTTTTAACATGTTCTGATTTTCATGAATAATATTTTTTTCGAGATGCTTTTTTGTATTTTCAATATCTATTGTGAATGGTAACTGGTATTGGAATTGATCTGATTTATATTCTAAAATTATTTCTTCATTATCATCAAGTGATGATAAATTTAGACAAACTTTTTCATACCCAACTAATTTTAATTGATCATTGAGTTCATTAAATGAATTGTTATTAATAATTTTAGAAAAGTTATTTATTTCACATACACTAACTTTATTAAAATCCCTAACTTTCACTAATTCACATCCACTTATTTTGGAGAGAATCTTTTCACTTTTTTTAATTTTTTCAATTTTGTCCTTTGTGATTTTTGTGTTTGTTGGAATTCTTGTGGCAAGGCATGTTGTTGATCTTGAATATGGTATATTGTTTTTTTCAAGATATTCATGAATTTCTTTTGAAGTTAATTTAGCTTCAATTAATGGTGTGTTAAATTCCATTCCATAAGTTATCAGAATACCTGGTCTGTCTGCAACCAAATCGCTAATGTTATTTCCATCGCAGATATACTCAAAGCCATTTTCCAGAGCATATCCTTTAATCTTTTCATACATTAATGTTCGGCAGGAATGGCATCTGATTTTTAAATTCTTTAAAAATTCTTCATTTTCGTAAAAATTAATATCGATAATGTGGTGTTTTACTCCGAATTCAGAGGTCATGTCCTTGGTGTGTTTAAGAAAATTTTCTGGAAACAGATGATTATCAATGGTTATTGCCAATACATCACTGCTTACCTTTGATGCAAGATAAGCTATTAAAGTGCTGTCTGCACCTCCAGAAAATCCTATTGCCACTTTTTTATCTTTTAAAATATCTTTAACAATATTTATTTTATCTTCTAAATTCATTTTATCATGTCGGCAATATATATGATTAATTCTTTAGCATCTTCTTTTTTAATGTCAACAGACCTGCGAATAAAATCAATTAACTTACTTTTTGTTTCATCATCTAAAGAAGAACTGCTCAATGTCTGTGAGTAATTCCTTTTGGGATAAAATGTGGATTTGGCTATTTTTATCAATTCATCTTTTTGATTTTCTGTTATGATGTTTTCACGGACAGCATTTTCAAAAACATATTCCATATTAATCAATGGCTCGGATAATGCTTCCAGGGTTTCGCTGTCAAGCATAACTGCCACATCATCATCTGATGCAACTTTTCCTGTTGCATACTGTTCATAAACATAACCGATACCTGTCATTCCTAATGTATCCAGTTCAGATGCTCTTAAAGCACCCATGCTGGATGCACCAACTACTGTAATTCCTTTATTGATAACATTTAATATTTCCTTATGTCCAACAGATGAATTTTGATGGAATACTCCGTCAATTATTCCAATGATGTCCGGATTTTCTTTGATGTCATGGCCTAAATCCCCTCTTTTGATGGGCCTTTTATAAATTACCTCAACGTCATCATGTGAGTCAAGAATTTCTTTTGCCTCATCAAATGAAAGTGACAATCCAGTATAAATAATAATCTTAACCATGTAATCATACTCTTAAAAATCTGTATCCTGCACGGCTCGGGTCAATGGAATATAGCTCCATGGTAGGGATGATGACTCTTACAACATTGACATTAAGCTCAGGACGTGTCAAATCATAATACAGCATATGTTCTATTTCATTGCTTTTCAATTCCTCTAAAACGATATCTATATCTTTAGTGATGGAATCGGTACTTCTGTTTTCAATATCGCTTAATCTAATTTTTTCATCTTCTTCCTGGAAATAATATTTATTGATACGTTTCATACGTTCATATCCTGCAGTTCTTGCAAAATCTGCTCTAACAGTATCTTCACGAGCTCCATGAATTTGGGTTGCTCTGCTTTGAGCTACTTCAGTCAATGCTCTTAGAACTGCAACTTCCGGATCCAAATGTGTCCCAATGCCCAATGTTAAAAGTCCGGCATCCTTGAGCAATGTATCATCTGCTGATGCAGCTATTGTTGGAATATTTACATCAGCTGTAAAATCCATCAGCTTGATTTTAATGTCATTTTCACTAAATTTTGAAAGGGCATCATTTACAGTTTCACTTTCAATACTGTCCAGGTCAATTTGTTTGTAGTTTTTATGAGTTAATTCAAAAATACTCCATGCATCCCTTTCAATCACCTCAAACATACCGTGCAGTATCGCTTCTTCTAAACTATTTCCTGAAGCAAGGCCGTTTGTGTTGGACTTGAACAGGCTTTGGCATGAATTATCCTCTAAAACATAAGGGTGATAAATTGCGTTGGACGGAACATAATAATCATCACCGCTAATTAGGTCATGGCAGATATTCCATTCAAGATTTAATAATTCGATATTTTCCTTTTTAAAATCTTTCGGCAGGTTAAGTGATTCAATATCGATTGTATTTCCTTTACTAGAAATCTCAGAAACTGTTCCAGTAACTAAATTTTCATCCTGTTTTTCAGCGGAGTATCTTTCAAAACCTTCCATCATGGCAGATGCCTTTGCATGTTCACTGCTTATTCCTTTACCTCCATAAATACTAATGGCACCATCTTGTGAAGTCGGCCTGATGGCTGAAAAAACAGGAAGTCCTATCCTGTCCAAATGTGTAATTTCAGTGATACGTGTGATTCCTGCAATTTTACATTTTTCTTCATTATTTTTGATAGTCTCATTAGGTGGGATAATTCTGTGGGTTCCCTTAAAATATTTAATTTCCTTTGATGTCATTTTATAATCCTAAAATCATTCTAATTATATTTTCAGCACCCATTGTCATAGATAAGTATGTCATAACTCCTGCAATAGCAATTGTAATAATCCATACAATAATATTCCATGCTAAAACTTTAGATCCGTCTAAATTCCATATAGGAATTAAATTAAAAACAGCCAAATAACTGTTTGTTGAAAAACCTAATGTACATACGATGAATATGTATTGCATTGTAGCATTATAATGTGCCGGGCCATAGATGGCTGCACCAATTAGCAGAAATACTAATGCAAGCACAATATTTACAACAGGTCCTGCAATTGAGATTATTCCATTTGTTTTATCGTCTAAGTTATGTCCGGCATAGGTATATACAGCTCCAGGTGCTGCAAATACGAAACCGAAAAATGAGGATATTAAAGCAAATATTAATCCTGTAGGCCATAATTTAAATTCAGCCCAATATCCATAATGCATTGAAGTAAATTTATGTCCTAATTCGTGTAATATAAAACCTAAACCTAATCCAATCATCACGATAGGAAGAATGCTCATTAGTAAGTTCACATTACGGCCGGAGTAAAGAATTGAAAAACTCAGTGAAATAAAAATAAATGCAATAATCAAATCTCTTAATTCACTTGCGGTTACTTTAAACATACTTTTTAAATATCTAATTCTATATATAAAAGTTTTTTCTAAATAATTAAATATGCATATAAAAAATATTTTAAATGATATGGAAAAAGATAATATTCAAGCTTATTTACTTACTCAATTTACTAATGTGGAGTATATTTCTAATTATAAGCCGACTAGCTTTGCTTTTTGTGTAATAAAAGAAAATCCTATTATTTATGCTTCACAAATGGATATGGAAATTGCAAATAGAGATTCTTCAATTGAGGTTAAACAATATGAAAAATTTGAAACTATGATTGAGGAATTAAAAAAAGAGGGCATCAGAAACTTGGCCATTGAACCTAGCCTTGTTTATAGCACTTATGAAAAATTTAAGGATGATTTCAAGATAGAATCTAAAAATTATGTTGATAAACAAAGAATGATTAAATCATCCTCGGAAATTGAAAATATTAAAAAAGCAACACAAATTGCACAAACAGCTTTTAAAGAGTTGGATGTTGCTAATAGAAAAGAAACAGAAGATGTTTTGGCATTTGATCTGGTTCGATTAATGATTGAAAATGGAGCATCAGGCGAATCATTTGATACAATTCTTGTAAGCGGGTCTAATACAAGTCTTCCTCATGCAATCCCTCAATCTAAAACTTTGGAAAATCCGATATTGGTTGATTGGGGTGCAAAATATAATGGCTATTGTTCGGATAATACAAGAACTATTGTTTACACTGAAAAGGAACAGGAAATATTTGATATTGTTCGAGAATCTCATGACAAGGCCATTAAAGCTATAAAACCGGGACTTAAATGCTGTGAAATAGATAAAGTTTCAAGAGATATTATTAAGGAATATGGCTATGGTGATAAGTTTATTCACTCCACGGGCCATAGTTTGGGTTTGGATATTCATGAAACTCCAACATTCACCGCCCGTGATGATACAATTATTGAAAAAGGTATGGTGATAACGGTAGAACCCGGAATTTATTTGGAAGGGGAATTTGGAGTTCGTTTGGAGGATACCGTAGCAATTGAAAATAATGCTAAAATTATTGGAGATTTGCCTATTGAATTATGATTATTCATTAAAAAAGTATTTTCATTAGTATAATCTACTCTTTTTAGAGTCGTGTTTTGTTTAAATATTATAAAATGGAATTAGGTTAGATTCAAATGAAATTTCTGATGTAATGCAAGAAATTTTAGTATATGAAACAGCAGTTGTTGTTGAAAGAGAATAAGGATTAAATATCTATTTTTAGCTATTTTTTTAAAAAAAGAAATTTAGAGGATTATTCCTCTTAAATATTATTTTTATAGATAACCTACCATTTCATCCATACTTATGTTTCTTGTATGCAATGGAGAAGGTTTTGCTTTTTCTGAAGGATATCCAATTGGAAGTAATGCAACTGATACAAGATTATCTGGTAAGTCAAATAATTCATCCAATACTCTTTTATCATAGCCCCTAACCCAAACTGATCCGATTCCTAAATCATATGCTTCTAACATCATTTGTGTTGTTGCAATCACGGCATCATCAAGACCTGCATCATGTCCGTCAACTGTTTTCCAGGATACATTTTTATCATAGCAGATAAGTAATACTAATGGTGCATTAAAACAGTATGGTGTAAATGATCTGACTTTTTCAAGAGCTTCATCACTTTTTATAACAAAAATTCTTTGTGGCTGAAAATTGTTTCCTGTTGGTGCAATTTGTGCTGCTTTTAAAATTTTTTCTAGTTTTCATCTTCAATTTGTTTATCTGAATATTTTCTAACTGAATATCTTTCACTAGCTAATTGTAAAAAATCTTTCATTGTTTTCACCTTTAATCTGATATTTTCAATATTTTACTCATTTAGAGATTATAATTAAATTATAAAATGTCTTTAATGTCGAGCACAGGTGTGCCATTTAGCATGTCAACTCCATTAAATTTAATTATATTCTTATTAATTTCTTTTATTTTTATATTTGAGATTCCAATAGGATTTGGTCTATTTGGTGCATGAGTTGAAAATAATCCTTTAATTGGCCCATTTCCCATAAAAGGAACTTTTTGTTTGAATCCTTTTGATTTGTGGAAATAGAATAAAACCATATACTCTTCACCAACTTCTATGCTAGACATGCTTTCCAAGTATTTCTCATTAATAATCATCTCGGCTTCTATATCCATAGATTCTCTTGTTGACTTTGGCATATTATTAACATCATCAAAAGGAGATTTTATATATCCTATTGGTTTAAAAATTATTTCTTCATCCATAATTTCACCTGTATAAGTAATAACTTATGATTTAGATACTTTTCCTTAATTGAAATTCTGTGTGTATTGATAGATTAGTTTGAGGAGTTATTGATTCAAACTGTATCTTGCCAATACTAGATAAATTGTTATTATATTACATATATTGTTACTAAAAAGATATAAAAATTTTCAATTCTTTTTTCATATGTTGGAACTTATTACAATATTATAATAACTAAGTAATTTTAATTTAAATCATAACTGGGGTTTTATATACTTTAAAACTAATAATAAATCTATGAAATTTAAAAGTATAATTATAATATCTGAAATTTTAGAAAATAAAATTCCTGAAAAATTTTTATTATCTTTAAGGGAATTTTTACTTAGCGGGTCTATTTTTACCGAAGCATCTGAATTTTTAGCGGGAATAATAATTTTTATCATAGTTACTGAAACTGTTCTAGTAACTATTTCTTTTATATTTAATCTGCCATCATCTTTATTATTTGTGCCTTTTTTAATTTTTCCAGCAGTTTATACATATGTTTCTGTAAAGCATGAAAAAAATGTGGCGGAAATCGAACAGTCAGCCCCTGATTTCTTAAGGCAGTTGTCTTCGATGTTAAAGGTGGGTCTGAGTTTTGAAAATGCAATGGAAGATATGTCTAAATACGGTAAAGGACCTCTTTACGATGAAATGCGTAGAGCAATTTTGGAAATACGTATGGGTAGGAATTTTGATGAATCCTGGATTGCAATGAGTAAGCGATTAAAGTCTAGGGAACTTGAAAGAATTTTTATTATAATTCTTGATGGTCGTAAAAGTGGATCCAGTATGGCTGATGTGATCATGAATGTTTCTGATGATTTGAGGGAGCTGCTTGCAATCAAACGTGAGAGAAAATCTTCAGTTATGATGGCAGTCATGTTTTTAATCATTTCTGCTGTTATTGCAACTCCATTTGCTTTGGGTATGGTTAGTGTATATTCCGGATTCATGGAAAGTTTCGGTCAGGTAACTGATTTGGTAGCTATTGCGCCTCTTGCAGGACAATTTTATTTAATCATCCATTCTTTTTTGGTTGGGATGATTATAAGTGTTATCATGTATGGAAGCTTTAGGAAAGGCATTAAGTTTTCTGTTCCTATTGTTGTGGTGTCTTATGTGATATTCTATTTCATATCTAATTTTGGCAGTGTAATGCTTACCGGTGGATTTTAGTTAAAATTACTTTTTGGGGTCAATTTTAAGCTAAAGAGGTTATATTGCATGTAAAATAAGCAAAAACTTATATTTTTATTTTATCATAATTAATGATGGTGATAAAATGGACAATAATGCTCAAGCTTCAGCAGAATTAATTTTATTGTTTGGTGGAATTATGGTGGTGGTATTGCTTGCAGTTTACATGTATAAGAATTATATTCGTGACCTTGGCGGTGAAATCCAATCCAGGGAAACTGCTGAGCTGAATAATAAATTAGAAGAAATTTCAGAGATTTTTACCTGAACACATATTTGTCAATAAGCCATAATGCAGGTATTGAAATTAAACAGAATAGGGATATTGCTGGAGGATAAATGAAATAACCTATTATATAACCAATAAGCATTAATGCTAGCATGCAATATAATGATTTATTGTCTTTAAGAGCAACTTGCAAAGCAATATTTCCTTTGTCTGATCTTTTAAGGGCTTCGGCAATGAATATTGATATTATTGCAGTTGTTACAAAGTCAAGGCCATATGCTGCATGCGCGATAAATGAATTGAAGTTTTCTGCGACAAATATTGTTAAATACGGAAGCAATGATAAAACAAATAAAGATAATGCAGTTA
>OCTX012265519.1_pt1 | contig 27394 bp, 24 predicted proteins | sample 1539691 | NCBI WGS metagenome assembly OCTX01 (sample SAMN02144231, study PRJEB22623) | gut metagenome | biome: sheep rumen | host: Ovis aries | place: New Zealand
GCCCCGCCGCGAAACGGCGGGTCTTTCAGTCTGAATATCCAGGGAAAGGAATGCATGGAATGGTTACGGCGATCTTGACATTGATTGCGCTCGCTCCGGTCGGCGACGAATGGCAGAACAATCAGAAGCTTGGACTCGGCAAGGAACCGGTGAGGGCGGCGTTTTCCTCCTTCTCCACGCTTGAAGGCGCACTCAAGATTCTGCCGCAGCATTCCGATCGCACCGTCTCGCTCGACAGCGAGACCGACTGGGTGTTCAACTGGGCGCCGACCCCCGACAAGAAGGGCACGGGCGAGTGGGCGCTCATCAAGGTTCCCTGCTCCTGGCAGGCGATGGGGGCGGGAAAAAACGGCGGCTGGGGAACGCCGCTTTACACCAATATAACCTATCCCTTCCAGCCTGACGCCCCCGGCGGTTCCCGCGTCATGCTCGATCCGCCCGGACAGTATACGAGTTTCGCCGAGCGCAATCCGGTAGGCATCTACCGCCGCAACTTTACGATCGAACGCAAAAACGCGAAAGATCGCTATTTCCTGAAGTTCGATGGCGTCGACAGTTTCTTCTACCTGTGGGTGAACGGGCGCTACATGGGATTCTCCAAGGATTCGCGCACGCCGGCGGAGTTTGATGTGACATCGATCGTCCACTCGGGCGTCAATTCGGTGCGGCTCGAGGTCTACCGCTATTCCGACGGCAGCTACCTTGAGGATCAGGACATGTTCCGGCTTTCGGGAATCTTCCGCCATGTGTGGCTCATTTCGCGTCCGAAAGACCGGATCAGGGATTTCTTCCTCACCGCCGCGCCCGCCAAGGAAGGCGACTATTCCGGCGATTGGATTTTGAATGCGGAGGTCGAGGGCGATGTTGAACTTTCGCTCTACACTTGGGATGACGAACTGGTCGGGCGGACGACGGACAAGACGCTCGTGGTGGAATCGCCCAGGCTCTGGAGCGCGGAAGAGCCGAATTGCTACAAGGTCGTGCTTTCCAACGGGAGCGAATTCGTGAGCGCGGTCTTCGGATTCCGTGTGAGCGAGATCAGGGACGGCAGATATTTCCTCAACGGGCGGAAGATCAAGCTCAAAGGCGCGAATCTGCACGAGAGCGACCCGATGTACGGCCACTTCGTGCCCGACTCGCGCCGCGAGCAGGACGTGGAGATGCTCAAGGCGGCGAACTGCAATACGGTCCGCTGCTCGCACTATCCGCAGGACGACTACTTCTATTATCTCGCCAACACGCGCGGCCTGTATGTCGTGGACGAAGCGAATGTCGAGACGCACGGCTACGGCTACGGTGAGAATTCGCTTTCGCACCGCCCGGAGTGGCGCGACGCGACGGTGGCGCGCAATCTGGCGATGGTCGAGCGCAACAAGAACCATCCCTGCGTAGTCATCTGGAGCTACGGCAACGAGGCGGGGCCCGGAGAAAACTTCGCCGCCGCGCGCGATGCAATCAAGGCGCGCGACACGACGCGTCCAACGCACTACGAGCGCGACTGGAGCGTGGCCGACATGGACGGCTGCCAATACCCGGCGGTCGACTGGGTTTGGCAGAAGGCGGCGGCTTCTTCTTCGCCCAAGCCGTTCTACATCTCCGAGTATGCCCACAACATGGGCAACGCGATGGGCAATTTGAAGGACTATCAGGACGCCATCGAAAGTTCCGATGTCATCTTGGGCGCGACGATTTGGGACTGGGTGGACCAGGGGCTTTGGAAGAAGACAGGCGATGGCGACAAGAAGATTCTGGCCTTCGGCGGCGAATTCGGCGACAAGCCCAATGACGGCATGTTCTGCATGAACGGCTGCGTCCTTTCCAACCGCACCCCCGAGCCGGGCTATTCTGAAATCGCCCATGTCTTCCAGAATTGGAGCGTCACGCCGGGCGAAAACCATGCCACCTTCACGGTCAGGAACAAGAACTACTTCGTCGATTCGCGCAATGTGACGTGTTCGTGGACGGCGTATCGCGGCGGCGAGCCTTTTGCGCGCGGCAATGTCAATCTTGCCGAAGGCGGACCGGTGCGCGATCCGCACATCAAGCCCCAGACCGGGCGGACCTTCAATATGCCGCCGCGCGTGCTCAGTGTCTGGCGCGACTACGGCGGGGTGTGTGCGATCCGCTTCAAGTTCACGGAAAACGGGCGGCAGATTGCGTCCGACCAGATCGATTTCCCCGTCGAACGCAGGCTTTTCGATGGCGATGCCGGCGAAGTCGCCGCAGAGACGACCGCCGGCGGCGCGGTGCTCAAGGCGCAAGGCACGAGCGTGACCATCTCCGCCGCGACGGGACTGCCGTCTTCCGTCTACCGCAAGGATGCCGCGGGAATGCGCGAATTGCTCGCGTCGCCGATGAAACTCGATGCGTTCCGTTCGCCGGTCTCCAACGAGGAATATTTCAAGAAGATGTGGCTTGCGCTGGGGCTCGACGATCTCAAGGCGACCGATTGCCAGCTTGGCGCAATCGAGACTGGCGAGGACGGTTCCAAGAGCGTCCTCTCCAAGGCCGTGTGGCAGGGCAACGAAAAGGCACGGCTCAAATTCGCAGTGGCCGCGAAGTGGACGATGCACGCGAACGGCGAACTTGTCTGCGCGGTGAAAATCCGTCCGCTCGGACCCAAGGCGGAAATTCCGCGCATCGGACTTGCCTGGAGTCAGAAGCGTGATGATGCAGACCTTGTGCAGTGGTTCGGGCGCGGGCCGTTCGAAAACTATCCCGACCGCAAGTCCGGCGCGTTCATCGGCCGCTGGCAATTGACGCCGGCAGAGTTCTTCTTCCCCTATTCGCGCACCGAGGACTGCGGCAACCGCGAAGACGTCTACGGTTTCCGGTTTGTGAACGGCATTACGGTGCGCACGCTTGGCGAACAGTTCTCGCTCTCGGTCAATCCGTGGACGGCGGCGCAGCTCATGGCGTGCGTCCATGCCGAGGAATTGCCGCAATCCGAGGCGACGCAAGTCGGGATATTCGCGGCGGTGCGCGGTCTTGGCGGCGCCAGCTGCGGCCCGGCGCCGATCGAGCGCGATATCGTCAGGACGGATCGCGATTTCGATATGATCTTCACCCTGAGCGTGAACGACGAGCGGCTCGACCCGCGCGAACTGCCTGCGGAAGGGGTAATGACGGCGCTTGACGCGCTCTTGCCCGAACGCGCGGCGGCAATTGCCGACAAGATATCCATGTGCTCGAGCCGCGAGCCCGACCACGGCGAGCCCGACCATCTCATCGACGGCGACCTCGATACCATCTGGCATTCGCAGTATGGTACCACGATGGGCAACTTCCCGCATGTGATCGCGGTGGAGCTTGCTGCGCCCAAAAAGATGAAGGGGCTTAAGGTGTGGCAGCGCCAGATCGGCGTCAACGGCATGCTCAAGGATGTCAAGCTGGAGATCAGCGCCAACGGCGAAACGTGGCGCGACATGGGCGTCTATACGCTCGCCACGACGCGCGACGAACAGGATATCGTCTTCCCGGTCGCGGTTGAGGGCGTAAAGTTCTACCGCCTTACCGCACTCAACAACCATGCGGGCAACGACTATGCGGCGCTCGCGGAAGCGGAGATTATCGAAGAATGAACGAATCTGATACGTCGCGGCACTTTCTGCGCCAGTGGATCGAGGGCGATGTCGCCGCCGGGAAAACCGGCGGCAAAGTGGTGACGCGCTTCCCTCCGGAACCGAACGGCTACATCCATATCGGACACGCTAAGGCGATTTGCGTGGATTTCGGCATGGCGGAGCTCTTCGGCGGCGATTGCCATCTCAGAATGGACGATACGAATCCGGCCAAAGAGTCCGACGAATATGCCGAGAACATCAAGAAGGACATTTCGTGGCTCGGCTTCAAGTGGTCGGGCGAGGGCGACGGCAAGGAGCCGGGCTTCTACAATGCGTCGAACATGTTCGACAAGATGTACGAAATCGCGGAGAATCTCATTCGCGCCGGTCAGGCGTATTGCTGCAATCTGACGCAGGAGGAGTGGAAGGCGTACCGCGGAGTTCCGGAGAAGCCGGGCGTTCCGTCGCCGCGCCGCGACACGCCGCCGGAGGAGAACCTGCGCATATTCCGCGAGATGCGCGACGGGAAATACGCCGATGGCGAGTGGTGCCTCAGGGCGAAGATCGACATGGCTTCGCCCAACATCCATTTCCGCGATCCGGTGATCTACCGCATCCGCCACGTTTCGCACTATCATCTGGGCGACAAGTGGTGCGTCTACCCGATGTACGACTTTGCGCACCCGATCGAGGACGCGCTCGAAGGCGTGACGCATTCGATGTGCACGCTCGAGTTCGAGGTGCACCGTCCGCTTTACGACTGGGTGGTGGACAGGCTTGACGAAATGGGGCTTCTGGTCGAGCGCGGCGGCGTGAAAATCCGTCCGCAGCAGCGCGAGTTTGCGCGTCTCAACCTCACGCATACCGTGATGAGCAAGCGGCTGTTGCTCCAGATGGTGCAGACGAAAGTCGTCGATGGCTGGGACGATCCGCGCATGCCCACCGTGTGCGGGATGCGCCGCCGCGGCTTCACGCCCGGCGCAATCCGCGAGTTCTGCGAGCGCATCGGCGTGTCCAAGACGGAAAGCGAAAGCGACCCCGCGCTCCTCGAGTGGTGCGTGCGCGAGGAGCTCAACAAGACCGCGACGCGACGCATGGCGGTGCTCGATCCGGTGAAAGTGGTCGTGGACAACTTCGTGGGGTCGCGCGAAATCGAACTTCCCGACAATCCGCTGGACGAAGGCGCGGGGACGCGCAAGATGGTTTTCGGACGCGAGATCTGGATCGACCGCGCAGACTTCATGGAAATACCGGAGAAGAAATTCTTCCGCATGGCGCCGGGGCAGGAGGTGCGGCTCCGTGGCGCATGCATTTTCAAGTGCACCGGCTGCATCAAGGACGAATCCGGCAAGGTCGTGGAGATCCACGGCACTTGGGACGAGCAGAGCTGGGGCGGCAATGCCGTCGACGGCCGCAAGGTCAAGGGAACGCTCCACTGGGTCGATGCCGCGACCGGCGTGCCGGTGAAGGCAAGGCTCTACGAGTCGCTGTTTTCGGAGAAAAATCCGCTTAAAGACGGGCCGGAGAAGTTTCTCGACTATCTCAACCCCGGTTCCGTGCGCGAGGTGTCCGGGTTTGCCGAGCCTGCGCTTGCCGACGCGAAGCCGGGCGAGCGCTTCCAGTTCGAGCGCACCGGATATTTCGTCAAGGATCGGGACGGCGCCTTCAACCGCACCGTGACGCTCAAAGATTCCTACAAGCCGGCATGAGAAGAGTCGTCGTAACGGGCATGGGCGTCGTGAGCGCCCTTGGGCAGAATGCCGCCGATGCGTTTGCGCGGCTCAAGCGGACGGAGAATTGCGTCTCTGCGCTTGAAGAGCTCGGCGAATACAAAGGACTCAACACGCGCCTCGCGAGCACCATCGATTTCGTCCGGCCGGAGCATTGGAACCGCAAGACGACGCGCTCGATGGGCTTGGTTTCGATGTATGCGCTCAAATCCGCCGAGGAGGCGATAGCCCAGGCCGGGCTTGCGGCGTCGGATCTGGAGAGCGGCAAGACTGGCATCGCCTACGGCAGCTGCTCGGGTTCGATTCCTCCGCTGCTCGATTTCCATTCGATGCTCGAGACGAAAGAGGTGGTGGGCATTACGAGCGGCACATACATAAAGCTCATGCCCCAGACGGCAGCATGCAATCTTTCGGTGCACTTCAAGACGCACGGGCGGCTGGTGCCGACCGGCACTGCGTGCACCTCGGGATCGCTCGCGATCGGCAGCGCCTACGAGCTGATCAAATTCGGCAAGCAGGATATGATGATCGCCGGCGGCGGCGAGGAGTTCAGCGCGACGCAAGTGGCGGTTTTCGATACTTTGTATGCTACGTCGGTCAAAAACGGCGAGCCCGGGAAGTCTCCCGCTCCATATGATCGCGACCGCGACGGGCTGGTGATCGGCGAAGGCGCGGCGACGCTGATCCTTGAGGAACTCGATCATGCGAAAGCGCGCGGCGCGAAAATCTTTGCCGAGGTCGTGGGATTCTGCGAAAACACCGACGGCACCCATGTGACCAATCCCAACGCCGAGACGATGCAGGTCGCCCTCAAGGGTGCGCTCGCCGACGCAGGGCTCGCGCCGGAGGCGATCGGCTATGTGAACGGGCACGGCACCGCCACCAAAGCCGGCGACATCGCCGAGACCGCGGCGACCCGCGCCGCTCTTGGATTCGCCGCCCCGATTTCCTCCACCAAAAGCTATGTGGGCCACACCTTGGGCGCTTGCGGCTCGCTGGAAGCCATCCTCACCATAATGATGATGAACGAGGGATGGTTCCACCCGACGCTCAACCTCGCAAACCCGGATCCCGCCTGTGCGGAGCTCGATTACATAATGGGCGCAGGGCGCAAGATGGACGTGGAGTATGCGATGAGCAACAATTTCGCCTTCGGCGGCGTAAATACGTCTCTCGTCTTCCGCCGTTATGCGGACTAACTACCACACACACACGACTTGGTGCGACGGCAGGGATTCCGCCGAAGCGATGGTGCAGGCTGCAATCTCCAAGGGGTTCGCGGTCCTCGGCTTTTCCAGCCACATGTCGTTCCCGGAAAACTCGCCGTGGACGCTCGATCCTGGACGCGGCCTCGATTATGTGCGCGAAATCCGTGCGCTTGCGGAGAAATACCGCAGTCAGATCAAGATTCTTTGCGGAGGCGAGGCCGACTTCATCCCCGGCGTCACCGATCCCGACCGCTCGCGCTACGCACACTTGGGTCTCGATTATATCATTGGTTCGGTGCACGAAGTAATCGCGCCGGATGGCGGCAGAGTGAGCGTGGACAATACGCCGGAACTCCTTGCCGAAGGGATACGCAGCCATTTCCAGAGCGATGCGCGCTCGTTCGTGGAGGCCTATTTCCGTCAGCAGACCGAGATGGTCGAGCGGTTCGATTTCGATGTCGTCGGACATCCCGATCTCGTGAGAAAGTTCAACCGCAAGCATCCGTATTTCGACGAGTCGGCCAAGTGGTATCTGGAACTGGAGCGCGAATTTGCCGCCGTGCTCGCCAAGTCCGGCAAGAGAACGGAAGTCAATACCGGCGCCATAAGCCGCGGGTGGCTTGACGACGCCTATCCTGCCGCACCGTTCCGCGAAATGCTCCGCTCGTCGGGAGTGCAGTTCATTCTTTCGTCCGATGCCCATTCCGCAAGCGGCATCGACTGTGCGTTCGACCGCTTTGCCGCCGCCGAGGCTTTCACGGAACTCTGATGGAAGTCAAGATCGAAGAATCGTGGCGGCAAGTGCTGTCGGGGGAGTTCGCGAGCGATTACTTCCGCCGCCTGGCGGATTTCGTCAAGGATGCATACGCGAAAGGGCGGTGCTATCCTCCCGGCAGGTTTATTTTCGAGGCGTTCAACCGCACGCCGTTCGACAAGGTGAAAGTAGTCATCATTGGACAAGATCCATACCATGGGCCGGGCCAGGCGCACGGACTGTGCTTCTCGGTTCTGCCGCCTTGCAAGATGCCGCCCTCGCTCGTCAACATCCGCAAGGAACTCGAGGCGGAATTCGGCGTAAAGATTGACTGGAAGGACGGCGACCTTTCGCGCTGGGCGGATGACGGCGTGCTCCTGCTCAATTCCACGCTTACCGTCGCGGAAGGCAAGCCTATGAGCCACTCCGGCCAAGGCTGGGAGCGGTTTACCGATGCCGTGGTGCGCGTCTTGAACGAGCGGCGCGACAATCTGGTCTTTATCCTCTGGGGTGCCAGCGCACAGAGAAAAGGGGCGGCAATCGACCGCCGCCGCCATCTCGTTTTAGCGTCGGCGCACCCGTCGCCATTGTCGGCGCATCGCGGTTTCTTCGGTTGCGGACATTTCAAGGCGGCAAACGATTATCTCGCCGCGCACTCCGTAACGCCTATTCGCTGGTTTTGAGGGTTCTTTTTTTTTTTTTTTTCTTTCTTTGCCTTGTAAATTTCCCTGGACTTCGTAGTCTAGCCTCCTTTCCTTCGTAATCCAGCTCCCTCGACTTCATAGTCCAGCCCTCTGGACTTCATAGTCCAGCCTCCTTTCCTTCGTAGTCTAGCCCTCTGGACTTGGTAGTCCAACCTGCTGGACTACGCGGTTCAGTGCCCTCGACTGCTATATTGACAGATTTTTGCAAATTGTCAAAATAGTGTATTGACTTTTGAGTGCGAGATATGATAGAATACCCGCCAATTTGACAAAAACAAAGGATGTGTCAATCATGAAGAAAATATTTGCGGTTGGATTTGCGGCGGCGATGGCGGTTGCGGGAAGCAGCGCGTTTGGTGCCGGATTTGGCATTTACGAGGCCTCGTCGCGCGGAAACGGCATGGCTGGAGCCTTGGTGGGCGGCACTGGCGACGCTACGGCCGTCTACTACAACCCTGCCGCTTTGACGGATGTCACGAATGTGTCAGTCTCCGCCGGCGTCACGTTCATCAATCCGTTCTGCGATGTGACGGTGAACCATCAGCCGCAGACGAAGATGAATCCGGGCTGGTTCACGGCGCCCAACTTCTACTTGTCCGTGCCGCTGACCGACCGCATCGTCGTGGGCTACGGCAACTATTCGGAATTCGGCCTCGGCACCAAGTACGGCCAGCACTGGGCCATGGCCGGAGATACGATCGATACGACCATCATTCAGTATACCTTCAATCCGGTATTGGCCGTGAAGCTCACCGATTGGTGGTCGGTCGCCGCCGGTGCGCGCATCAGCTATATCGACTTTGAGAATCACAAGCGCCCGATGTGGGGGCCTTCCGCCGGCGTCCTTACCGCCAACGCCAAGAGCAGGCTTCATGGCGACGACATCAACGCCGGCTGGCTGGTCGCGAGCAACTTCAAGATCACCGACAAACTCAAACTGGGCGTCATGTACCGCTCGCGCATCAACCATGTGATCAAGGGCGATTTCAATGTCAACGGCGGCATCTATTCCCCGCTCGGTCTCGCGGTGCCGATGTATGCGCACTCGCCGGCCAAGGCGAAGCTCACGCTGCCGCAGTCGCTCACCGTCGGTCTCAACTACGACATAACCGACGATTGGCGCGTGGGCGTGACGGCGATGGCGATCGGCTGGAGAAGCGTCGACAAGATCAACTTCAAGATTCCGGCCGTTGTCGCAGGGCAGAAGGCGGGCTATGTGCAGAAACTCAACTGGAAGGACACTTTCCGCCTGGGCTTCGGCACGGAATACGACATCAACGACTGGCTCACGGCGCGTTGCGGCTATACTTACGACCAGGATCCGACGACCGAGAAATACGGCACGACGATGCTGCCTTCCGGCGACCGTCACATCGTCCACACCGGTCTCGGCTTCAATCTTGCCGAAGGGCTGAGGCTGGACATCGGCTATTCGCTCGTGCTCATGGAGCGCGGCAGCCGCTACATCACGGTCAGGGATTTGACGGGCGGCACCCGGTATCACTTCAATTGCCGCAACTCCTACAGCCATCTCATCTCGGCGCAGCTCACCTACAACTTCTGATGGCGAACAAGATCGACCATAAAACCCGGAAGACGGAAATCATCGCCGCGAGCATCAAGTTGTTCGCGGTGCATGGTTACAGCGGCGTCAACTATGCGATGATCGCCAAGGCCTGCAAGATCTCGCGCACGCTGTTGTATACTTACTTCAAGGACAAACGGGCGATCTTCAATGCGGCGATCCGCGGCGTGACGCGCCGGGTCGAGGCGAAATACTACGATGTCATCCACTCGCGCCACAGCGCCGACGCGAAACTCCGTCAGATTTGCATCACGGCGTTTGCGATGCTTTTCGACAATCGCGACTTCGTGTGCGTAATCAGCGACTATCTCGCGGAACTCCGGCGCAAGGGCACGCCGGTGCCGCAGAACTACATTCTGCGCCACACGCTTGGCCTACGGCGCATAATCCACTCGCTTATCATCGAGGCCAAGCACAACGGCGAATACCGCGCCGATGTCGACGCCGACCGCCTCACTACAATTCTTTATTCGCAGTTCGAGGCGGTGGCGTTGCGTATTGTCATCACCGGCAACGCCGAACTTTCCGAATCCATCGATCAAGTGGACGGAATTATCTTTTCGCTCCGCGCTTGAATCGTCGGCGGATTTTTGGTATAATATCCGCAAAACCGCGATTTTCGCGAATCGCGGCCTGGTGATTGACCGAACCCGGAAAACTTGAAGACAAACTCGCAGAACGCTGCATCCGAATTCTACGACCGCGACTACACTAAAGCCGCGGCGTACGGTCGGCTTTGGGCATATGTCCGCCCCTACCGGATGCGGCTTTTTCTGGGTATCTTGAGCGGTATGCTCATGGCGGGCACGCTCGTGCCGCTGTTCCAGCTCGTGCGCCCGGCGACGATGCATATCGAGGGTAGCGGAGCCAGGAGCGCGGAACCGGCGGCGGCAGATACGACGCCCGAGGAACCGGCGGCGGCCACAATGCCCAAGGAACTGGCGACGGCGGAAAAATACGCTAAAAAACTCGGGATTGAGTTAGTCGATAAAAACGGCGTTATGCACGGCGGCATTGTGCTTTTGATCATCGTCGTGCTGCCGCTTGCGGCGGGATTGCGGCTGGCGCTCAAGTTCTGCAACCAGTATTGTCTTTCGTGGGTGGGGGCGCATGCGACCATGGACATCAGCTGCGACCTGTTCCGCCACGCACAGCGCCAATCGCTGGAATTCTACTCCCGCGCCGACATGGGCAAACTCATGCAGCGGGTTGTGGTCGATGCTTCAAGCGTCCGCACGATAGTGCAGTCGGTGATTGCCGACCTCGCGGAGGCGCCGTTCGAGATCGCGGTTTCGATAGGCTACATCGTCTGGTATGCAATCGCCAACCGGATGCTCCCGACGCTCGTCATTCTGCTCGTCGCATTTCCGCTTTTCGTGATCCCAATCCGCACATGCGCATGGAAAATCCGCCAGTGGACGCGTGCGTCGCTGATGATGGCCTCTGGCGTGCTTGCGCGCGTCCATGAAGTCCTTACCTGCATCAAGCTCGTGAAGTCCTCCGACAGCGAAGAAGGCGAGAATATGCGTTTCCGGGCGGCAAATCGAACCTTTGTGAAGACGACGCTGCGGGCGGTGCGGCTGCAGGAGCTCGTGCGGCCGATGATGGAATTCATCGGCGTGATGCTGATCTGCCTTTTCGTGTGCTGGTGTTTCTGGAAAGACATCACGCTTGATCAGGTATTGCCGATGCTTGCGCCGCTGCTCGTCATCTACAAGCCGGTGAAGAAACTTGCCAAACTCCAGGTAATCGTGGAAACGGCGATGGCGTCCTTGACGCGCATTTGGTCGCTCATGGATTTGCACACGGAGATATTGGACGCGCCCGACGCGCAAGGGAAGGCGGGATTCGACGACCGCATAGTTTTCGAGGACGTGTCGTTCAAATACGAGACGCAGGAGCGCATGGCGGTCAAGGGCGCGAGTTTCGAGATCAGAAAGGGGCAGAAAGTCGCGGTCGTGGGCGGCACGGGATCGGGCAAGTCCACCCTCGCGTCGCTGCTGGCGCGTTTTGCCGATCCCTGCGGCGGCAGAATCACGATCGACGGAGTGGACGTGCGCAAAATCAAGGGTGAAGATCTGCATCGGCTCGTCGGTGTCGTGAATCAGGAGACGCTGCTTTTCAACGAGCCGATAGCCTACAACATTGCATACGGCAAGATCGGCGCGGGCGAAGAAGAAATCGCGGCGGCGGCAAAACGCGCGAGCGCCCACGATTTCATCTTGTCCCAGCCCGAGGGCTACGGACGGATTTGCGGCGAGAAGGGATTTGCGCTCTCCGGCGGCGAAAGGCAGCGCGTTTCGATTGCGGCGGCGATTCTGCGCAATTCGCCGATTTTGATTCTGGACGAGGCGACGAGCGCACTGGATACCGTGACCGAACGACAGGTGCAGGATGCGCTCGAAAAACTCATGGAGAACCGCACGACATTTGTGGTCGCGCACCGGCTCTCGACCGTGCGCGACGCCGATCTCATCCTCGTGATGAAGGATGGCGAAATCGTCGAGCGCGGCACTCACGACGATCTCTACGCCGCAAAAGGCATCTACCGAAACCTTTGCGATATGCAGAAAAATGGCTAAAGAATACCGGGCAGAATTTTTCGACCGCGAATACACGATCCGCGAGGTTGCCCCGCGCGTGTGGAGGTATATGCGCCCTTATGCCTGGCGGCTCGCGCTAGGTCTGTTCTGCGGGCTGGTGGTCGCCGGCGTGCTCGTGCCGTTCTACCAGACTATCCAGCCCGCCGTCGCCGCGGCGGGCGGAGAAGAGGTGGCGCGGGTTTCTGTAGAGCCTGGCGCCACCGCCCCTGCGCCCAAGGAATCCAAGAACAAACTCGACAAGAAAATCGCCAAGGCGGCGAGACTGCCTTCATGGTACAAGGACGTCGAGAAATTCGCCGCCAAACTCGGCTTCCGCTTCACCGACGACGAGGGGCACATGAAAGGCCCGATGCTTTTCCTCGTGCTGATAGTCGTGCCCGCGATAATGTTTCTGCGGCTGATGCTGGGGTATTTGAACCGCTATTGTCTGCAATGGGGGGCGCAAAAGGCGATTGCAGATCTGCGGTGCGACATGCTCCGCCATGTGCAGAATCAGTCAATGCAGTTTTTCGGGCGCGTTGACGTCGGGCAGCTCATGATGCGCATCAACGGCGACCCCGGCACGCTCGGTCTCGTGATGACCACCATACTTTCCGAGCTCGCAATCGCCCCGTTCGAAATCGCCGTCTCTATCGGGTTTGTCGTTCATTTCGCGATCGCCAACGATATGCTTTACATGACGGGGATTCTTGCCGTCGGGTTGCCGCTGTTCGTGGGTCCGATAGTGCTTCTCGGGCGCAAACTCCGCAAGTGGGCAAAGCGTTCGCTCCAGCAGGGGACGGTAATCGGCTCGAAGCTGCATGAGGTCGTCACTTGCATCAAGCAGGTCAAGGCGTGCGGCAACGAGGAATATGAGGACGACGCCTTCCGCAGCGTCTACCGCAAGCAAATGAAGATTATCCTCCGGGCGCTTAGAGTCGGATTGATGGTCGGGCCGACGGTCGAAGCGGTCGGGCTCCTGATCGTCGGCGGGTTCATCATTTGGTGCTTCTTGTTTTCGGTTCCGCTTTCGCGGATTCTGCCGATGCTCGCGCCGCTCATGATCATCTACAATCCGATAAAAGAACTTTCCAAACTTCAAGTCCAGATGCAGCAGTCTATGGCGGCGATGTCGCGTATTTTCTCGACCTTGGATGTGCATATGGAGCTGCCGCAGCCGGAAAATCCGGTGAAATTGGATGATTTCACCGATGCCATTCGCTTCGAAAACGTTTCTTTCCGCTATGATACTGCGGACAAGGATGCGGTCAAGAACGCTAGTTTCGAGATCAGGAAGGGGCAGAAGGTCGCGGTGGTGGGCATGACGGGATCTGGCAAGTCCACGCTTTCTGCGCTGCTGGCGCGGTTTTACGATCCTTATGCCGGGAGGATTGCGATCGATGGCGTGGACTTGAAGGAATTGGACATCCACTCGCTCCGGTTGCGGGTTGGATCGGTTCTCCAGGAAGCGCAGATTTTCAACGATACGATCGCAGCGAACATTGCATACGGAAATCCCGGCGCGACGGAGGCGGATATCGTCCGGGCGGCAAAGCTCGCCAACGCCCACGATTTCATCATGGCCCATCCCGACGGCTATCAGCGCATCGCAGGCGAGAAGGGCAGTTCTCTCTCCGGCGGCGAACGCCAGCGCATCGCCATCGCGCGCGCAGTCCTCAAAGATCCGCAAGTTCTGATCCTCGATGAAGCCACGAGTGCGCTCGACAACAAGACCGAGCGCGTCGTGCAGGACGCGCTCGACCGGCTTCAGAAGGATCGCACGGTGTTTGCGATAGCCCACAGGCTTTCGACAATCAGAAATTCCGATCTTATTCTGGTGATGCGCGAGGGCGAAATCGTCGAGCGCGGACGCCACGATGAACTATATGCGTTGGGCGGCGTATACCGTCAGCTTTGCGATATGCAAGGAGAGAAATGAAGAAAGTCTTGTTTTGGGGACGGTTTGATCCCGGCTATTCGCGCAACCGCGTGGCGGCGCAGATGTTCCGCGATCTCGGCTGGGAAGTCGAGTATTTCTTCGTCAAGGCGTGGCCGCGCTTCGGAGATGTCGAAGCCGCGCTCCGGCGCGTCGGGACGCCTGATCTCGTATGGGTTCCGGTTTGCCGCCAGCGCGACATTCTCGCCGCCTGCCGCTGGGCGCACCGCCGCGGCGTCAAGGTCGTGTTCGATCCGATGATTTCCGCATGGGACAAGAAAGTCCTCGAGCAGCGAAAGTGGAAGGCCGGGGAGTCTCGCGCCAGGAAACTCCTGAAGCTCGAAACGAAGATGATGAACGCCCCGGACTTCGTCACTTGGGACACATCCTGCCATGTGGATTTCGCCGTGCGCACGTTCGGCGTGCCTCGCGAAAAAATGCAGGAGGTCTACACCGGGACGGACGAGAAGGTCTTCACTCCCCAGCCGCCTGCGCCGCCCGCCGCGGACGGCAAGTTTCGCGTCCTCTATCATGGCGCATATCTGCCGCTGCACGGGACGGAGTTCCTGGTCGAGGCGGCGCGGCGCACGCAGCATCTGCCTATCGTATGGAGTTTTCTCGGCTGGGGCGCGTACAAGGCGCAGACCGAAGCCCTCGCCGCCGGGCTTCCCAACGTCCGCTTCCTCGAAAAGGTCCCGTATGTGAAAGTTCCGGAGGTGATTGGTGCGCACGATGTCGTGGTGGGGGTCTTCGGCACGACCGAAAAAGCTTCGCGTGTAATCGGCAACAAGGTCTTCGAGTGCATGGCTTGCGCACGTCCGACGATAAACGAGTTTTGCACCGGGTATCCGGAATCGGCTAAGACTTGCGAGGCGATCAAATTCGTGCCGCCCGGCGATGCCGATGCGATTGTCCGCGCAGTGGAGGAATACCGCGCCGCGTGGCCGGAGAAGGGTGCCGAGTATTGCCGTGCGGCGAGAGATTTCTTCGAGCGCGAGCTCTCAATGGAGACTTGCCGCCGCCAACTCGCGCAGGTTCTCGAAAAGGTGCTCGGCGCGAAATAATGGGCAGGCGCAATATTTTCCTGTTCGTCCTCTGGCCCAAAGCCAGATCCAAGGAAGCGGAAATGATCGACGAAATTTCCCGCCGCCTCCGCATCCTCGGCACTTGCGAGGTCGCATGGCCGCGCGGCGAATGGATTAAACGGTTTAAAGATTTCTACGGATTCGGTTCGTCTTTCATGTGGTGGAACAAGTACCGCAAATGCGGGCGCGGCCTGTTCAAGGTTGTTGTCGTGGAGGATGTTGCGCCAGTCTGGTTCCAGAGTGAGGATTCGCGCTCGCGGGTAATGCAGATGGACAGAAATATCCATTCGCTCAAAAAACATCTCCGCGAATTGTCCGAGCATTCCAATGTCGTCCACGCCTCCATGTCGCATATTGAAACCGACGAGGAAATCCGCAGCCTCTTCGGGGTTGATACGGAAACATTCGTCGCCTCGCTCGAGTCTGGTTCGCTAGAGACGAAGAAACCATATATTCCCTATGCGCTTGATGTCATTCACAAGTCCATGAAAAAACGGCTTCGTTCCATGGTGCTGCGGTTCTTTGCCGCCGTGCGCCGGGATTCAAGCCCCAAGGCCGTGTTTTATCATGACATCGGACTCAAGTGGACGCCAATGGGCACGCCCAAACATCTCTTTTTTGCGCACATGCGCCTCTTGCGTCCTGGCGACATGGTGTGTTTCGACGACGGCTTTCGCGGAATATGGGATGCGCGGGACGAACTTAAAGCGGCGAATGTGCATCCGGTCGTCTTTATCGCTCCTGCGCTCGTCGGAGGCAAAAACTACCTTACTTGGGACGAAATGCGTACGCTGCAGGCGGAATACGGTTTTTCCTTCCAGTCGCACACTTGGAGCCACCAGACTCTCGCCGGCGAGTTCAACCATGAACTGCCGCCGCCGGACGAAGGACGCACCGAACAATGGTTCCGCCGCGAAATCGTTCTCTCCAAAGACGAGATCGAGCGCCGGCTCGGCAAGGGTGTGGATTCCATTTGTCTTCCCGTGGGGCATTTCTCCGATTCCGTCCTCGAGCGTTGCCGGGTTGCCGGATACAAATATGTCTACTCCAGCATTCCGGGAAATCTCGACGATGGATTTTTGCGCCATCGCTGTCTTGCCCAGGATCTGGACGAACGCGATTTCCGCGCCGTCTTGAATGGAGGAATGAACACGCTGGCGAAGCGCTATCTCAAGATGCACAAGACGAACGACAAGTGAAAATCCTTCATGCCATAACGAGTCTGCGGAAGTCCGCCGGAACCACCACCTTTGTAAAGGGCGCAGCCAATACGCTCGCCGAATCCGGTCACGACATGACAATCGCGATTCTCAAAATCGACGATCATTTTCTTGGCGAGCGGCCTTCCGGAAAAGTGAAAGTCGTCACTTTCGACGATATCCTTTCAGGCTCCGAATCGTTCGACATCGTGCATCTCCATGGGCTTTGGGAAATGCCGTTGATCAAGATGGCCCGTTGGGCGGCAAAGCGCAGGATTCGCATCGTCTGGTCGCCGCATGGCGCGATGTCGCCTTGGGCGATGCGACATAAATGGTGGAAGAAACGCATCTTCTGGCATCTCTTTCAGAAACGAGCATTGCGGCTGGCGGATTTGTTCCATGTCACCAGTGCCAAGGAGTCCGACTGGATTCGTGCGCTTGGCTTCGCCCAGCCGGTTGTCGATGCGCCGCTTGGCACCACGATTCCGCCGCCCCGCGATTCTAATCAAGCGGTCATCGACCATAAGCCGTCGGTTCTTTTTGTCGGACGCATTTACGTCGTCAAGGGGCTCGCGAATCTGCTTCGCGCCTGGGCGCTGTTGCCGGAAGCGCTTCGCGCCCGCTGGCGCCTCAGGATTGTCGGACCCGACCAAGCGGGCTACCGCAAGGAACTCGAGCTTCTTGCCGCCGCGCTCAAGGTGGACGGTAATGTAGAGTTTCCCGGCGAGAAGTTCGGGACTGAACTTGAGTGCGAATACGATGATGCAGGATTTCTCGTCTTGCCCAGTTTCACCGAGAATTTCGGTGCGGTCGTGGTTGATGCGCTGGCGCATTCCAAGCCGTGCATTGCGTCGATCTACACGCCGTGGCAGCGGCTTCAGACGGAGGGCTGCGGATGGTGGGTGGACAATACGCCGCGTGCGCTTGCCGAGGCGCTCCAGGCGATGATGGAGATGGCGCCGGAGGAGCGCGAAAAGATGGGCGAAAACGGTAGATGGTTTGCCGCGCGGGTCTATGCGTGGGACGCGATCGCCGCAGCATTGATTTCCGCATACGCAAAAATCGCTTGCAATTCGCGGGAAATAATTGTATAATATCGGCAATTGTTGCAACTTTCATCCACATCCACCAAAACCAGGAGGAAATGAAGACATGAAGAAACTACAGGGTCTCGTCGCGGCGGCGCATACGCCGTTCAACCCCGATGGCTCGATCAACCTGCCGCTTATCGCCAAGCAGGCCGAAACGCTGATAAAGCAGAAGGTCGTCGGCGTATATATCTCCGGCACTACCGGCGAGGGTATCTGCTGCAGCGTCGCGGAACGCAAGGCGGTGTTTGACGAGTGGGTGAAGGCGGCAAAGGGCAAGCTTATTCTCATCGCGCATATCGGCGCGCTCGCGCTCCCTGATGTGCAGGAGCTCGGCGCATATGCCGTCGAATGCGGAATGGACGCGACATCGATCGTGCCGCCGAACTTCTTCAAGCCCGGCAGCGTGGACGCGCTCATCGCCTATCTCAAGGAGGCGCTCAAGACTTCAGAGAAACTTCCGTTCTACTATTACCACACGGGCATGAGCGGTGTGAACTTCGATATGCAGACCTTCCTCGAAAAGGCCGACGGCGTAATCAAGAATCTCGCCGGCATCAAGTTCAACTACCCCGATCTCTACATGTTCCAGCGCTGCCAGCGCGCGTGCGGCGGCAAATACGACATCACCTGGGGCGTTGACGAGTGGTTCTCGGGCGCGGTTGCGATCGGCGCGGAGAGCGCGATCGGCTCCACCTACAACTATGCGGCGGGAATCTACTACAAGATTTGGGATGCCGTCAAGAAGGGCGACATCAAGAAGGCGAAGGCCGGCATGAAGAAAGTCTGCGATATCGTGGACATCCTCGTGCAGTACGGCGGCGTCGCCGGCGGCAAGGCGATGATGAAGGTCTGGGGGCTCGATATGGGCGGCGTGCGCGTTCCGAACGTCTCGCTGTCCGAGGAGGCCAAGGCCGACTGCGTCGCGCGCCTCAAGAAGATTGGCTACAAGTAATCCCCAAGTGGGCCCAGGAAAAACAACAGGCGAGGCCGCCGCATGACGGTACTTTGTACGATCATCGCGGCGGTCGTGCCGTTTCTGGACGAGCCGCAGCTCAAAAAATACTACTCGGCTTCGAGCGTCTACGCCATCTACAATACCAAGAGCGAAGACGTCTACACCGAAACCCAGAATCCCGTAGCGGCGCTCATGGGAGTTTGCAGGCATTACGGAAAACTCCCCGAGGCGGCGAGAAAGTTCAACCGGCAAAAGTCCGATGACGACAAGGCGTGGTTCTCCGCGCTCAACAAATTTGCGAAGCTCGCCGGCTTGAGAGACGACAACTTCGGGCAGATCAACAAGTGGAAGACGATGCTCTCGCGCACGATGAAGGTAAAGGACGCCAGGAAGGACATCGTGGAAGTCGAGAACGAACTTGCCTTCAAGAAAGAGGAGTTGCATTTGCGATCGTGGCTGGAGGCAAGGCAGCCGGTCTTGTGGGTGCGCGAAGCAATCGCCGGCGAAGAGCAGGACGACGACAACAAGCGCATCAACGGCGGCAAGCCTTTCCCGCTTACGGTCGTGCTGATCGACGGCGAGCGCGACGGCGGCGAATACCACTTCGTCTGGCCGCGCGGCAACGACCGTCGCTACAAAGACATAAAGTCGGGCTGGCACAAGCCCATCGACCTTTTCTATGATGTCAACCGTTCGATACTAATCTATTGGAGGCCATAAAATGAAATACTGGCAAGACTGGAACAGAAAATACCGCGCCGAACTTACCGGCAATATCATGCCGTTCTGGATGGAGCACGGCTTCGACCGCAAAAACGGCGGCGTATATACATGCGTCGACCGCGACGGCTCGCTCATGGACACGACGAAATCCGTCTGGTTCCAGGGGCGGTTCGGCTGGATGGCGGCGTACGCCTACAACCATATCGAAAAGAACAAGGAATGGCTCAAGGCGTCGAAGAGCTGCTGCGAGTTTCTCGAGAAGCATTGCTTCGACCCCGCCGACGGCCGCGCATACTTCGAGGTGACGGCGGAGGGCGTCGGGCTCAGGAAGCGCCGCTATGTCTTCAGCGAATGCTTCGCCGCGATCGCCTACGCCGAATATTCGCTCGCGTCCGGCAGGAAAGAGTGGGGCGAAAAAGCGGTGGAGCTTTTCAAGCGCATCCGCAAGTTCGTCGCCGAGGGCGACAAGTACATGCCCGCGAAATACGAGCCGGCGCTCAAGGCCCAGGGCCATTCGCTCACGATGATCCTCATCAACGTGGCAAACGTCCTCAAGCAGATTTCGGACGATCCCGTGCTCGATGAACAGATTACCGAGTCGATCGGGCTGCTGACGAAGTACTTCATCCATCCCGAATTCAAGGCGTTGCTGGAGATGGTGGGGCCAAAGGGCGAATTCATCGATACGCTCGCCGGGCGCGTCATCAATCCCGGACACTGCATCGAGACGAGCTGGTTCCTCATGGATGTCGCCGTCGAGCGCGGCGACAAGCAGCTTGTGAAGACCGCGCTCCAGATCCTCGACTGGTCGTGGGCGTGGGGCTGGGACAAGAAATACGGCGGCATCATTTCCTTCAAGGATTGCCGCAATCTGCCGCCGCAGTGCTACGAGCAGGACATGAAATTCTGGTGGCCGCAGTGCGAAACGATCATCGCCACCGCATATGCCTACAAACTCACGGGCAACGAGAAATACATGAAGTGGCACAAGCTCGTTTCCGAGTGGGCGTGGAAGCATTTGAAGGACAGGAAATATCCCGAGTGGTACGGCTATCTCCACCGCGACGGCACTGTGGCGCAACCAGCGAAGGGCAATATCTTCAAGGGGCCGTTCCACATTCCGCGCATGCTCGTGAAGATGCACGAACTCACGAAGGATATGTGAGCAGGCAGTGACCGACGCGCATTATCATGCCGACGCGAACCCTTCCTGGTGCAGGATGGGTTCGCGGCTTTTCGTCGGCACGCACCCCTGGCATCTCGCGGACTTTGACGAGCCTTCGCTCGTGGGGATGCTCGAGGCGGATGCGTCGCTAGGCGTTGGCGAGATCGGACTCGACAGGCTTCGCGAGCGCAGCATCTCCGGCGAGATGCGGCGCGTCTTCATGCGTCAGCTGACGATTGCGGCGTATTTTCGCCGCCCCGTCGTGCTGCATGGCGCCAAGTGCTGGGGCGAAGTCGTGGAGGCCGCAAAGCCGTTCAAGGGACAGATCCCCGCGTTTCTCTTCCACGGCTTTTCGCGCAGCGACGGGCTTTTGAAGGACATAATCGAGCTTGGCGGCTACATATCCGTGGGCGCGGCGATCTTGAACGACCATGCGGAAAACTACCGTGCGTTCGTGGCGAAGGTCCCGCCGGAGCGAATCTTGCCGGAAACCGACAACGAACCCGGAAAGCGCAACGACATCGATGCGATTGCCGCGAAGATAAGCGAACTCTATGGAATAACCGCGGCGCAACTGGAGGAGAACATTGGACGATTTTGAACTTTGCGGGATCGAGACTATCGCCCGCGGCGTATGTATTGCGGACGGCAAGCTGCTGCTCTGCCGCGCCAAGGGCGGCAATTCCAGCTACCTGCCCGGCGGCCATATCGAGTTCGGCGAGACCGGGCGCGAGGCGCTCGTGCGCGAAGTGAAGGAGGAACTTGGCGTCGGCTCCAAGACCGGCAAGTTCCTGGGCGCGGTCGAAAACGCTTTTCTGCAAAAAGGCAGGCGCCACGCGGAAATCAACCTCGTGTACGCGCTGGAGCTCGATTCGCTCGACGCCGTTTCGCAAGAGGATTGGATCGAGTTTTTCTGGCAGCCCTTGGACAGACTGGGCGAAGCGAATATTCTTCCCAAGGTTTTCGAGAATCCGCTAGGGCCTTTCGAGCCATGAAGACCATAGCCGTAATCCCAACCTACAACGAGCGCGACAATATCCGCGGGATAACCGCCGCCGCGCTTGCGAACCTGCCTGAAGGCGGCGAAGTCCTGGTGGTCGACGACAATTCGCCCGACGGCACCGGCGACATCGCCGACTCCCTTGCGGCGGCAGACGCTCGCGTCCATGTCCTCCACCGGACGAAAAAGGAAGGACTTGGCCGCGCATACATTGCCGGCTTTGCCGAAGCTTTGAGGCTTGGCGCCGACAAGATAATCGAGATGGACGCCGATTTCTCCCATCCGGTCGAAAGGCTCGGTGCGCTTGCGTCTTCGGATGCGGATGTGACGATCGGCTCGAGATACGTGAAGGGCGGCAAATGCGAAGGCTGGCCGTTGCGGCGCTATCTTGTCTCGCGCCTCGGCGGGCTTTTCATCCGCTTCATGACCGGGCTCAAGGTAAACGATCCCACGGGCGGCTTCAAATGCTTCACGCGCCGGGCGCTGGAGAATTTCGATTTCTCCAGCGTCGAGTCCATGGGCTATTCATTCCAGTTCGAGATGAACTACCGGATGTGGAAGAATGGGTATTCGATAAAAGAGATTCCGATAACCTTCACCGACCGCCGCGCCGGCGTCTCCAAGATAACTCCCGATATCGCCAAGGAGACTTTGCGTCTGGTATTCAAGCTTTCGCGCTTCAAATGAATGTTCTTTTGCACAGCTGCTGCGGGCCTTGCGCAAGCGCCTGCGTGCCGCGCCTCAAGGAGGACGGACACGAGGTCGTGATGTTTTTCGCGAATTCGAATATCGATACCAGGGACGAGTTCGACAAGCGCCTCGCGGAGGCCCGCAAAGTCGCCGCGGCGGAAGGCGTGGAGCTCGTCGCGCTCGAATACGACCACGAGGAATGGCTTAAGGAAGTGGCGCAGGGTCTCGAACAAGAGCCGGAGAAGGGCAAACGCTGCGCCAAGTGTTTCGCCTACAACCTCGGCAAGGCGGCGGCGAAGTGCGCGGAGCTCGGGCTGGACGGCTACACTACGTCGCTCACGGTTTCGCCACACAAAGTCTCGGCCATGATCTTTGCGGCGGCAAGGTCGTGCGATTCCGGCTCCGGCTTCCTCGCCTGCGATTTCAAGAAGCAAGACGGATTCAAGAAGTCGCTGGAGCGTGCCGCCGCTCTCGGCCTTTACCGTCAATCCTATTGCGGCTGCGAATTTTCAAAGCGATGAGAGTGCTGGGGGTGGATACGTCGCTCAGGTCTACAGGCTATGGCGTTCTGGAAACGCAGGGGTCGCGTCTGGTCGCGATCGACTGCGGCAACATCAAGAACCCGGCGAAGCTGCCGCTCTCGGCGTGCGTCGCGAAGATTTTCGAGAAGATTTCCGCGCTCGTGGCGGAGCACAAGCCCGATGTCGTCGCCGTCGAGCAGGTCATCTACGCCAAGAATGCGTCGTCGATGCTCATTCTTGGCGAGGCTCGCGGCGCGGTGATCGCCGCCGCGACCATCGCAGGCGTCCCGATATACGAATACGAGCCGCGCCGCGCCAAGCGTGCGGTTTGCGGCAATGCCCTCGCCGAAAAAGAGCAGGTTCAGCGCATGATCAAGACGCTGCTGGCGCTTCCCGAAATTCCGCAAAACGATGCCGCCGACGCGCTTGCGCTCGCGATCGCCCATGTCCACTCCAACCGTTTCGCCGCCTTGAGCGTCGAGGAGCCAATCTAATGCTGCATGTAGTCGCCACGCCGATAGGCAATCTCTCCGACCTTTCTCCGCGCGCCCTTGAGGCGTTCAAGTCCGCCGCGCTGATCGCCTGCGAAGATACGCGCCGCACCTGGCAGCTCCTGACGCACTTCGGCATTCCGCGTCCGCAGATGGTTTCATACCGCCAGGGCAACGAGGAGCGGCTGACCGAAACGATCGTAGCGGCCATCGAGGGCGGCAAGGAAGTGGTGCTCTGTTCCGACGGCGGGTATCCCGGAATTTCCGATCCCGGCTATCGGCTGATCCGCGCTTGCGCGCAGAAGAATGTTCCGTACGACGTCATTCCGGGCGCGAGCGCGGTCAATGTCGCGCTGCTGACGAGCGGGCTCTCCACGAGTTCCTTCACCTTTCGCGGCTTTCCTCCGCGCGGGCCGGGCGCGATCCGCAACTGGTTCGCCGAAGACGCCGACAAGGAGCACACGCTTATCTGCTACGAGTCGCCGTTTCGCGTTGGCGATACTTTGCAGGCGGCGCTTGAAGTCCTGGGCGACCGCGAGGCCGCAGTGTGCATCGAGCTTACGAAGCTGCACGAGCGCGTCCATCGCGGCTATCTTGCCGACCTTGCCGCCGCGTTCAAGGACGCGAAAGTGAAGGGCGAGGTGGCAATCGTCATCGCCGGCGCGAATCCCAAGTTCCTGCGCACTGCCAAGGAATGATTCTCCATATAGATCTCGACGCCTTTTTCGCGTCGGTCGAGCAGCGCGAGAGACCGGAGCTCAAGGGCAAGCCGGTGATCGTGGGCGCCGGACCGCACGAGCGCGGCGTCGTTTCCACCTGCAGCTACGAGGCGCGCAAGTTCGGTGTGCGCTCGGCCATGCCCAGCCGCACCGCGTATAAACTTTGTCCGCATGGAATCTTCGTGCCGCCCGACATGAAACGCTACAAGGCGGCGAGCAGACAGGTGTTTGCGATCTTCTCGCGCTACACGCCGTTTGTCCAGCCGGTTTCGATCGACGAAGCATTCCTCGACATTTCCGGCAGCGCACACCTTTTCGGCGGCGGCGAAAAGCTCGCGCACGATCTGCGCCGGGCGGTGCGCGAAGAGTGTGCGCTTACCTGCTCGGCGGGACTTGCGCCAAACCGGCTGCTCGCGAAGATCGCTTCCGAGATCAACAAGCCCGACGGCTTTTTCGCAATGCCGACCGACCCTGCGCAGATCGCCGCGTTTCTGGCGCCGCGCAAAATCGGCATCCTCTGGGGCGCGGGCAAAACGACGGTCGAAACGCTCGCGAAATACGGAATCGTCACCTGCGGCGACATCCAGCGCCGGACTCGAGACGAGATGGTTTCGATCCTCGGCCGGGCCGCAGGCGCAAGCATTTACAACCATGCCTTCGGGCGCGACGAATCGAAAGTCGATGACGCGGCGGCGGAACTCTCCGTTTCCCGCGAGTGGACGTTCCCGGAGGATTGCAGCGACCGCGAAGAAGTCCGCGCCAGGCTTCTCGAGCTTGTTGCCGATGTGGGGTTTTCTTTCCGCAAGGAAAAGCGGTGGGCGCGGACGGTGAAGATAAAACTGCGCGACCGTGACTTCACGACCATCACCCGTCAAATGCACCTTGCCGCCCCGGCGCGCGACGATATCGCCTTCCGCAAGGCCATGCTGACGCTTTTCGACCGCGAATGGCCGGTCGCGGCGGCAAAATGCGTGCGGCTGTGCGGATTCGGCGTGTCCGGCTTTACCGGCGAGCCCGACGACGGATTCTTTCCCGACGAAGAACGCTTGAAACGCGAGCGGCTTGCCGCCGCACTCGATTCACTTAAAAACCATTCATTCTGACGCGTCGGGCTTTTCCAGCATATAGCCGAATCCCTTGATCGTCTTGATTAGCTTGGATCCTGAAAGCTTGTCGATTTTAGTCCTCAGCCTGCTCACACAGCTTTCCACCACGTTCGTCAGCGGCTCGACCGTGTAATTCCAGACTTTGCTCAAGATGACGCTCCGCGACAGCACCCTGCCCGGATGGCGCAGCATGTATTCAAGGAGCTGGTATTCAAGCGGCTGGAGTTCGATGGTCTTGCCGTTGCGCTCCACTTTGTGCGACTCGAGATCCATCACCAGATCGCCGACCTTGAGGACTGCCGGCTGTTTTGGATTGTACGAGTAGTCGGTGATGGTCAAATCGAATTTGTTCGATTTGAGCAAGGCCTCGGCCATCTCGCGCGATTCGGCGATGATGCAGGTATGGCCGCCGCCCTCGAATCCTTTGCGGATCAAGTTTGCCGCCTCCTCGTTCCCTTGGACTATCAGTACTTTCATAGTGGCTTTCCCCGATTCTAAGGCTTCCAACTCTTGACATTATACCACATTACCAAATGATAATCAAGCGATAACTTGCCATTAAGGGGGATTTGGTATAATATGCGGCATGAAAACGAGAAAATCACTGCTTTGTGCGGCGGCTGCCGCCGCGATTTTTGCCTTTGCGACGGAATTTGCCGGAGCGACCGGATACGCGCTCTATGAGACCGGCGCGCGCGGCAATGCGATGGGCGGCTCGCTCATCGGCTCTACGCGCGATGCGTCGGCGGTGTATTTCAACCCTGCGAACATGGGCGAAACGACGAATGTCTGCATAATGGCGGGCGCGACATTCATCAACCCCTTCCATGATATCCAGATCGACGGCCAGCCGCGCCGCAAGATGAACGCCGGCTGGTTCACAATCCCCCACGCCTACGTCACGATGCCGCTGCCGGGCGGATTTTCAGTGGGTCTCGGCGAATACTCCGAATATGGAGTAGGCACCAAGTACAAAAACAACTGGCGTCTCGCCAACGACTCCTACGAGACGACGGTGATGCAGGTGACCACGAGCCCCGTTTTGTCGTATCAAGTGACCGACAAATGGTCGGTCGGCGCCGGTGCGCGTGTCAGCTGGCTCCAGTTCGAGACCTACAACCGGCCCTATTGGACCACATCCTCCGCTTTGGGCATGGCGGCAAACCGTGCGCATGTGAAGGGCGATGACGTGTCGGCCGGTTTCATCCTCGCCACGCAATACAAACTGCTCGACAATCTTCGCGCGGGCGTCGTCTACCGCTCGCCGATCCATCACCGCCTCCACGGCAATTTCGATCTCGACATGAACAGCGCGTTCATCCCCGGTGCGCCATATCACCTTGGCACCAAGTGCCGCGGCAAGGTGGAGTTGCCGCAATCGATCCAGCTCGGTCTCAACTGGGATATCACCGAACGCTGGCGCGCCGGTGCGTCCGTGACCTGGACGCGGTGGAGCGCACTCGACCGTCTGACCATCAAGGTGCCCACGCACCCCGCGCTCACGCACACGACCCAAATGAACTGGCATGACGTATGGCGCTTCGGGTTCGGCACGGAATACGACTTGCTCGACTGGATGTGCGTGCGCGGCAGCTACCAATACGACATGGATCCGTCGAGCGAGCTGAAGGGCGCCACCATGATGAGCGCGGGACACCGTTCGCTCATCGGTTCGGGCTTGGGCTTCGACCTCGGCGGCGGCTGGACGCTCGATGTCGGCTATACGCTCATCATCCAAGACGCGGTCACGCGCTATATTTACGACGACATGGGCGCCAAGCATCGTTTCCAGACGCACAACGCCTTTTCGCACATCGTCTCCGCGTCCGTCGGCTACTCCTTCTGATTTCACCGCCGGCATTGGCAGCGGACTTTGAAAAGGTTGGACCTTTTGATATAAAAGGTTGAACCTTTTGCGCTGGCATTCCAATGCGGGCTTTTCAACCACCGAATACGCGGAAGGCGTGGAACAGGGAACGGGGAACGGAGAAGAGTAGTCCAGCCTCTTTTCCTTCGTAGTCCAGGCTTCTCGACTTGGAAGTCCAGGCTTCTAGACTTGGTAGTGCAGACTTCTGGACTTCGTAGTCCAGCATCTTTTCCTTCGTAGTCCAACTCGCTAGACTTGGCAGGGCAGACTTCTAGACTTGGCATGGCGGCAATCGAAAAATCGAAAAATTCTCTCCTTTGCCTCACGCAAAGTCCGCGAAGTCCGCAAAGTTTTTTCTTTTTTTTTTTTTTCTAACGCAGAGACGCAGAGAGCGCAAAGTTGGTATTTGGATATTGGATGCTGGCTGTTGGATATTTGCACATTCAACACCGTCTCGACCTCCGTAGCCTTAGCGTAGGAGGTTCTCGACCTCCGTCTCGTCCTCCGTAGCCTCGGCGAAGAAGGAAGCCTTGGCGTAGGAGATTACCTTTTTTTTTTTTAACGCAGAGACGCAGAGACGCAGAGAGCGCGGAGTTGGTATTTGGATATTGGATATTGGATGTTGGCTGTTGGATATTGGATATTTGCACATTCAACACCGTCTCGACCTCCGTAGCCTTGGCGTAGGAGGTTCTCGACCTCCGTCTCGTCCTCCGTAGC
>OCTX012280002.1_pt1 | contig 27390 bp, 33 predicted proteins | sample 1539691 | NCBI WGS metagenome assembly OCTX01 (sample SAMN02144231, study PRJEB22623) | gut metagenome | biome: sheep rumen | host: Ovis aries | place: New Zealand
GCGGAGCGGAAGCTCTGTGCTTGGTGGTGCGCCTTTGTTTTTGCGTCTGTGATTTTGATATGTCATCTGAGCCCAATATTGTTCGGTAAGAAATGGCTATAAAATAAACTCCCAGGAGGCATTTATTCCTTGAAAACAGACAAACATACTCGTTCTTCTGATATGGAAAAAAACCATCGGGCCAGCGACGGCCAAAATACCGACTATCTCACGGTAGCAAGCGCTGACACGGAGCGGCTTCGCAGGGCGCGAGCGAGGGTGAGACTGAGAAAACAGCAGAAACGTAGAAGGCTCGTCCTGGCTGGGCTCCTGCTTTGCCTGGTACTGATCCTGGTATTTTTCCTGGTCCGTTGCGTCGGAAGGACCGACGAAGAGGTAACGCAGATAAGTACAGAGGCTAATCAAACCACTTCGCTGCGGTCACTTCCCGAGGGCTGGAAATGGCAACAGATGACGGAGACAGACCTGTCGCAGGGTACGCTGATCCTGGTCAATCGAGACCACGCCTACGACCCCGAGCTACCGCAGACGGTGAGCGTCTTCGATAAAAAGACGCGGAGCTACTTTGTGAAAGATAAGCTCCTGAGCCTGCGCGAGAGCGCTGTGGACGCGCTTAAAATCAGTGGATGGATGCCTTCGCCGCGGAGAGCGGAAAAACCGACGTCAATATCGTCGCCGGCTGGCGCAGCTATGATACGCAGATCCGTCTGTACCAAAACGCCGTAAACAACAAAGGTCAGGAATACGCGGACGCCTATATCGTCCTGCCCGGTCACAGCGAGCATCACACGGGCCTGGCCGTCGATCTGGATACCTACAACATCGAAGATGGGACCAGCGGTGGTTTTGACGGCGACGGCGAAAATGCCTGGGCAGTTTCGCACGCCTGGGAATATGGCTTTATTCAGCGCTATCCGCCGCAGAAGAGCGATATAACCGGCGTCAATTATGAATCCTGGCACTTCTGCTATGTCGGCCTTCCGCACGCTTATATCATGCAGACAGAAAACCTCTGTCTGGAGGAATACCTCGACGAACTGCGAAACTACAGCTTTTCCGGTGAGCACCTCCATGTGAGCTGTTTTGGCGTCAGCTATGAGCTGTACTTCTGCGCTGGGGATCAGGTCGTCGTTCCCACAACCTGCAGCTATACGATTTCCGGCAACAATGCGGATGGCTATATAATCACAAGCGATAAGCCTGGATACTTGAGGATAGTGAAAGAATTGTAAAATATAAGAATTTACAATTTCTTGTTTCAAAAGTATGATGTGTTTCGTTTATTGTTATGGGCGGGGGAAATGTTGCAAATTATTTATCCCTTGACTGAAAAGGGCGAATCTATGAGCGGAGAAACAAGTTGAGTTCGCAGTGGAACACCATGCCGACGTTGCACATGGACAGTTCATGGGAGAAAACGTATTGTCTGGCGCTGTATCAGCAGGCTTGATTTTAGAAAAAGTACTGCCAGAATTCGCCCACTGTCGAGGAGCCAGCTCTGCAAAGAGCAATCGTGGATGCGATTTGCAGCATTTCTAAAGAAAGCATTACCGTAACTATTCAGTAGCCCGTTCCCAGTTGCCAGGGGCCGGGGTCGGTATTTCACATATCTTCGATATGTGAAATGGAATGAAATAGTTATGATCGTTCCGGTTTGCAAGCATTCTGTTTCATCTTTCAAATGACAATTTGAAAGATACCTTCCCTGGCATCTGGCCCCTGGCATCTGGCAACTCCGTTTCGCAGAACGGTTTGACGCAATAGCTACTGAATAGATACGATGATTGTAAAAACGGGGGAAGTCCAAACCAGTTTTACGGAAAAGTGCAAAACATCCAAGAGATATTAGATATCGGTGTCTATGCTTTCTATGGGGTGTTGATTCTGGTATATGGAACCTGCTGTGTTTTTTAGTGACCATTGTTTATATGGACCTGTTTTCCCAGAAGCGCGAGCTTGGTTATCTCCAGATTTTTGGGCTGTCAAAAGGTAGAGTACTTCGATTGGTGCTTGCTGAGTACGTAATTAAACTGGTTGCCTCTATGATGTTAGCTCTGATTCTGTTCGGAGGTTTGTTTGCAATGTACTGTATTGCTGTCGGAAGAATTCTTCATATCGACACGATTGGGCTTCCTTGTATTTTGTTCTTTTTAATTATGGTGTACTTATTGTCTACTATGGTGGCTACAGCTTATTTCTTAAAGAAAAATGTGCTTTCTTTGATTTCATAACGTATGCCGCTAATGGAGTAAAGTCGGCTATTGTATCATTAGGTGCAATCTGCAGGTGGATTGTCAGCAAAATCAACGTTGCAAAGTTGGCCGGGCTCACAAGTTCAGTGATAATTAATACACTGCTAAACCTCATACAACCCCGAAACGACAACCGACACGCAGAATCAGAGTGCGGTCATCGACAGCAAACTGGATCAGGCCAACAGAACCACACCGATTGAAAGCACGATCACACCAATCGAAAGCACGACCAAGCCCGTTGAGAGCACGACCAAGCCCGTTGAGAGTACCGCCACGCCGATCGAGAGTACGACCACGCCAATCGAAAGCACCTCCACACCGAGCGAAAACACACCCGATCCGACGGAAACTGACGGCATGTATATGCTTGTGAATGGCACAAGGGTCGAGCTGGGCATGAAATACGCCGACGTCAAGGAAGGCCTCGGCGCGCAAACTGCTCCTGATAAGGAGCTCGGATCTTGTGATGATCCAAGCTTTGTTCGAATGGTCCACTTTTATCCCGGCATGACCATAACGGAAAACCCCGACGGCACAATCTGGGGGATGGAGCTCAGCAGCGTGTACGCGGGTGAAGGAGACGCTGCGCTAAAAAGAAGCGTCAAGCTTGGGACAACGCTGGATGCAGCGCTTGCCGCCCTCGGCCAGCCGGAAAACGCATCGAGTGTAAATGACGATTGTATGCTCATCTACCGGCAGGACGGTCAGGACATCTATGTCTTCCTCGATACAAAAACAGTTAACGGCATCAGCATGACGTTGACCTAATTCCAAGGTTTGTATCAGTCAACGAATAATGCAGATATATAATAAAACAGTCCTTAGTGACCGCTAGCAAGGAAAGGGTGTGATTGGAATGGTTTAATCGACGCAGCACAAAGGTTTTGTGTTCGATTTGTGCTTTGCCAAAAGAAAGAACACATATTACTCATTTCAACAAACACAAACAAAAGAAGATTCTGCTATGAAAATGATGAAAAAAACTGCGCTCTTCCTGGTAATCGCAATCATGATGTGTACGCTGATCTGCGTAAATGCTAGCGCGGAAACATCCGCGAATTCTGATTCCGGTTTTTATCGGATGATGCTTCTGATGGCATATGACGGAGGGACAGACCAAACCCTCAACCGCACAAAAGTAATTGCAAACTCTTTTGTCGATGTCGAGGAATTGATGATTGCCACGTATAACACAGAAGGAATTTATCTCCGTGTTCGCGATGGTTCTACGGGAGCATATGCTACTGCAGCAGGGAATCTGCATACCTATGATTCATGGTGGCGCCCGACCTATAATTCTGGCTATGGGGTAACTGGTCACACCTATTATGTAAAAGGGCAGACTCCGAGCGGGTCTATGTATAGCGCAGCAGTAGATGCCTATTGGTGCCCGTAACAAGATATCCAACCAAATACACATGTTACCTAAGTGAAAACAAGCACAATTACGCAGGGCTATCCCCTGCGTAATTGTGGATTATGGAGGAACCATGAAAATGCAAAAGAAAAAAAATATAACCGCTGTTGTCCTGGTTTTAGTTCTATTTGTAACTGGATTCACTCTATTCTTTCTATTGAAACCGAAGGCATCAGACTCGAAGTTGAAACCTCATACTTCAAGTTATAGCACGGACTTAAATCAAATATCTACAAAGGAAAACCATATGACTAATCCGGCAGCTCCAGATAATACGTGGCCATCTGGAGACGCTCAACCAGATAACAATTTCAGTGTTGGTAAAGGAGATGAACCAATACTTGCACCGGCTGACGCACAAAAAATCGGTTTTTTCTTCGGCACCGAGGCTGATATGAAACCGGAAGTTGCCGAAGCGTTTGCGAAGGAAGGCTGTACGGTGCTACACAGCTTCGAGATGCCCGAAACACCTGAGACAGTTCCGGTTTATAAAGCGGAGAACCGAGAAAATGATGTTGTTGGATTTATGAATGCTGTGTTTGGAGAAGAAGTTGATTGTGAATCCCAGACGCTGTCGGACAATCGCGGCACTCTTTATTACACGACATGGCATGGTGCCCAATACCAAATCATGGATTGCGGGACCTTCCGGGATGGATACCGTCGCCTCGCGGTGCGCAGAACAAGCTTGCCTGCTGAAAAAACTGCAAATGACCCGGCAGCGGAGGCCAGGAGTTTTGCAGAAAAACTGACCCAGAATTCTTTTTTTCAAGGTTTCCAGGTTGAGCCAGAGCTGTATTATTCCTGCCTATACCAGACGAGCGTTGTAGCATGCAAGCAGTATATTAGTGGTTATCCGATTTCGAGTGATACGTACTATATTGAAGAGGACAACGATACGTGGAACATTGAAGGGAGTATTCTGACAGTAGAATATGACGCCTACGGGTTGAATGGCGTTGAGTTTAAGCGACCGCTTTCTGTTACAGAGACAGGAGCGGCTAAACCTGTGCGAGTCTCTGCAGAAATGGCCTTGAAGAACGCAATCAGTCAAGCGAAACAGAAATACACGGGGCATCGCGTGATTGACATTCGTGAGGTTTCTTTAGAGTATCTATCACCTGCACATGATGGAGATCAGATGATTCCGGTCTGGGTGATCCGCTATGATCTGTATCAGAAAGCCTTGAGACCAGGCTCTGTGGAATTTGATGTCGGCGAACTTGTCTTCATCGTAGAGGTAGAAACCGGATACGTCTATCCGATCTATCTGTGAGGGAACACCATGTTGTTTTCTTATTTTCTTCGGCTGCTGACACGCAGCAAGCCCTATTATTCCGCTGTCGGGCTCTTATACGGTTTTCTGTTGATCGGTGCTTATGGGGACCTCGGCACGGAAGTACACGCGCTGTCGTTGTTTGAAATAAGCAATATGGTTGGCGTCGCAATCCTGCTCCGGCCATTGATTGCGGCGCTCCCCGTCAGCTTCTTTCTGATGCGCGAATGGGGAACGAAATACTATCAGTCTGCCTTGCTTCATGGTTCTTGCCTTCGGTACAGCCTGTCCAAATCGGTTGCTGTGTTTGCTGTCGGCTTCTCAGTTCCGCTGCTGGCAAATCTGCTTCTTTTCATAACGATTTTGGTTGTTTCTCCTGCTCAAATTATTAATTTGAACTATCCAACCAGCGGCGGCGTTTTCCCAAATCTTGTGAATAGTGGACACACAAATCTGGCACTCGTGCTCTACATCCTCTGGTATTCTCTGGCAGGTGGAATATGGGCCGTGATTGATTTATGTGTTTCTCTACTGACCACAAACGGCTATGTGCTGGTAGCAGCTCCTTTCCTTCTGGAACGCGTGTTCTCATATATGATTCAGGCGGCAGGGCGAACAAAACCGTTTTTGAATTATTTCGATACCTCTCTGACCTTTGCGCTTCGTCAAAAAAATGGGGTGCTGATTCATCTGCTGATCTGTGTTTTTCTCTGTGCATTCGCGGCCCTGTCCGTTCATGCCGCGTTGAAAAGGAGGCTGCGTCATGGGTAAAAGATGGATTGCGATCCGGGGCTTCGTTTCACAGGATCTGAAATATCTCTTTACATCTGCAAAGCTGTATGTAGTTCTCTGCTCTCTTGCCATCGGTTTGCTGACCTGCTTTCGAGGTTTTGCGGAATATCTGTCAAGCTCCGGCAACAAAATCAACCCGCTGGAGCTGTATACCGTTTGCGTGAGCAATCGCGTAAGTCTATGGATCGTTTACATCGGTGAGGTTGTTCTGCTCTGTGACGCTCCCTTCCGCCGCAGGGGTGATTATACAAGGCTCCTGCATTCCAGCAGAAGAGTTTGGATGACCGGACAATTCCTGTTTTCCACAATCTGCGTTTTGCTGTATACACTGTTTCTGGTCCTGTTTTTCACTGCGTTGAGCTGGGGGCATTGGTGCTTTTCCGAATCTTGGAGCGAGACGTATCTGAGGGGAACAATCAGCGGCGAATCCGTTGGAATCCTGTACGCAATTGTTTTCTGGCCGGAGCTGCTATCTGCAACACCCTTGACCGCATTCCTTATGGCACTCCTTCTTCAGATCATTTTTGGCTTGTTTATCTCCTGCGTGATTTCCTTGCTTCATCTGCTTTCCAAGCCAAAGGCTGGGATCGTGTTTTGTACAGCACTTCCTTTAGTTGATTATCTGCTCCTGACGACCTTTGATTTTCCGTGGTGTTGGACGGTCGCGCGTTTTCTCTCGCCTTTCAGCCTGTCCAGCTTTTTCCGGCTGTCCATGATCACTTCTCTCGGGCCGTCTGTGCGGTTTGCCGTTTTCTATCTGCTCTTTCTTCTGGTTCTGCTGCTTGCTGCCATGTATCAGAAGGTGAAAACCTACGATTTCTTTTCAATCTGAGGAGAGGACAACATGAATGATGTGATAATAACTGAAAACCTGACAAAACGTTTCGGAGAAACCATCATTTTGAAGGACGTCAACCTTCGGATTCGCGAAGGCTCCATCGTCGGCGTCGTTGGGCGTAACGGTTCTGGAAAAACGATACTCCTGAAAATGATATGCGGGTTGATGCTCCCCAGCTCCGGCAGTGTGACCGTACACGGGCAGAGAATTGGGGTAGACCGTGATTTTGCCGCGGATACCGGCGTCCTGATCGAGACCCCTGAGTTTTTGCCGACACAGTCCGGAATCCAGTGCTTGCAGTCTTTATCCATAATCACTGGCAAGAAGAAAAAAGAAGAGCTCAAAAAGCTCTTGATGCTGGTCGGGTTAGACCCAGAAAGCAAAAAGCCCGTCGGTAAATACTCCCTCGGAATGCGCCAACGTCTGGGCATCGCCCAAGCGATCCTTGACAATCCCTCCCTGTTACTTCTCGACGAACCAATGAACGGATTGGACAAGCACGGCGTTCAGGATATGCGCCGCCTCCTTTCCAATCTGCGCAACAGCGGAAAGACGATTGTCCTCGCTTCTCACATCGCAGAGGATATTGCGCTGCTTTGCGATACGGTCTACGAGGTTGATGGTGGAATGGTCACCGAGCGAGCAAAGAATGATGCATAGTAGAACTAACCATTATGAAATCGAGAGATATAGGAGGTGCTTGCAATGTATTCTATGAACAGTTGCGCAGTGTGCGGAAATCAAGGCCAAGTACTTGTAGGGCCAGATGAAGTTTACTATTGCTCAGCTTGTTACCGAATAGCCTTTCCTAAAGTGCCGAAACGACACTACGGCAGCGTAACAAGGCAGCAAAGAATTATTAAATTAACACTTAGTAAGATTAAGAGAAATCGTAGCATAGCGTGTATTCCCTCTTTGCATTAACGCAATGATGCAGGAATACGAGCCGCTGTCGTTATCATAAAATCATACTTCATGTGTAAAGCGATCCATTTATGGCCTCAAAATACTGGAGCCGGTGCAGTTCTATGCTGCACCAGCTCGACTTCTTGACTGTGCCCTATTCGGGACGGTGATAGTGGTAGCAGCCTTCCCAGATGTAGTCATCCAGGCCCTTATACTGGGGGCCCCAGCAGGTCCCGAAGTGGAAGTCCATCTCGTTGAGAAGCGCGGTGAGGCTGCGGTAGCCGTTTTGGATGTGCTCGTTGGTGGCCATGTCCATATCGAATGCAGTCTTAATCTCCCTGACGCTCTCTTCGCACAGCACGTCCAGTCTTTTCTGGAGCTGCATCAATGCATTGACGCTGGGGGCTGCGAGGACGGTCATGTCGGTCAAAGTGTGGATCATGTCTGCCTCCATGAAGCCTTCCGCCAGGATGAACATGGCAGCGGGCGGTCCAGCCAGGTGGGTCCAGCCCTCCGCACGCTAGCCGTCAGTCTTCTCCACACTGGAGCCCCATCGGAACCTCTTCTGGGGATATCTGATCCCTGCGGATCTGAAGACCTTGGCTATGCCCATAGACATTGCCCACAGAGATATCTGCGCTGGTCGTCAGCTTTTGCATAATTGTTCAACGTTTTCCTTCTGAAAGATATCTTTTAAATTGGGTAGTTCAAGCTGCTTCGTTATGAACCAGGGCTCAGTCCAGCGGATGGGCAAACGAATCCCTTGGCGGCTCATGCAGAAAAAAACAAATCGACAATGAACATGGCAAAACTAATCTTCGCCTGCTGGCTCGTCCTAATCCTTGTTCAGCTGGTCCGGGCTGATAACATGATACCGATTGGAAGTTGCGCTACCGTTTGTACGGTAGCACGCTTCCTTTCGGACAAGGTTGGCGGCCTCCAGATCCTGTATTGCTCGTTTAACAGTGCTGCGTGAAAGGGAAAGGTCGCGTGCAATTATGTTGAGTCCTGGCCAGGCGGTGTTATCTTTCCCGCGCCTCTCGTAGAGGTAGAGGTATACCAGTTTGGCCCGGTGCGGCAGATCCAATTGATATAAATAATTCAGATTTCCCATATGGTTTCCTTCTATCATTTAGTTTTTGACTGTGAGGAGGCATCATGCTCCACTTGGAGCTGTGGTTCGCAGTGCCGAGTGGAAGCTCTTGTTGCGTATGGGAGCATGTGCCTGAGCTTGGCCTCCGGAGGAAGATGCCCCTGGCATCGTTGTGGCAAGCTGTTTAGGCGGGTATTTTTCAATGATTGCAGCCTGCAGCTCGGCTCTGCTGGCATACGCAATCTCACGGTTTCCATGCTCCTGAACGATGAAGGGATGCTCCTCATCGAAAGAGATTCCCCATCTGAAGAACAGCTTCAACCGCACCTTCATAGGATGAAAGCCAGTCTTCATGACAACAAACTGACCCTTTGGCATTGATTTCAACTCGTCCGGCGTCATGAGCTGGCGTTCCATCATTTGCAGGGATTCAGACGGGCTGTCCTTGCCGCGGCTGACGGAGCCGGACATCACGGTACGGCTCCCCATTGCCTTGGCCAAAACTTCTGCGGAGGAACTGTTCGGGCCAAACCCGCCAAAGATGGTAAGCTGGGTGTTATCTACAATGATCTCAGCTCCTTCCTTACCATAGTTTTTCTCCAACTGTGCAAAGGACTGGATGATGGGGACAATCTGCAAGCGCCTGGAGCGGGAGGCAGAGAACATCATTTCTGCCGATTCAATCTTCGGCAAAGTACCGAACTCATCGCAGAAAAAAACACAACGGTTTCGGAGTTTGCCGCCCTGCTCGTCGGCTACAGAAAGGATCTCCCGGTAGAGCTGCTGGATGATCAGCGAGATCATAAAGAACATTGTGGGGTCTTCCTCCGGCATGATGACGAAGATTGCGGACTTTTCATTACAGAACCGTTCGGCGTCAATCTCCGTATCGAAGCAGAGAAGCTGTTCCAACTCAGTATTCAAGAAAGCGTTCAGTCTGGACAATGCCGTGGACATGACAGAGTTCATGGCCTGCTCAGATGTGTTGAGAGCGGCCCCAGCGAACCATTTTGCCTTATGATCGTCGGGCAACAAGGCCATTAGCATCTGGAACTGATTGCGGCCGCGAGCGTTTGCCGGCGCCAGTAATTCCTGAATCACTTTGAAGACAGACACGATATGCCGCTCCGCAGGGTCACAGAATTCCGCAATCAGAAGGATCGTTGCGGTTAACAAGCCCTCAGCCGCATCGTAGAAGTATGCGTTTTGACCATAGTCTGCGCTGCCGGAACCCGCAAGGATGATTGTCTTGGCAATGATCTTAGCGTACTTTTCTGCTTTTGCTTTGTAGACGAGCTGCGTCGGGTTCTCAAGAAACAGATCCATATACTTGTTCACCAAGTTCAGAAGATTGTTGCCGTTGGAGCGGGTTGGATTCCGGAGATCAATCACAGAGATATGGTATCCGTAACTCTTAGCGATGTTTCCGTAGTTTCTCATGATGTCTCCTTTGGTATCAGTTGAGAGGAAAGACATTCCAGAAGCACACGCATACTCAATGCATGGGTAGAGCCAGTATGCCGTCTTGCCAACGCCTGCAGCGCCGATCATGAGCGCATGGACGTCGCCGGTGTCGATCATTGCTGTGGTGTTCTGTCTGCCCGTACAGCCGACGACGATGCCCTGGGGAAGTGGTTTGTTCGTTCCGGCAATGACGGGAAGATTTCCAGTCGCGGCATCCTTACGCCACTGCCCCGGGGTGAACGGAATGTGCCGATAGGTCTTTCGGATCTCGCCTTTGGTGGCCCACCGCGCTGTGCCGTGCTGCCCGTCGCCTACCGTCTTAGATTTGATGTGGTTGAGGTTGTACATATGTGTGATCAAAGGGATGACAGTCAGCAGACCGAACATCCCGATTGCCACAAGAATCAGAATCGCAAGTTTTTCCATACCTACTCCTTCCTTGCATAGATTAAGTCCTCGTTCCAGTCCTTGTGTGCTGGGACGAGGACTTCTGATTTGACTCCGCGAAGAAACAATTTGTCCGAGATTCTCTGGGCGGCGGTCTGCCCCGGCTCGTCACTGTCGAAGCATATGCAGACGTTTTTGATGTTGGGATTGTCCTGGAGCATCTGAAATAACACCTTGTCGGAGACAGAGCAGGCCGCAGCATAGCTCTGCTCCCGCCATCCGTCTTGGTGCAGTGTTATGTAGGACAGCATATCGATGGGAGCCTCGAAGAGATACAAGGCTTCTCCAGTGCCGTGCCAATGGAAGCTATATTCTGGTTGGCTACCGACGACATTGCATTTGTAGCTCCCTTCTTTTGCCGTGCTTCGTTTGTGAGCGTGGCAGGGAACGCCGTTCTTGTCATATCCAACGAACACGACGTTGTGATGCTTGACCGACTCGAAGATCATACGCTTGTGAACAAATGCGTATACAATCTCTCGGTCAATCTTGCGCTGATTGACGAGGTAAGCGAAGACGCGGTTGAAATTCTCGCAGGCAGGCGGCAGCACAAAGGGTTCCCGTGTCTGATGCGGATGCTCCGGCAAGGGCTCGCCGTTGAATTGAAGCAGATATTCCACCGCGTCGATATAGCTCTTTCCCAGAAACTTGCGAACAAAACCAACGGCATCCCCACCGACTTGCTCGTACTGATGATACCAAAGATTGCGCCGGATGGTGACCTTCTGGCCTTGGTATAGCCATTGGTACTCAGTGCCCGATGGTTTGAGTGTTTCTCCCTGAGTGCGAAGTAGCTCCACGAGATCGGTTTTGTGAGCGCAGTCTTTCTGCTCCGGTGAGAAATAATATATCTCTGACATGATAATTCCTTTCTGCATCACCCATGCTTCAAACCGTGGGCCAGACGTTTCTCCTCGATGATCCGCAGAAGCTTTCGCTCTGCTTTCATCAGCTTGAGGTTGCGGTTCTGCTCCTGCTCCCGATTATCAAAGAGCTGGGCAAGCTGTTGGAGCAGATGAAGCGCACCAAGAGAACAGCCCCAGATACGTCCCGTGTGATAACTGTGCAGGAGCTGGGCAGCGTATTGATTTCCGTGACCGGCAGAAGCCTCCAACCAATAGAGCGCAAGCCGGAGGCCCCTCTCGACCTCATGGCCGAACAGATAGACCTTCCCAAGCATGTACTCTGCATAGTCGCTGCCATTCTCTGCGGCCAGTTTGAAGAGCCTAATGGCATCCGCTATGCTCTTGTGCGCTTCATCCATCAGATAAATTTTTGCGGCAAGAACGGCGGCATAGGGATTTTTCCCCTGTACCGCCGCTTCCAAATACAGCAGCGCCGTATTGATATCCTGCGGAAGAAGTTCTCCGCGGTAGAGAAGTTTACCGTACAGATATTGTGCAGGGGCGAATTCTTTCTGCGCCGAGAAAAACAGACGCTCCAGTGCGGCAGGGATATCCTGCGGCAGAAGGCGTCCGTCCAGATATGCTTTTCCAAGAATGTATGCGGCGTAACGGTTGCCCTGCCGGTATGATGCTTCCAGCAGTTCCATTGCACGGGCAGAGTCCTGGGCAACAAGCTCTCCGCGAAGCAGCGTTTTTCCGAGCAGATATTGAGCCCATTCGTTCTCTTGCTCAGCGGCCTTGCCAAGCCAAAAGACTGCATCCTCTATGCTTTGCTCCACGTCTGTACCGAGCAGGAAGAGCTTGCCGAGGCGGTATTGTGCAATAGACAAGCCTTCCTCCGCAGCGGCAGTCAGCAATGTAACGGCTCTGTCCGGGTCGTATTCTTCAGCGTCCCGGTTCAACAATTCCTTTGCGGCTTGGTATAGTTTAAAGGCGTAGCTGTTGAAATCAATGGCGTCTCTGCGCTGATACGGAGCGATATGTGGTTCAGACTTCGATTGCAGTTCAGTTGATTCAACAGGCGATTGGTATTCTTCTTGACGCGGCTCCTGTAAAACAACATCTTGAGTCGGAGGAAAAACATCGTCCTCGCTTTCCTCCGGCATCGGCTCTGAGAGAGTCAATTCATCCGGCTCGGTGGGCTCTTCTACAGAAAACCTGTGCAGGGAAAGGTTCAATGCTTCTTGGATGACGGCGTTTTTAATGCTTTTGAACTCCTTGTTTTCTGACAAAGGTATACGTTCCGGCATCGTATCGGTATAGGTCCGAAGGATTTCTTCGCGCTGTTCGTACCACAAATCATAGAGCTGGGAGATCCGATTGTCAGCAGCAAGTTTGTCAACAATGGCGTCCACCAGCCCTTTGTCACCTGCTTTCAAGTAGCCGTAAACTTTTTTTCCGGACGTATCCGCAAGCCTTTTTGCCAACCGCAGGATCATGTCCTCTACCTCTGGGTTGTCGTAGACATCGTGGTTGATCTGCGAAATGATCTCCGCAATCTTGGCTTTGCTCTGCGCACGAAGCGCATCCCGATGCTCCGTCTGTGCGACGTAGAGGCTGTGCAAATCCTGCGCAAAGATATCCTTTGCGAAAGATGCACGCAGTGTTTCTACCCCTTCTCTGGATAGAAATCCTTCCTTTGGCTCGGATGAATAGACAATGAGATGCACATGCGGATGATAGGATTCGTTATGAAAGGCAGCAAACCATTTCAGATTCTGCATGGGAATGTGAAACGCTTCCGAGAAGTTTTGTGTCTGGGAGCGAAGCATATCCCGCCAGCGTTTGCCCTGATCGTAGCCCAGACGCTCCGCGTCTTCTCTTCGAATGGAGACAATTGCAGTCCAAACATTTCCGGTGTGACGGTTCAACTCAGCGGAGACCTTGGAGAGCTGCACGGGAACGCCATCGTCTGTGAACAATCCGTGCGAGCCAAAGCGCTCCGCTCGAGGACGGGTAGCGATATAGTCTGCGTAGGTTTTGACGTTCATGCACTGATCCGCATGATCTTCTATCGTTCTGGAAATGAAATCAGAGGCGAGCCCAACGGTTTTATTCTTCAGATAGTCTTCGTACTCAAAGGCCTTTTTGCTGTCCGGGAAGTCCTTGATCAAGCGTCGAATCAGATCCGTCTGTTTTTGAGTTACAGGGAGCAGACGCTGACTTTCGTCGATCCGTTCAACACCTTCCCGTTTGGCAATGTACTCCGCATAACCGCCCGGTCTCATCTTTCGGGTTGGCTTGATGTACTTGAACTTGGTTACCAGCCGCGCCATAATTTATCCCCGCTGCCATTTGACGGCCTCCTCCAGAGAGAAAGCACCATTCAGCTTTTTGATTTCCTTGACGCATTCTCCGCGCAGACGGTCGAGCATGAGATCGTCCACATCTGAGATGCTTGCCAGAAGATTCACCATCATCGCCATCTCAACAGCGAGCTTGAAGAGCAGACGGCTGACGCGATTGTCGCTCTCAGCTACGATGCTTTTCATGTTGGACAGGAAGCTGTTGGGCAATAGGGACTGACTATCCGATGCGGAAAGATAAGCCAGATAGAAACGCACAGCCTTCTCGATAAATTCAGTTCGGCTTCTGCAGCCATCCTCACGATAGACCTGCTCCAGTTGCTTCATGGTTTCCGGATGCAGATACACCGCGATTTTGTGTTTGGTTTTATTCATAGGCGTAATCTCCGTCCAATGGAGGCTTGACTCCATAAAAATTTGGGATAACACTGGGTAAATGGGACTTTTGACGCCATAACGCATTCTGGACTGCGGATTTGACTCCACTTTTCGGAAACACTGGAAAGCCCGGAATCCCTTGTGCCGTCGGCGTTGCCGACGGCTGTGAAACAGCCTGGAGTCCCGGAGTGACTCCAGGCTTTTCTCCTGCTTCCGAATCGTCCGGCAACCAGCCCCAGAAATCGGGGCTGGTTGGTCCGGGCGAATTCGGCGTCAAAGCGCCTGGAAAGGCGCTTCCCCGCATCCACGCTCTGGCACTGCGCGAAAGCCGCACAAAACGGCGACACGGGGCTGACAGGGGGCGTCACGTCCAGATCACATGGTCTGCTCGAAGCTCTGCTCCTCAACAGGAGCTTCCGGCTCTGCACCATCCGGCTGTTCCTCGGAGTGGGCGACGGGCTCATCGTGATCCTGGGCATCCGTTTCCTGCGCCTCGGCACCAGCCTGGGCGGGCTCATCCTCCTGGAGGCTGTTGCGCTCGGCTTGGTCACGCTCCAGCTCGGCTTCGATCAGACCCAGGAAGAACTGGCGCTGGGTCATGTTGTTGCGAGCCAGGTAATCCTTGATGCGCTGAAAGAGGGTCTCCGAGACCTGAAACGCAATCGTTCTGCTGTTGGGCATCGTGTTCATCTCCTTCATGTTGATTTGAGGGTGGAGTTCATTATCCAGAGCTCTGGCCACGAACTCGGCCATTGTCATTCCGTGGGACTCCACATATTCACGCACCTGCGCGTGAAGTCCGGCGTCGATTTTGACTGTAATTCCTTTGGTTTCGTTAGGCATCTTGTTCACTCCTGTTCAGATAGAATCTAAGTACGATTTCAACGACGGCCTCCACGGACAATTCCGTGGAGGCCGCGCAGAACAGCACAGCGGCAACGTACTCTTCGGGGATCTCAATTCCTGCTTGCATTCAGCTCACCTCGTCTTGGGATTCGCGTTCCCATTCGATCTCAATATGTCCGCACCGCTGGCATCGAAGTACGTGGACCGTGCAGTGCTCTATGGTTTCTATTTCTTCATAGAGACACGAATCAAGTTCGTTGACACCGTCCGGCCGGATGGTCAATCCATCCGGAAACTGACACCTGTTCACGGAGCGGGTACCTCCGTAGAACCGCCAACTGTGGGCTTCTGGCGCCGAGGCTTCAGTACCACAGGGTCTGGGCTGCCGTCACAGCGCATGGCGACGTAATTTCGGACGTTGGCGGGGACGTGCCGCTGATACAGATTGTTGAGCGCAGATTGCAGCTCGCCCTCCACAGTCATGGATTTCTGACCGAGATACAGATTCAGCGCAGCGAGCTTTTCTTCGTCGAACGTGATATGAATCGTAGCATTTTTCATTTCAGTTCCTCCTCAGAAAGAGCCTGGGGAGCTTCCGCGCCCCAGGCTTCGGTGTCGATGGTGGTCCCAATCATATCGAAGGTGCTGGATGCAGCATCCTCCAGGACCATCCCCTTGATCAGACAGTTGCGGATGCTGGCGTGATCCGTCTCACAGTCCTGCAGCACCGCGCCAGAGAAATTGCTGTGTGTCATGACTGCGCCAGACAGATCGCAGTGGTCAAAGACCACGTTACGGAAGTCAGCTTCTTCCGCAGTCCAGTTCCGGCAGTTGCAGCCTGTGAAGGAGCAGCCCTGGAAGGAGGCGAAGCAGAGCGACGCGTCGTGGAGTGTGCAGTACTTGAAGGAGGAGCCGTTGAAGATGGCACTGTTGAGATCCATCCCGGAGAAGTCTGCGCTGAGGAATTCGCAGTTGCTGAAATCGGCCTGCTCACCACCGGCTCCAAAGGTCCAGAGCAGATGCTTGGCGCAGGCCACCTTGAATTCTTCTTCCGTCAGCGTCCGCTGATCCTGGTTGCGTTTTGGCAGGTATTCCGGGTCGATGGTCAACAAAAGATCGTCGCCGTCGATATCCACACTCTCCACCTCGGGGCGGTCGTTCAGCATTTCCAGTAACAACTCCGTATTGAAAGTGTCGCGTGAGAAATGCTGCTGAAGACGATCCAGAGAGCTTTTGTATTCCTCCGTAAGACCAAGCGTGAGGGCCTTCCGGATACAGCTATCTGCCAGATTCTTCATTTCGCCGCCGAAGTCCTGGAGGGAAGGATAGTCTTTGAGCATCATGATCTGACGGGCCTTGGGAACGTAAGCACTGTAGCGAGCGTAGTCATAGCCCTCTGTACAGACGAGAATGCCATCATCCGAACCGGCACTCAGAACCAGGATGGCATTGCGGACGCCCTCAGCGGGCGGGGAAGCGTGATGCAGATTGTAGTCTCGGAGGAAATCCTGCTCCTCCATAAGGTTGTGCTGGAAGAAGCGAAACTCGCTTTCACTGAGGGTGTAGACGTAATCCACCTGGCAGGCATCGAAGTGGACCTCCGGCTCCTTGCGCTGCAGGGGAACTTTCAAAAGATAGGGTTGCAATTATAGTACCTCCATTTCTTTTATTCGGTTGGAGCCGGTTCTTCCGCCTCCTCGATGTACGCGATATAGGGAATCTTGAGCCAGTCTGTCCAGCTTCCGCTGGAGAGCTGGCGTCTGACCACGCCGTAACGGGTACCCATAGCCTCGATGGTTTCACCATTGCCAATGTAGATCCCAATATGCCCCTCATGCCAAACGGCTAGGCCGGGGATTTCCGGGATGGTGTCGATGGAGCCTTTCTCCGTTGCAGCGTAGTACATGGTGTTTGCTCCCACATCTGGCATATCGTTGGTCCCATACTGGATCTCATGGGTCTCAGGATTGAGCCAGCCATAGGCCTTGATGAATCCAACGCAATCCGCAGTTCGTTTGCCGACCCAGTTCTGCCGGATGAATTCTTCGTGCTCGCCGATATCGTCAGGGTACTGTTCCAGCTTGGCCTCGAAAAGTGCCTCGGTCAGAATCTTTCCGTAGGTTCCCCAGACATAGCCCCAGCCGGTATGCTCTGCTTCCTTTGCGAACTGGACAAGGTCCAAGTTGTTCTTGGTGGTGGGGCTGACGTAACGGGAGGTATCGATGTAGACGGACCGGACGCCATCCATGACATGGGAAAAGTCCTCGACGGAAATGGATGTTCCGAATTCGGCATTTACCACAGCGATGAGCTGAGTGTCGGTTTGATCCTCGGCAAAGCAGCCGACCAGCCTTGATACGAAATCCTCCTCGCCCATATGATCAGACAGGGCGAGGAGGAAGAGTACTTCAGCCTCGGTGGAACGGCTCGCGAATCCGGCCTCCCGCATAGCATTTTCAATAGCAACACCCTCTGCGTTGAGCGCCTCCATTCTAGCCTGCTCCTCGGCAGACATCTGCGCGGCGACCTGCTCGACAAGCGCACTGCTGTCAAAACTGAATCCACTGTTGAACAGGGCGGCAATGGCGAGAATCGGGGTCAATAGAACGACCAGCACCACCAGGAGGATCGTACCGGCGGTCTTGCGCCCCTTCTCATTCGTGAGCAGTGCAGCTGCGGCTTTCGCGGCGACAGCGGCAGCGCTCATTACGAACCTCCCACTGCCCCAAACAGGGCGGCCTTATGATCCGGCGCGATGACCTGCAAGAGATAACGCTCACTGCCGCAGCGATACAGACAGGTGCCTCTGTCTGTGCCGGACATTAAGTCATATTCGGTGGGCTCCAGTTGAAGCGTATCGATATACTCTTTTGCATCGACCGTGCCGGGATCAAACAGAAACTGATGGACCGGGATGGAGAACAGCGGTTTTGTTAATTCCTTGTATGCGGGAATCAGAAAATCCACCAGATTCTGCGTGGCGGTTATCACGGAGGAATTGCGCTTTCTTACCCGCTTCATTGCGTTGCGGATGTATTCAATGGCAACTCTGTTCGTCAAAAACAGGTACAGCTCATCGATGGACGCCACTGTATTGCCGCGGTTCAGCAATTCGTTGGACATATAAGACAGAATGTTGAACAACATAGCGTCCTTCAGCCTTTCGTTGGTTTCCAGGAGGCCCTTGACGCCAAAACAGAGGAAGCAGTCGTCCGCGATATTGGTGTGGCCGTTGAAATATTTGCTTTCCGAGCCAACGCACATGGAATGGATTCCAAGGCAAACCTCCCGCAGGATTTGCTCCGTATAGAGGTATTTCCTGCTCTGATCAAAGGTGTTGTATTCCTCTTCGCAGATTTTGAAGAAGTCCTCCATGATGGGATAATCCTTAGGCCTCAGCTCTGAGAAGCTTGTGCTGTCACTGATTCCAAACCTTGCGTATAACTTGATCAGTAAGATCTCAATCGTGTCAAGCTGCGGGTCTGTGAAATCCTTATAGGCGCGGAAGAAATCTTTCAGGAAGGCGACATGCTGGGACAGCCTCGTTACTTTCCGGAATGCGTCCGGAGTGCCAGCCTCAGTCTCTGAATAACCGTTGTCCCAGGCTTTGGGCTCCAGCGGGTTGATGATATATCGTCCGGACATGAGGTCGATATAGCAGCCGCCAAGACTGGCAGTCAGCGGCTCATATTCTGCTTCGGCATCCAATGCGACTATGCGCTTTCCCGCCTCCCGCATGTTTGTAAGCAGGAATTTCAACAGGAACGACTTGCCCTGCCCGGAGTTGCCGAGAATCAAAATATTGCTGTTCGTTTTGTCCGGGCTGCGCCGGTCAAAGTCCGTCAGGATATTGGTCCCGTATCTGTCCTTCCCGATATAGATACCGTGTGGATCTGTTTTGCCGGAGAAGTTGAAGGGATAGAGATTGGCGACAGAGCTGGCCGGGAGAACGCGCTCGAACTGTGGGCCAAACTGGTTGGCGCCCATAGGCATCGCAGAGAGAAAACCCTCTTTTTGCCGCAAGGTCAGCTTGTCCACAGTAATTTTTGCGCGGGTCAGCTCCATGGAAACATCCTGCTGAAGCTTCCGGAAGCTTTCCTGGGTCGGAGCTTTGAGCTCCAAAAAGACCGCACAGTGCAGAAGCGGTTCCTTGTTTTTCTGGAGATCCGCAACCAGCTCAACAACATCACGCAGATTGCCCTCTGCCTGGATTGTCTCGATCATATCGCTGCCCTTCGACATGAGCTTGTTTCTGCGCTCGGCGTTCCGCACGATCTTATGCTGCTCATTGAAATCTACCAGCCGGTGATACATCCGCAGGGTAACTCCGGCCATGTCAGCCAAGTGCCCGAGAACAGCTTGGATTTCCGTCGTGGGCGGATATTCCCGAATCACCCAAGTGCAGCGCCAGCTGTCGCCCACAATGTAGTGGTCCGGCATGAACTTGATTACCCCCGGCGCAATCAAATCGAAGAATTCTTTGGTTCTGCATTCCTCGGCTTGCTCGGAAGTCAGCACCTTCGGTTTGCGCTTCATTCGCTCACCTCCTCAATATACTGCTCACCGTCGATATCCGGCATGGCGTCACCGTTCATGCCGGTCTCGAAATAAACGGCAAGGAGCCGCTTAATATCCGGCTTCTTCAGACGACGCGTCTCAAAGCCCTGCTTGGAGATTGCCATTTCCACGTCGTTGGCGGTCCGGAACACCTGCTCGGGCTTCTGGTTGCGGCAGCGCACCAAAAATAGGAACTGACGCGCTCTTGCCATTTCTGCCTGGAGCGTCTGGGACAGGAAGTCGATGTCCTTCTTCAGCAGCTCCTGGACCATAGGATTGCGTTCTTCCTCCAGCCTGTCCTGAAGATAAACCTTGTTTTCGTCAAAGCATTCTCTGGAATCAGTGCAGACGATTTCGATATCTGGATAGGCAGAAAGAACCATCATAAGATTGTGAATTTTGGTGCTGATTGCATTGTTGGACAGAACGGTAATATTGGTCGGGCTCACCGAGAAAAAGAGAAATTCCCCGTATTTCGTCAAGAGCCCATAGCGGGTAAAGGATTTGATTCCGAGCAGCTCCTGGACGGAACTGCCCTTATTCTGTTTCTTTTGCACGAAGTCACCTCCATGAATATAACTGCTGTGTTGTGATAAAATAGCGGATCGCCCAGCGAACAAAATCCAGGATCGTCGAGTCTTCGCGCCGGATGGTCAGAAAACCGAAGCAAAGAGTCAGTGCAGCGGGCAGCAGCCAGCCGAGCTGGACCAATACCACGGCGGAGAGGAGGGCGGCAATACTTAAAATCACAAAATCCCGCATCCCCCACAGCCATAGATTTGCCGTGGCTTTCAGATTCTGCGGATAGATGTATTGTTTCATAACTCCAGATCCTCCGTTTCTTCCTCTGGCGTCCACAGGACTGTGAAGTTGCTGTCGGCAATGTTATCGCAATGCCTGGACAGAAACGTCGGGTCCTTTTCAGCCCTCATGGTCATATACGCTACTTCTTCGGGCGTGGCTGTGACGGTCTCACCCCCGCCGTAGAGATAGCTTTCCACATGGACTGTAAGTTCTTGTTCCCGGTCCAGCTGTTCTGTAAGGTTTTCGAAAGCGGACCAGTCCTCCAGATCATCGACGGACATGGGAATTCCGAATACGAGAAATTCTGCCTGGGCTTCCTCCGCAGCTACCCTGACGGCGGAAAAAAGAATTGCCAAATAGATCCCTCCTTACTTTGAGACCATGGACTTGCCCATATGGACAATCATGGAAGTGGTGTGAATGACGGACGTCAGGTGGGCGTGAGCGCTGGTGTCCAGGCCAAACTGCTGGGCGATTTTGGGTACCTCTTTCGCCGAGAGCATGATACCAAGACCGAGAAGCATATCCTGTGAGAATGTCAGTAAGCCAAGAAACAGCAGGGTAGTTTGCAGGAATGCCGTCAGGCACAGCGCAGCGACCTGTTTGCACCATTGGTAAAAGCCATCTGTAAAGCCACGGGGAACGGAGAACATATACAGACTGCCTACCGCAATCTGTGTCAGGAGAATGCCGCCGCGTTTGATATTGGCGAAAAAGATTTTGACCACACAGTACGCAAAGGCAATCATGGCAAGCAGCAAAAGCAAACCGGGAATTGTTGATGCAGATGCCGGATTAAAGGCCGTTACAAGAGCCTGCTGACTCAATGTAGATAAGTCGCCGCTTGTCGTACCCATCAAGGTTACTGTGAGGTCGCCGGAAAAAGTGTTTTGCAGGGTAATGCAAAAACGGTAGAGTTGAACCGGCACGACGCCGAACAGAGACGCGGCGAAGAAAGCCTTGAGGATGTTGAGCGCACAACTTTTGATGTTTGCCCTGCCGCTTTGGTACTCGATGGCGACGTCGAAAACTGCTACGACTGTTCCAGCAGCAAACAACGCCCAGGCAAAGAGCGAGAACAAGCGGATGAAGGCTTGAATCCATGGCAGGTCAAAAATCTGTGCTCCGAGTTGGCCCATCATAGTAAAAAAATCCGCAATCGCGTTGTAAATGATTCCGTAGATCCATTGCAGGAAGGTGTCAAAAATCGCTGATACAATCGCGTCGCCGATGCCGCCGAATACGCTGCCGATGGCGTCGCCGATCCCTTCTACAAGGTCTACAAGCCAGTCAAATATAGGACTCACCTCCTTTGAGTGGAGGCCGCCGCGGAGAGCTCCGCGGCGGCCTGGGGCTTAGATGATCGTCCAGATGTAGAGCGGCGCTGTCAAGGTAAACAGCAGACAGGCGAACAGAATCGCCGGAGCAGTGAAGTCAAACTGGCCATGCTTGCGATAGTCGAAGTAACTGGTTCCGACTTTTACGAAGAATAGCACGGCCAGGATCAGGTCGATGACCGGAAAGACGACATTGTTGACAATCTGCTTAACCTGTCCCTGCGCAGCGGTCCAGGTGTTTTCCACAGCGCCGGCCACGTTGCCGGAGGCGGAAACCGTTATGCTGAACGCACCAATGAGGAGCGTTACGAGAAGGATGGCGGTCATAATACGAATGCATTTGTGTTTCAAGATGATTCCTCCTTTCAGAATCCACCGAAAAGAAAACCTTTGTCTGTCTGGACTTCCTCAGGCGAGATGTCCTCCGGTTGCGCGAACATTTCGCCGTATTTCTGTATTTGCTCATCGTTCAGGCTGATAAAGCCGCCTTCCATATCGTCCCCGATGAGAAAGATATTGCCACAATAGACAGAGCCGTAGACGCGGCGGTTGGGGGGAAGGTTTTCCAGCTTTGCCTCTTCGTTTCCGACCAAGACGACATGATTGTCATCACCGTCGCAGTCAAATGGATATGTGGGCTCGATAAGCCCGCCGACGGCTTTCTGAAGCGCCGGAAGATCGTCCACGACCTCCGATTCATAGGGCTTCCGACCAGGTTCAATAAACAGAATGCGGCAGAGATTCTCCGGGGCCAGAGTCTGGTCAGGATCAAAGTCCACCTTCTCGAAGCCAATGCTGTCGCAGTAGTAGAAGCCAGCTTCGGTCTCTCCCACGGGCAGCCGCAGTTCCACGATATCTGATACGGAGAGGGAATGGCCGCGATGGAGCGGATGCCCCTCGGTATTGAACATACGAAAGACGTCCTCCAGACTGCGCCCAGCGATCTCTCCGCTGAAGACTCGGTCATAGGTGGAAGAATCGATGGGTTTTCCCTCAAGATAGTCAAGACTCATGAATTTCAGATGCTCACTGTCTCGATTGTGGTTGATCTGAAAAATGCGGATATTCATGGTATCCGGAGTCTGGATTGACTCTTGCTGAAGTTTGCGGAAATCATCGATAAAGTCATTGACCAGCACGGGATGCGCATTGCAGATGTATTCGTAGGCCCGCACATCATTGGAAATACGCTGGGCCTCTCCCCAAGCCTTGTTTGTGTTGGAATATCGCCCGTCGTGCTTCATCTCATGGAGCGTCGCAGCAAGAACCCAGGCGGTGCGGTCCAGTCCATAGGCCTCAGCGATTTCCTTGGCAATACCGTCCCGGAGATGCATCCCGTCATAGCCGTCCCGGATAGCTGCGTCGATGCTCCTGGCGCAGGCAATGTTTTCCTGCCTGCTTGCCCGCCACTGATCCAGATCGCCCATCATACAGGCTATATCAAGCGTTTTGCGGTACAGGGGTTTAAACTCTGCCATGGAAAACCCCTCCCTTCCTGAGCAGGAGCTTCCTGGCCAGATACGCGACAAGAAGCTGTTGTTCTTCCAGCGTCAGCGCGTCGAAGAAGCCATCCAGTTCCACCTTATTATCACGAACGCACTTGGTACAGACCTTCTCTCTGCGGATGATGACGGAGTCACTGTCGCAGGTGAAGGACAAAAGATCGCCGGGGGCGAGATCCAGCCGCTCCCGGATAGGAAGAGGGATCGTAGTACGGCCCTTCTTTCCGAGAATTCGGTGGAGAATCATTCGTCGCACCTCCCCCTGTCATGCGGAGCATCGGCGAGGTTCAGAGCGGAAAGAACCGCAGACATCAGAATGCATGTGTCACAATCGTGGGTGCAGAGGGCCGCAGTGACGGGGCAGCAGTTGGTCAGATCGTCCTTTTCAGGCGGCGGGTCGATATTGATGCTGATACAGCAGGCGTCGGTGCTGTTGAGAAGCAGGTGACTGGGAATGGTAATGTTGAGTTCAGGCATGGTAATTCCTCCTTGTTAGTCTGGATTGGGGTCATACTGCGTAAGCTGGAGCTGTTCGCAGTTTCCCGGATAATAGAAATGGTTTTTATTCGCCTGTCTCCGAAGGTCATAGTTCGCGATCAAGAGTTCCTCAAACACTTTTTTCTCTTTATCGCTTTCCTCCGGATTGATTTGCCGCAGAGATTCATCCGTTTTTCCGTCATCAGCTGTGGCTTCGGTCTCTTTGCCTTCTTCATCTTGGGTTTTGTCTTTGGCCTTGCTGGGACTTGCTTTCTTTTTCCCGCCTTGGGCCATGCAGTGAGGCCGGGGCTGAACATGGGTATAAAACCCGTACTGATCGGCAAGCGCACGAATGTGCGCATCGTTGTTGTAGGTGATCAGAAATTTGCAGCTTCCATGGAACTTGACATGAATGTCATTCATATAGGCGAAGAGCTTGGCATGCTCGCTTCCGTCAAACCGTGACTTCTGATACATATCTTCGGTTCCTACATAGGGAGGGTCCAGCAGGATGAAGGCGCCAGGACAGGCGGCATAGTTTATCACGTCTTTGTAATCCCGGTGCAGGATGATCGCGTCACGAAGCCGGTCGCAGGCGGAGAGCAGCTTGGCAAATTTGGTTGTGATGTCCTTTTTCGCCAAAGCAAAAGACTGCCCTGTAGACATAAAGCTGTACATTTGGGTTTCGATTACCGCAGCAGCGCGTTCCACGTCCGCGTCAGTCAGTTCAATGCATTGGCGCACAAACTCAATTGATTCATCCAGAATGTTTGGCGTTTCCTCAAGCAGCTTTTGATTTCGCTTGAACAGCGGCTCGCAGGGGGCTGAACAGTAGAGCCGGCCAATCAATTGGTGAACGTGAGGACTGCTTTGGACGACTCTGAAGAAATTGACCAAATCGCCGTTGAAGTCATTGATGTATTCTTTCTGCACGGGCTTTTTTCGCATAAAGACCTCTGCGCTCCCCATACAGGGCTCAATGTAGGTAGAATGTTCGGGCATGAAGCCGCTGATTGTCTCAAAAATACAGCTTTTATTGCCAGTCCAATTCAGAGGGCTGACAGATGGCGCCATAGATAGTTCGCCTCCTTTCGATGGAGGCCGTTCTGTGCGCAGACAGAGAAACGAGGCCGTTTCGTGTTTTGCACACAAAACGACCCCGCAATATAATTGCGATGTAGAATTGTCGAGTCAGCGGAACACGGTGGGCGAACGGCAGCGGCAGACAATCATTACTGCATCACCACTCCTTCCTCCTCGTCCTCATAGATTGTAGCGTTGTCCATGGCGTCCTCGCCCAGGGACATGACCATGGCATTGTAGTCCTCGATGTCCCAGCAGTCCCGGATGCCCCATTCGGCACAGCCCAGCTCATAAGGATGCAGATCCTCGCCCTCCAGCGCCACAGAGTCGTTGAGCTCCAGCCAAGCCTTGTTCTCTGCCCAGTTGACGACCAGAGAACAGGGATAGCCTCCAACCTGGTCGCACTGGAAATCTGGAGAGACGTAGAGGCTCTCCATGTCGGCAACGTTGGAAAGCCTGGCGGTTTCTTCCTGGAAAGACTTCAGAAGGGCGGCCTCTTCCTTGATTTTTGCTTCTTCCGCGAGTTCCTGTTCCGTCAGCTTACGGAAGGAGTCTTCGCTGGGGACGAGCCCCAGGCTTCTGCCGTTGTCGAAGTTACAGTGCAGGGTGCCGATATCGTCCACGTACCGGACAGTGCCTCTGGTGTTGTCTGCCACGGGATCGGGGTCCGAGCCCATACTCAGGAGCAGGATACGGGTTCCTGTGGGGTATTCCCGTTTCATGCGTTCTGCCTGCCGATGCAGGCGGTCCCATTCGTTCATGCTGTTGTCCTCCTTGTTTTTCGTATTGGTTTGTTTGTTGGTCTGCGGTGCAGGAGGATAAACCTCCATCTCGTAGAGGACGCTGCCGTCATTGAGCCTGGAGTTGAGAACCTGGACGGTCCCGCCGATGAAGCGGTAGAAGGACGCTTTCGAGAATGGAGTGAAAAAGCCCTTCCCGTGGTTGCAGGTAGACCACTTGTGCGTCGGCTGGCCCTTGATCTTGGAGTAGAAGCCATCCGTTTGGACCTTCGTGACCACTCGGGCCAGGCCGATCAGGTCCGGGTGATAGGCATGGGCGGTGGTGACAATCTCCGTCCCGACCGAGATGTGCCGGACAAGGTCAGCCCGGTGCTTGAAGCGCAGTGGCTGGCGGCTGCGTTTTCCGTCTGTCATGGCTCGATATCCAGCTCTTTCTCAATGTTGAAGCTATCCTCCGGACCGGTAATATTGACGTACTCCCTGATAATGTTCAGAGCATCAGAATAGCTTCCCGCCTGGGATTGAATGCGCTCTGACATTTCTCTGGCTTCGGCCCCCATGCCGTTTTCTCGCAACGTCCTGGAGGCGATGCCCATAAGGTTGAAGATGTTTCCGTCCTGACCGATCAGCTCACAGTCCGGCTTTTCGCGTCGAGGAACTGCCTGGGCGGAAGCAGCCTGCTCCTCCTCGGCGGTGGATTCGTGGATGAAGCCGCCCAACTGGTTGGGAACGTAATCTGACAGCCAGGTACCGGCGAAGTTCCCAAAGGTGGAAAGACGCCAAATAGCCAGCTTGCCCACATTCAGCTTCACGTCATCGGAGAACGGAAAGAGCAGGCAGGTCAGGTCATCGTGCTGGAAGCTCAGACAGTCATGGAATACCGTGCCGTCCTGCAAAATGCCTTCCTGAGTCAGCAGGTCATTGATCCCATCCACCCATTCCTGAAGATCGCCGCCGCAGCCCTGCAGAATGAGAGCCTCCTGGCCGTTCATGCGCCGCAGATCGTCCGTGGTGATGTTTCTGATGCTCACAGCTCCATCCCTCCCATCTCTTCAGTTTGCGGTTCGTCTTCCGTGATAGTCTCCTGCAGCAGATCCTCGAAGCTCAGCCTGTCCGTGGTGACGCGGGGGACCTCGTCCTCCGCCAGGGGACGCTCTCCGTCAGGCCCCAGCTCAATGGGCTGCAGGGTCACGATGGAGCAGCCGAAGTTATCCGGACGGTAGTCACAGACGCAATTGAAACGGCTCCGGTTATCCGTGGTTCCCAGGTGGTAGAGGTACATCCCCAGGGGGATATCCGACAGGCCCAGCTCCAGGTCCGAGCGCAGAACCCGCTGGCCCAGCAGCTCCAGCACGTCATACTGCTCACTGCCGGCCCAGATGTAGTCGGTCTCATCGGCGTTCAGGACCAAGCCAAAGTCGGAGAGGTCTTCCCTCAGCACTTCAGCGGCGAATTCGTAGGATTCCCTGCCGTCCGCAGGGATAAACTCCTCCGTCACGTTGCCGCCGCTGTAGACGTATCTGCCGCAGTTGTGGCCGATATCTTCGTCGGCCCAGGAGAGGGTGAGCTCGATGTCCGGGTACTGCCTGGAGAGCTCCCGTATGACTGGCCAGGGGGAGGACCAGGCGGTGTGGAAGGTAATGGGGTCGGTTTCCCCGGTGAAGTCGTAGGCGTTCCACTTGGTCCCCCAGTGGCGGTTGCACCATTCGTACCAGGTGGCGCAGCCGAACTGCTGGATGTTCCGGCAGGCGGCTCTGCCCAGCTTCCAGGTCTTCTTGTCAATGTCCGTCCGCATTTTCAGGAAGGCCTTCTCGCTTTCCTCGGGGATGGAGAACAGATCCACATTCTGGCCCTGACCCAGCTTATAGATCTCCAAAAAGGCGTTGTAGAGCTTGATGCCCTCCGTGGTGCGGCTGCCGGACTCGATGTTCAGCTCCTTCGGCATGGGGAGGATCTTGTTGAAGTCG
>OCTX012276812.1_pt1 | contig 27364 bp, 20 predicted proteins | sample 1539691 | NCBI WGS metagenome assembly OCTX01 (sample SAMN02144231, study PRJEB22623) | gut metagenome | biome: sheep rumen | host: Ovis aries | place: New Zealand
TCTTCCTCTCGGTCTTTCCGCTCAGGGAGAAGGCGAAGCTGCCGGCGGCGTACATGTATGCATTTTCCGGCTTTATGATGGTCTGGGGCCAGCACTACCAGTTCGCGGTGGTGCCGGTGCTGCTCATCTTCGAGATGCTGTTTATCGAGCTTGCGATCCGGGATCCGAAGCGCTGGCCGCAGCTGACGCTCATGAGCTGTCTCGTTGTCGTAAACAGCATGTACATCGCCTACATGATCCTGCTGTTTACGGGGTTATATGTCGTGATACGGTTCCTCACAAGGAAACTGACCGGTTTCCTGCCCTATGTGGGGGACGTCTTCCGGCTTGCCTGGCCGATGGGGCTCGGCGTGGGACTCGGTATGTTTACGCTCCTGCCGGCGGTCTCCGCGATCCTGAGCGTCTCCTCGCGGCTTCAGTCGGATGACGGGCTCCTCACGAGACTGTTCAAGTACGCCTACGGAGGGGATTACTACAGAGCGCTGATCGCGCGCTTTTTCTCCTCGACGGCGAGAGGCATCTCCTCGTACAGCGGACAGGGAAACTTTTATGAGGATTCCAACCTGTTCTTCTCGACGCTTTTCATTTTCCTGATCGTCCAGTATGTGTTCCTCATACCGGGCATGAATATGAACAGGAAAAATAAGATCCTGCAGTATGCGGTGCTTGCTGCCGCGGTGCTGATCCTGCTGACGCCCACCCCGGGCATCATCATGAACGGTTTTACCGCGCCGTTCTGCCGCTATATGTTTGTCTACACGCCGTATTTTGCGATGATCGCGGCCTTCACACTGAACGAGATTTTCGCGAGGAGAAGAGCGAGCCTCATCGCGCTCGTCATCGCGCTGGCAGCCGTCTGGCGCATGTACCTCGTGTACTCTCTGCCGGACGAAATCGCCAATCCGAGGTATGTATCGGTGCTGCATTTCTTCGGCGGGACCGCCATGGCCGTCCTGCTGTTCCTCTTCGGGTTACGGAAGACGAGGCAGTACAGGAGGCTCATCTACTGGGGCCTCGTCGCGTTCCTGGTCATGAACTGCGCGGTGGATTCTCTCGGGACGACAGCCGACCGGGACACGCTGTTTAAGGGCGGCACCTACATGCGCGAGATCAGCGATCCGGATACGCTCGAGGCGCTCGCCTTCATCAGGGAAAATGACGCTGAGTACTTCCGCACCGAAAAGACCTACGGCGCGTCGGTCGCCATGGACGGCATGATGATGGGCTACCACCCGGTCAGCACCTACAATTCAACCCAGAACGCGTTCATCCAGTTCTATGTGAGAGACTACTGGAATGACCTGCTGTTTGCCGACGTCAACCACCATATTTATACGCTGGGCATTTCGAACAGAGGCCAGTCGGATCTCGTCGGTGTAAAATATATCCTCGCAAGGACCGCGGAGGCGGATATCTACGGGACCGAGCCTTTATGGACGTTCGGGAATGTGACGGTCTACCGCTGCACGGAGGTGAGAAACATCGCCTCCTTCTACGGCGAGGAGACCGCGATGGCAGCCTGGGAACTTGAGCCGGACGGGAGCACGAACAAGATCTCCGTCCGTTATGAGGACAGGGACCGGAACGCGAGCATCAGCATTCAGGATACCGGGAAGGATGACACGGTCACAGGGACAGTCAGCGCGCCGGAGGACGGCGTCCTCTTCATTGCGATCCCCTATGAGGTCGGCTGGAACGCCTGGGTCGATGACGTCCCGGCGGAGCGCTGGAAGGCCTGCGAAGGATTTACGGCGCTGAAGATCCCGGCGGGCGAGCATTCGATCCGGATGCATTACGTCGTGCCGGGCCTTAAGAAGGGCCTTCTGCTGTCGGCCTTTTCGGCTGTTCTCTTTGTACTGTTTCTCTTAATCGGAAAAAAGTGCGGCGAAACGGAGCCGCTGGACTATGTGCTTTCATTTGTAAAGCGGAGTAAGAACGGATGAAATTTTCGATGATCACGCCTTATAAAATCAAAAAAGGGGTTCTCTACCTCATGCATTTCGGGCCGAAGGAGTTTATGAATCATCTGCTCGACCGCCTGGAGCCCGAGGAAGTGCCGTACGGACCCTGGTTTCTTGCGCACCGGGCGTCGAACGGGGAGCTGGCAGCCCAGAAGAGGGAGGGCGTTCCCGGCGGTCCGAAATTCTCCGTGATCGTTCCGGCTTACCTGACGCCTGAAAAATATCTTTCCCGCATGATCGAATCCGTCATCGCCCAGAGCTACGGGAACTGGGAGCTCGTGATCGCGGACGCCTCCGACAGGGCAATGCCGGCCGGCAGCCGCAGCGTTGAGGCGGTTGTAAAGAGCTATGCGGAGAAGGATGCGAGGATCCGTTACGTAAAGCTTGCGGAAAATAAAGACATCGCTTCCAACACCAACGCGGCGGTCCGCGAAGCGGACGGCAGTTACCTCGCCTTCCTCGACCACGACGATACGATCGCGCCGGATGCGCTCTGGCACTTCGCGAAGGCTGCCGCGGACGGGGCGGACATGATCTACTCGGACGAGGACAAGATCCGGGGAGATGAGGAGGAGCATTTCCAGCCGCATTTCAAGCCGGACTTCAACCTGGACCTGCTTCGCTCCAACAACTATATCACGCATTTCCTGGCGGTGAAGGAGTCCCTCGCCGGCGAGGATCCGTTCGATCCGGCCATGAGCGGGGCGCAGGACTATGATTTCATTTTCCGGATGAGCGAGAAGGCGGAGAAGATCGTCCACATCCCGCGGGTGCTCTACCACTGGCGGACGCACGAGGCTTCGACCGCGGACAATCCGCTCTCGAAGCAGTATGCCTACGAGGCCGGAAAGATGGCAATCGAGGGGAACCTTAAGAGGACCGGCACCGAAGGGACCGTGGAGCTCCTGCCGGATTTCGGTTTCTACCGGGTCCGCTATCCGGTACAGGGAAAGCCTCTGGTCTCGATCATCATCCCGAATAAAGACAATGCGGATACGCTCAGGGCCTGCATGGAGGCGCTCGGGAAGACGCATTATCCCTACTATGAGGTCCTCATCATCGAGAACGGGAGCAAAGAGAAGAAGACCTTTGACTACTATCAGAAACTGAAGGAGGAGAACCCCCGCGTGCGCTTCCTCCGGTGGAAGAAGCCGTTCAACTATTCCGCAATCAACAACTACGGCGCTTCGAAGGCGAAAGGAGAGTACCTGCTCTTCATGAACAATGATGTGCGGGTCTCCATCAGCTCGGAATGGCTCTCGGAGATGCTCGGCGTGTGCCAGAGGGCGGACGTGGGCATCGTCGGCTCGAGGCTCTATTATCCGAACAATACGGTCCAGCACGCCGGCATTGTGATCGGGATCGGCGGGGTGGCCGGCGCGATGTTCGTCGACCTGCCGCGCGGCCGCTCCGGCTACATGCACAAGGCGGCGATCATGCAGGATCTCTCCGCGGTCACCGCGGCGCTCATGCTGGTCAGACGCAGCGCGTTCGAGGCCGTGAACGGCTTTACGGAGGAGCTGGCGGTCGCGTTCAACGACGTCGATCTCTGCCTGAAAGTGATCCGGGATACCGGTCTTCGGGTCGTCTACGATCCCTACGCCGAGGCCTACCATGACGAATCAAGGACCAGAGGCCCCGAGGATTCGCCGGAGAAGGTGCGGCGCTTCCAGAGCGAGATCGAGTACATGCGCGTGCACTGGCTGGATCTCCTGAAGAACGGGGATCCGAATTACAATAAGAATCTCTCTCTCAAAAAATGGAACTACTCGCTGAAGGCATGAGGAGGACACATTGGCTAAAGTCTCAGTCGTGATACCGAATTACAACGGAATAAAGTATTACCGGGAATGCTTCCTTGCCCTCCGCCGCCAGACGCTCGCCCCGGATAAGATCATCGTGATCGACAACGGCTCATCGGACGGGAGCGCGGAGGCCATCGCGAGCGAGTTCCCCGAAGTGACGCTGATCCGCTTCCCGGAGAATACCGGCTTCACCGGGGCCGTCAACGAGGGCATCCGCGCGTCGGAGGGGATGGACTTCGTGATCCTCTTAAACAATGACACGTCCGCCGACCCGGATATGGTGAAGGAGCTTGTGCGGGCGATCTTGAAAAATGAAAACATCTTCTCCGCCCAGGCCAAAATGCTCAAGATGGACGACGAGACCCTGATGGATGACGCCGGCGATTACTACTGCGCGTTCGGCTGGGCTTTCGCGCGGGGGAAAGGGAAACCTGCGTGCAATTACACGCGGACGCGGGAGATATTTTCCTCCTGCGCGGGTGCGGCAATTTACCGCATGAGCATTCTCGATGAGATCGGGCTGTTTGACGAGAATCATTTCGCGTATCTTGAAGACACGGACATCGGCTGGCGGGCGAGGATCAGGGGTTACAGCAACATCTTTGCGCCGCGGGCCAGGGTGCTGCACGTCGGCAGCGCGACCAGCGGCTCCGTCTACAACCTCTTCAAGGTGCTGAATACCTCGAGGAACAGCATTTATCTTGTCTACAAGAACATGCCGGCAGGCCAGATCCTCCTCAATCTCCCTCTGCTCGTCTTCGGTTTTACCGTGAAGGCAGTCTTCTTTGCGAGAAAGGGTTTCGGGAAGGAGTATCTTGCCGGGCTTGTGAACGGCTTTAAGATGTGCCAAAAAGGCAGGAAAGAGGGGAAAAAGGTTAAATATGAGTCGCGGAATCTGCCGCATTATTTCCGGATCCAGTGCGATCTCTGGGTCAACTGCGTGCGCCGGCTGATCGGCTGAGGGGGCTTAAGCCTTTTTTAACAGAATTATAAGGGTTTTTACCTTGCAAACAGCCGGGGTTTATAGTATTATCACAGAATGTGATTGAATCAGATCTTCTGACTACTGGAAGGTTTATAAATTATGATAGAAGAAAATCAGAAGTATTTTAATCGGCTGACAGCGGCAGTCGATATACTTGTGTGTGCGGCTTCTTATCTGATTGCCTGGTTCCTGCGTTACCGGACGACGCTTCTCTTTGAGACCTCCGTCGAGGCGGTCTCCTTCAGGGTCTACATGCAGGCGCTGGTCGTGATCATCCCGATCATGCTGGTCCTTTATTCCGGCTTCAACCTTTACGGGACAAGCCACCGGATCAAGGGCCGCAGGCTGGAGATCGCGTCGGTGGCCCAGGCAAACGGCGTCGGCTTTCTGCTGTTCATGTCAGTCCTGCAGATCACGCATCAGGATCACTGGTCGCGGAGGATGATTTTTGCATTTTTCATCCTCAATATTGTGCTCGACATCGGCGCGCGGTTCCTCATCTGGGGCGTCGTCAAGCAGATGCGGAAGAGGGGCCTTAATCAGAGAAATGTCCTTCTGGTCGGCTACAGCCGGGCAGCTGAGGAGTATATAGACAGAGTGATGGCCAACCCGCAGTGGGGGTTCAATATCCGGGGGATCCTGGATGACCGCATTGCGGCCGGGACCATGTATAAAGGAGTGAAGGTCCTCGGCAGGATCGACAACCTGATGATCATTCTCCCGGAGAATCATCTGGACGAGATCGCGATCACCCTCGGCCTGAACGAGTACTACCGGCTGGAGGAGATCGTCACGCTCTGCGAGAAATCCGGCGTGCACACGAAGTTCATACCGGATTACAACAACATCATCCCGACGAAGCCCTATACGGAGGACATCCTGGGGCTGCCGGTCATCAATATCCGCTACGTGCCGCTGTCAAATGCATTTCCCGCAGCGGTGAAGCGCCTCTTCGATATCGTCGGAAGCATCATCTGCATCATTATCGGCTCACCGGTGATGCTGATCTTCGCGGCGATCATCAAGCTGACCTCGCCGGGGCCTCTCATTTTCAGGCAGGAACGCGTCGGGCTGCACAACAGGCCTTTCATGATGTACAAGTTCCGCTCGATGGTGGTTCAGGAGGAGAACAAGGAGAAGAAGGCCTGGACGGTGAGGGACGACCCCCGTGTCACGCCGGTCGGGCGGTTCATGCGGAAGACAAGCATCGACGAGCTTCCGCAGCTTTTCAATGTCCTGAAAGGCGAGATGTCCCTCGTGGGACCGCGGCCCGAGCGGCCGTTCTTCGTCGAGAAATTCCAGGAGGAGATCCCGCGCTACATGGTCAAGCACCAGGTACGGCCGGGCATGACGGGGTGGGCCCAGGTGAACGGCTACCGCGGGGACACTTCCATCAGAAAGAGGATCGACTGCGATCTCTACTACATCGAAAACTGGACGCTCGGTCTCGATATCAAGATCCTGTTCCTGACGGTGTTCAAGGGATTTGTCAATAAAAATGCCTACTGATCTGTCGGCAGGCAGGAAACGCGAAGTTTTTATTCAGGGGAGTAAGACAAAGCTATGGCTAAGAGAAGCAAGAAAAGAAAAAAAGGCAATCTGGTACTGTTTATTGTGGAGCTCGTCATTCTGGCGGTGCTGGTCGCGGGCATTTTCGTGTACGCGCAGCTGAACCGCGGGCTGCATGAGCTCGGCAGCGGCGGCAACCAGAATGACCCGAACGCCAGGACGGACGACGTTCTCATCAACGAGGAGGTCACCTCGAACGGAGGGCTGACCGGCTACCAGAATATCATGCTGATCGGCGTCGACTCGAGAAGCGGCGATCTCGATTACGCGAACAGCGACGTCATGATCGTCGCGTCCATCAACAACGACAACTGGGAAGTAAGGCTGGTGTCGATTTACCGCGATACCTATCTCTGTACAGACCCGGAAAACTGGACCTTCAACAAGGCCAACGACGCCTACATGAAGGGCAGCGCGCGTCAGACGCTCTCCATGGTCAACGCAAACCTCGACCTTGACATCACGCAGTACGTAGTCGTCGACTTCTCGGCGGTCGCCCGCCTCATCGATGATCTCGGCGGCCTCACGATCTACATGACCGACCAGGAGGCGATCCACCTGAACAATTACTGCCAGGAGACCTCGGCGGTCACAGGGCTCGCCTACACGCCTCTCGACGTACACGAGGGAGACGAACCGCGCAACTACGACCTGAACGGCGTCCAGGCGGTCTCCTACGCGCGTATCCGTTACACGGCCGGCGCCGACCCGAAGCGCACGGCGAGACAGAGACTGGTCATCGAGAAGATCGTCGACAAGGCCCGCTCGCAGGGGCTCTCGGCGGTCCAGGATATCATCAAGGACGTGTTCCCGTACGTCAAGACATCCTTCTCGAGCGCCCAGATCATCAAGATGGCGAGCAATATGTTCCATTACCAGATCGTCCTCACCACGGGCTTCCCGTTCGAACACATCGAGCAGCACATCGGAAGCCTTGACCCGGTCGTCCCGGTCACGCTGGCGGACAACGTCCGCGAGCTGCATGAGTTCCTGTTCGCGGATCCCGACTACAAGGTCTCGGCCAACGTCCAGTCCTTCAGCGATGAGATCGAATACACGACAGGTCTCGGCCAGGCGGCAAGAGAGAGGGCGATGGAGAACTCTGTGATCCCGAACAACGGCGGTGAGGCCGATATCGTACGATGAGTATTAATTTCCAGCCTAAAGTAGATGTGGTCATTCCGACCTACCATCCCGACACGGCGGAAGTGAGAAAGCTGCTCGTCCGTCTCACGGAGCAGACGGTGAAGCCTGCCCATCTTCTGATCATCAATACGGAGGAGAGCTTCTGGAATCCGGAGATCACCAGAGGGATCGAGGCGGCTGAGGTTTTCCACATCAGCAAGGTCCATTTTGACCATGCGGGCACCCGGAATATGGGCGCCGGTTTTTCCAATGCGGATTATATCCTCTACATGACGCAGGACGCCGTGCCGGCGGATAAAAAGCTGATCGAAAACCTGCTCCTTCCCTTCCGGAAACCGGACGTGAAGATCTCGTATGCGCGGCAGCTTCCGAAGCCGGACAGCGGGATCATCGAGCGCTTTACGAGAAGCTTCAATTATCCCGACAGGAACCACGTGCGCCGGAAAGCGGATGTTCCGCGGTTCGGGATCAAGACGTATTTCTGTTCGAACGTGTGCGCCATGTACGACAGGGAATATCTTCAGGAGATGAACGGGTTTGACGAGCCCTGCATTTTCAATGAGGACATGGTGTTTGCCGGCAGGACCATCCGGGATGGCGGCGAGGTCGCCTATGCAGCCGGTGCGAGAGTCCTGCACTCCCACAACTATACGGCCGTGCAGCAGTTCAGGAGAAATTTCGACAACGGCGTCTCCCAGGCGATGCATCCGGAGATCTTCAGGGGGATCAAGTCGGAAAATGAAGGGCGGAAGCTTGTCGGAGGAACCGCAAGGTATCTGATGAGTTCGGGGAGAGCCTATCTCATCCCGAAACTGATCATCCAGAGCGCCGCCAAACTGATCGGGTTCAGGCTCGGGCGCATGTACAGGGTCCTGCCGGAGTCGGTCATTTTATCCTGCACCTCCAACAGAAGCTTCTGGAGCTATGTGAGCCCGGATGATATGGATTGATTAGAGGCATTGTCTTCGGACAATGCCTTTTTCGTGCGAAAATACACAATTATTTCACAAATTCCGATTATTATGGAGAAAGCAGCAGGGAGCTGCTGTTTACTATGTTCGAATGGAGATGAATCGTACCATGGATGAATGGAGACGCGAAGAACCTGAAAATGCAGACATGAACAGCCAGGAACCGGTTGAGGAGATCAGACAGGAGCCGATTGAGGAGATCAGGCAGGAGCCGAAGACCCCGGAAGAGAATCCGAACGCCGCCCGCCCGGTTTCAACCTATGACCCCTACGGTACCGAGGACGAAAAGCCTGTAAGGACTTACGGGAGCTACGGAAACGGCAGCTACCAGTCCAGAAGCAGCTATTCCACGGATTATATTGAGAGAAGGAAGGCGAAGTCAAGGGTCGAAGAGCCCGAAGAGCCGTCCCGGGAGGAGAACCGCAGCCCGGAGAACGGTGAAAACCGCTATTCCAATAACGGCTACGGGAGCGGAAGGACCGGTTATAACGGCAGTTATAACGCGGACCGCTTCAGGACTGACGTCGATCCCGCGCCGATCGAGCCCGGGGAAGCCAGGTTCCGCTACCCTTCCGATGACGGCAGGCAAACTCCGAAGAAGAAAAAGAGCCTTGCCAGAACAGTCGGCCTCGTGGCGGGACTGGCGGTGCTGTTCGGGGTGATCGCGGCGCTTGTATTTTCCGGCGTGACGATCATCAGCAAGAGCATCGGGCAGTCGACGAGATCCGCGGCGCCTGTTCCGGGCATCGTCGCGGAGCCGACGCCCACCGTCAAGCTCGGCAACAATGAGCGCCCGTCCGCCGGTATCTCGGATGCGGAGGAGAAAGAGACGGAGCTCACGACGATCGAGATCGTCGACATGTGCATGCCGTCCATGGTCGCCATCACGAACACATCCGTTTCCCAGTACAGGGATTTCTTCGGTCAGACCTTTGAGGAGCCGAGCGTGAGCGCAGGTTCCGGCATCATCGTCGGCGAGACCGACAGCGATCTTCTGATTGCGACCAACAACCACGTCATCGCCAATTCCAAGGACATCACGGTGACCTTCATCGGCGATGAGATCGTCCCCGGCGTCATCAAGGGGGCAGATGCGGACGCTGACCTCGCGATCGTGGCGGTCGCGAAGGACAGCATTTCCGCGGAGACCATGGCCAATATCCGGGTCATCACGATCGGCGATTCCGATTCGCTCAGAGTCGGCGAGACGGTCGTTGCGATCGGCAACGCGCTCGGCTACGGGCAGACGGTCTCCCGCGGCATTGTGAGCGCCCTGAACCGCGAGGTGACGCTCTCGGACGGCAATGTCCACCTGATGATTCAAACGGACGCCTCCATCAACCCCGGCAACTCGGGCGGCGCGCTCCTGAACAGCCGCGGCGAGCTGATCGGCATCAATGAGATCAAGTACGTGAACGCCAAAGTCGAGGGCGTCGGCTATGCGATTCCGATGAAGACCGCGGAGCCTATCCTGACAAGCCTCGGCAGCAAGGCGCAGAGGCAGAAGGTCGACGAGTCTCAGGCAGCTTACATCGGCATCAAGTGCATCGGCGTGCCGGACTATTATGTCCAGAGCGGGTATCCGACCGGCGTCTACATCAGTGAAGTCACGAAGGGCGGCCCTGCCGAGGCAGCCGGCATCCTTGAGGGCGATATCATCACGGCAATCGACGGCACCAGCGTTGCGACCTCCGCGGAGCTCATCAATTACCTGGGCTACTACGCGGCGGGCGAGACGATCGACTTCTCCATCAGCCGCATGAAGGAAGACCAGTCCGGCTTCGAGTCCATGAAGATTGCTGTCACGCTCGGCAATAAGAAGGACATGCCGGCAGAGGAAGAGACTCCGGACAACGCGCAGGGCGGCAGCCAGGGCGGAAACGGGGACGGCGGCGTACAGAATATTCCTTTCCTGCCATAAGTATACAGGATCATTGACGGAACGGTTCCGGCAGAGCTTTATGGTTTGCCGGAACCGTTTTCTTTTATTTGTTTTTAACTTGTGCGGATAAAGGTCAAAGTGTATAATAAATGACAGCGGACTTCACTGGTCCGTACTACAATATGAGGTATTTTTATGGCAGACAACAAAGATAAAAAGGACGCGCTGGTCGCCCCGGAGGACGATTTCACGGAAGTCTCCGCGGACGAGCGGAAGGGGCAGAACGCTCCGAAGAAGCAGGACGGGCCGAAGGACACAGAACTTTTCTGCTCGATCTGCCGGCGGCCGGAGAGCCAGGCGGGACATCTCACCAAGCTCGGGAACGGCATGTTCATCTGCAGCGACTGCATGCAGAAAGGCGCGGACATGATGAACCGGGAAGGCTTCGGGATCGACAGCATCCTGAAGCAGCTTCAGGACCTGCCGGGCGTCAGGCTTTTCAATCTCGGGGAGTTCTCCGGACTGCATGCGGCGAACGACAAGGAGGAGAACAAGGAGCCCGAGAAGCGCTTCTCGATGGAGGAGATCCTGCCGCCGCACAAGATCAAAGCCCAGCTTGACCGCTACGTGATCGGGCAGGAGAAGGCCAAAAAGCTGATGTCCGTGGCGGTCTACAACCACTATAAGCGCATCATCAACGAGCAGAAGCTCGCGGAACTCCGAAAGAAAAATGCAGAGCTGAAGATCCCTGACCCGAACGTCCCGGAACCGGTTGAGATCCAGAAGTCCAACATTCTCATGATCGGCCCGACCGGAAGCGGCAAGACCTACCTGGTCCAGACCATGGCCCGGCTGCTGGACGTTCCGCTCGCGATCACCGACGCGACCTCGCTTACCGAGGCCGGCTACATCGGCGACGATATCGAGAGCGTGGTCTCCAAGCTCCTCGCCGTGGCGGGAAATGACGTAGCCAGGGCGGAGCACGGCATCATTTTCATCGACGAGATCGACAAGATCGCGAAGAAGAAAAATATGAGCCAGCGCGACGTCTCCGGCGAGGCGGTCCAGCAGGGGCTTTTAAAGCTTCTGGAAGGCGCCGAGATCGAGGTGCCGGTCGGCGCGACCTCGAAGAGCGCGATGGTCCCCCTGAAGACCGTGAACACGAAGAATATCCTGTTCATCTGCGGCGGGGCATTTCCGACGCTGGAGGAGATCATCAAGCAGAGGCTGACGAAGAAGAGCTCGATCGGTTTCCAGGCTGATCTGAAGGACAAGTTCGACGATGATCCAAATATTATGCAGAAGGTCACGGTGGAGGACCTCCGCAAGTTCGGGATGATCCCGGAGTTCCTGGGCCGCATGCCGATCATTTTCTCGCTGGAGAAGCTGACGGAGGATATGCTGGTCAGGATCCTGATGGAGCCTCAGAACGCGATCCTGAAGCAGTATGAGGCCCTGCTTGCGATGGATGAGGTGAAGCTCACCTTCGAGGAGGGAGCGCTGCGAATCATCGCGAAGGAAGCGCTTAAGAGCGATACGGGCGCGAGGGCGCTTCGGCAGGTGATCGAGGACTTCATGACCGACATCATGTACGAGATCCCGAAGGATGACAATATCGGCGAGGTCGTGATCACGGAAGCCTACCTGAACCATACGGGAGGACCGCTGATCCGGCTTAGAAATTAAAAGGAGGGAGAACGATGGCAGAGGATTTTTTCAGTGAGCTTGGCAAATCCATTTCACGCGCGACGAGGCAGGCGGTCGACAAGACCGGCGTTTTCGTGGAGGCGACGAAGCTGACGGCCCAGATCCAGGGCCAGCAGAGAGAGATCGAGCATCTCTACCAGAAGATCGGTGAGAATATTTACCGGAAGATCCGCACCGGGGAGTACGAGCCGGACGCGGAACTCATGCTGATCGTCGAGGAGATCCGGAAGCGCCACGGGCAGGTGTCCGGGATGCGGAAGAACCTGGCGGAGGTCAGAAACATGAAAGTCTGCCCGAGCTGCGGCGAGCTGATCCCTTCGGACGTCGCTTTCTGCCCGAAATGCGGGACGCCGACGCCCTTAAACGTAAGAAAGAATGTGGCTGACAAGGCGAAAAAGCCTGAAAATGAAGACGCGGACATCGTGGCAGAAGCGGAAATCTTAGAAGAAGCGGATGCGGCGGACGCGGATGCCGCGGAAACGCCGGAGATCTTCTCTGAAGCTGAGGACGTCGTGATCACGGACGCCTCCGCGGAATTTACGGATGAGGCAGAGGAGGAGTGACATGAGAGATATCCTGTTTTCGCTCTGGGTCTTCGCCGTCGATTTCCTGTTCAAGAGGCGTGCCGAGGAGGAACTTCCGGAGGGCGGCGAGGGAAAACTTGTCCTGAACGACAGGATCCGCCTCCGCAGAGTCCAGAATACCGGCATGGCCGGAGGGCTTTTAAAGGATAAGCCGGAGCTCATCCGGGACGGTTCGACGATGCTCCTCGGAGCGTTTCTGGTCTACTATGTGCGCCTGATCCTCGAGAAGGGCCGCATGATCCGGAAGATCGGCGCAGGCCTTCTGCTCGGCGGCGCATCCAGCAACCTGTTTGACCGCTGGGTCAGGGGAAGCGTTACCGACTATTTCAGCTTCAACATCAGGAAGATCCCGGTCATCGGGAAGCTGGTGTTCAACCTCGGCGACATCGCGATCTTTTTCGGGACCCTGATCATGGGCGTTACCGCGAAGGGCGACGAATAAGTGCATATGTAAGAAAGGAAGCGGCTCCGGGTGGGTCCCGGAGCCGCGTTTTGTGTGATGAAAGCAGTAAACAACCGTTATTTTCTGTATGCGACCGCATTTTTCTCCGGCATGTCCGTCATGGCGGTCGAGATGGGAGCCAGCCGTCTCCTGACGCCTTATTTTTCTTCTTCCCAGGTGATCTGGACGGTCATCATCGGTATCATCATGATCGCGATGGCGATCGGCAACGTCTGGGGCGGCCGCATGGCCGATAAGGACCCGAACCCGAAGCGCCTCTACGGGCGCCTGCTCGTGGCGGCGGTCTGGACCGCCGTGATCCCGCTGGTCGGGCGGTTCGTGATCCTCGGCGTGACCTTCCTCGTCGTCTCCGCCGTGAAGAGCAATTACCTGGTCTGGGCTTCCTTCGGGTCCTGCCTCGTGCTCTTCGTGTTCCCGCTCATGCTGCTGGGAACCGTCACGCCGTCGCTCATCAAGTACGCGACCGGCAGCCTGACCGACAACGGGAGGACCGTCGGGACGATCGAGGCCTGCGGGACCATCGGAAGCATCCTGGGCACCTTCCTGCCGACGTTCGTCACGATCCCGGGGTTCGGGACGGCGGTGACATTTTACATCTTTGCGGGCATTCTGGCCCTCCTGTCCGTAATCTATTTTTTTTCAATCGGTGAGCACCGGGTGAGGGGCGTTGTGCTTGCCGGAGGCATTTTCGCCCTGATCTTTCTTCCAATCAACATGAGCTTCGCGTTCTGGGATGACATGATCATCTATGAGGACGAGTCCATCTACAATTACCTGCGCGTGAGAGAGGATGAGGAGAATATCATCCTGTCCACAAATGTCCTCGAAGGCGTCCAGTCCATCTACAGGAAGGGAGGAGGCCTCACGGGCATGTACTACGATTACGCGCTCGCGGCGCCGCTCATGGCGGGAGAGGCCGACAAGCCGATGAGCCTTCTGGTGCTCGGGATGGGCACCGGCACGTACGCCAAGCAGTGCCTGACCTGTTTCCCGAATATGACCGCCGAGGGCGTCGAGATCGACCGGAAGATCGTGGATCTGTCTCACAGGTACTTTGAACTGCCGGAGGATATCCCGGTCACGGTCGAGGACGGGCGCGCGATGCTCCGGAACGCCGGCACCTACGACGTGATCATGGTCGACGCCTACCAGGACATCACGATCCCGTTCCAGATGTCCTCGGTCGAGTTTTTCACGCTGGTCAGGGAGCACCTGAATCCGGGCGGCGTCATGGTCGTCAACATGAACATGCGCACGGACACCGAGGGCGGCATCAATGATTACCTGATCGACACGATCGCCTCGGTTTTTCCGGAGGTTGACACGGTCCTGGTTTCCAACAACACAAACCAGGAGCTCTTTGCCTCGGAAAATGAAAACATCGTCTCCGATCTCGCCGCCCGCACGGCCGCGCTGCCGGCCGGCGACCCGCTGAAAGCCCAGCTTGAGCGCGTTCTTGCAGGAATGGAGCAGGAGGAGGGCGGCGACCGGATCCTCACCGACGACAAGGCGCCCGTGGAGCTTCTGGGGATGCAGGCGCTCGATGCGCTGATCAGGGACACGCTGGATGCTTACGGCGGCGTGGTGGGACTTTTGGGGTAAATGCACCATAATCGCTATTATTTAGTTGATTCTTTCGGTAAAAACGTATATAATGAAAAACAAGTGTAACGATTCACCGCCCTGCCGCGGTGATGGGAAGCTTATTGACAAGAGCCGATCAGGCTCGCCCTGTTTGTGAAAAACCGTAAAAAGGAGCGCAAATGAGCAAAAAAGAAACCTACAGACCGAAGTATCATGTTTCCATCGCGTCCGGCTGGTGCAATGACCCGAACGGTCTCATCTGGTACGGGGGCAAAGGCCACCTGTTTTTTCAGCATTATCCGTATGAGCCCCGCTGGGGAACCATGCACTGGGGTCACGTCACGACGAAGGATTTCGTGAAATGGGAGACCCTGCCGGTCGCGCTTGTCCCGGACGAGCCCTACGAGGTCATCTGCGGCTGCTGCTCCGGCAGCGCCATCGAGAAGGACGGGAAACTTGTTCTTGTCTATACGGCTGCCCAGCCCGACCAGCAGCGCCAGTGCCTGGCGGAGAGCACGGACGGGGTTCATTTTGAAAAATGCGCCGAAAACCCGGTCCTGAAAGCCGCGGATCTCTCCTGGGAGGTCTCCAACCGCGATTTCCGCGATCCCCGCGTCTTTGTGAAGGACGGCTGGTACTACTGCATCGCGGGCACCAGGATCCTCGAGAAGGACCGCCCGTTCCGTCACTCCGGCAAGCCGCTCCCGCAGGTGGACGGCAAGGATCCGGCTGTCCTCGTGCATCACTGGTACGAGGCGGAGCCGGAGGAACAGTTCGACGATTCGTTTGAGTCGGTGAATCCGAGCGCCAGCCCGGTCAGCGGCAGCCCGGTCAGCGGTACGCCGGTATCGCCGTCTTCGGTGCACCATCAGATCATGTCCCCGTCGAACGTTCCGGTCGTCGGCGGGATCGATGATTTCGGATGGGGAAACCTCATCCTGATCCGCTCGAAGGATCTTCACAGCTGGGAGTACATCGGAAAGCTTCTTCACCGCCAGCCGAACATCGCGGAGCCGTATTACAACCTGAACGGCGTCTATGAGTGCCCGGAATATATTGTCTTTGATGAGAAGGAGGTTGTCATTTCCAGCCCGCAGCAGCTGCCGATGATGGGGCATAAGTATGAAAATGTCAACTCCGTCCTCTACTTCGTCGGTCACCTGGATTTTGAGACCGGCCAGTTCAGGGTGGAGGAGATCAATGAGCTGGATGCAGGCTTTGATTTTTATGCGCCGCAGTGCATGACGACGCCGGACGGCCGCAAGGTCATGATCGCATGGAAGGAGATGTGGGACCGCAATTATCCGACCCGCCCGGAAGGCTGGGCAGGCACCTACACGTTCCCGCGTGAGATCACCTGGCACGATAACCACCTCTATCAGTGGCCGGCACGGGAGCTTCTGGGCTATCACGGCGCATGTGTGAAGGCGGAGAAGAAGGCGCTGACCGCGGAGACATATTTCCCGGAGGGCTTCACCGGCGATGTCGCCGATATCTCCTGCGAGATCGATATGAAAGATGCGGCCAAGGCAGGCATCGTGGTCTTCGCGGGCGAGAAGCACGAGACCAGGATCTACTATGACAGCCGGATGAAGGCGGTGGTCTTCGACAGGTCCCGCGGCGGCCTCGGCATCAGGGGCCAGGAGCAGAACGTGTTCACGCGCATCTGCGATATCGAGCCGGAGGAGACGCTCAGGCTCAGGGTGCTGCTTGACGTGAGTTCCTGCGAAGTCTTCGTGAACGGCGGCCGTTACGCGATCACGGGTAATGTCTATCCGGATGCGGAGGATCTCGGTATCGGGTTCTTTGCGGATGGGGGAGAGGCGGAGCTTCTTTCGGCGGAGAAGTATGAGATTGTGATCGAGTGAGCATATTATCAGGGACGGTTCTTGTACAAAAAAGGGGTTCTCTCGTTTGAGAGAACCCTTTTTTGTGCCTGGAACCGTCCCCGGCGTCGTTTACTTCAGGTAGGTCTTCAGGGCCTCGAGGTTCGCCGGGAGGAACTTTGCTTTCCGGCCGCTGAAGGTCTTCTCGATCTCGTGGCGGACGGTGTCCTCCTCGACGATGCCGGTCTCCTTCAGGATCGCGCTCAGCATGACGATGTTGGAGGCTCTTTCATTTCCCAGATTTGAGGCGATATCGTTCGCCGGGACCTCGACGACCTTGACATCGGTGCGGTTCGAGGTGATCGGGACGAGAGAGCTGTTGATGAAAATGGTGCCGCCCGGAACGACCATCGACTGGAACTTGGTGAGGGACGGCAGGTTCATCACGACCAGGACGTCCGCCTCGTTGATCAGCGGGCAGCTGATCGGGCGGTCGGAGACGACGACGGTGCAGTTGGCGGTGCCGCCGCGCATTTCCGGACCGTAGGACGGAAGCCAGGTGACTTCCTTGCCTTCATCCATGGCAGCTTTAGCGATCATCTGGCCGATGGCAAGGGCACCCTGGCCGCCGGCACCGGCAAAAAACATTTTTTTCTTCATGATCAGAATCCCTCCGGTGTTTTAAAATTGCGGACCGGGTAGTACTCGGCCATGTTCTGTTCCACGAACTTGAGCGCATCCTTCGGCGCCAGGCCCCAGTTGGTCGGGCAGGAGGAGAGGAACTCGACGAAGGTGAAGCCCAGGCGGGCGTCCTGGATGTCCAGAGCCTTCTTGATGGCAGCTTTGGCCTTGCGGACGTTGGCCGGATTGTTCAGCATGACACGCTCGACGAAGACGGCGCAGTCGATCTGGGAGAGGATCTCGCACATGCGGAGCGGAAGACCTGCCTGCTCGACTGTACGGCCGTTTACGGAAGTCGTGGTCTTCTGGCCGATCAGGGTGGTCGGAGCCATCTGGCCGCCGGTCATGCCGTAGATCGCGTTGTTGATGAAGAAGGTGGTGAACTTCTCGCCGCGGTGGGCAGCGTGAATGATCTCGGCGGTACCGATGGAGGCAAGGTCGCCGTCGCCCTGGTAGGTGAAGACCACCTGGTCCGGATGGACGCGGCGGATGCCGGCAGCGATCGCCGGGGCACGGCCGTGGGTGGATTCGCACATATCGACATTCATGAAATGGTGCGCGTTGATCGAGCAGCCAATCGGCACGACGCCGATGGTGTTGCCGAGGGAGCCGCGCTCCTCAAGGCACTCCATGATGATGCGGTGGGCGATGCCGTGGGTGCAGCCGGGGCAGTAGGATGTATCGACAGGGAGCATGCCCTTGGTGGGTTCAAATACGGTTTTCATTTTTCTGCCTCCTTTAAAGCTTTTTCTGCGCGGTCCGCGATCTCGATCGAGGACGGGACCATGCCGCCGGTGCGGCTGATCAGGCTGACCGGCCAGCGGCCTTTGGCGGCTGCCTTGACGTCCGTCATCATCTGGCCCATGGAAAGCTCGGTGGAAATGACGACCTTGCAGTTTTTGCCGATCTTGTCAAATGCAGCGTCCGGATACGGCCAGAGGGAGATCGGACGGATGAGGCCGGCCTTGATGCCGCGCTCTTCAAGGATCTCGATGGCTTCCACACAGAGCCTCGACATGGTGCCGAAGGCGACGAAGACGATCTCAGCGTCCTCGAGGCCCTGGTCGCTCCAGCGGACGAGTTCTTTCTCGGCTTTCGCGTATTTCGCAAACATGTCATTGACGTGGTTCTCAAGGACCTGCGGATCGAGGCGGAGAGAGTAGACGACGTTGCGGCCTTCGTGATGATCCGTGCCGGTGATCGCCCACGGGCGCTTCTCGTTGATCTTGTCGACCGGGGTGATGCCGCGGGCCTCCGGGAGCTCGACCGGCTCCATCATCTGGCCCAGCATGCCGTCGGCAAGGATGACGACCGGGTTGCGGTACTCCTCGGCGATGTCGAAGCACTCATAGATCAGGTTCGCGCACTCCTGAATGCTGGACGGCGCGAAGACCGGGATCCGGACGTCGCCGTTGTAGCCGCCGCGGGTGACCTGGAAATAGTCCGCCTGGCCGGGCTGGATGCCGCCGACGCCGGGGCCGCCGCGGGAGACGTTCAGGATGACGACCGGGACTTCGCAGGAGGCGATGAAGCCGATGCCTTCCTGCATCAGGGCAAGACCCGGAGAGCTGGTGGAGATGAATACGCGGCCGCCGCTCGCGGAAGCGCCGAACGCCATGTTGATCGCGGCAAGCTCGGACTCAGCCTGGATAAATGCGCCGCCGGCCTTCGGCAGCTCGTGGCTCATGTATTCGGGGATTTCATTCTGCGGGGTGATCGGGTAGCCGAAATAGCACTTAACGCCGGCCCGGATCGCCGCCTCGGCAAAAGCTTCGTTGCCTTTCATCAATATTCTGGACATTATTCACCCTCCTCTAACTGATAGATGCTGATGCAGTAATCCGGACACATGGTCGCGCAGCTTGCGCAGCCGATGCAGGACTCCTGATCGACAATGCCTGCGGGATGGTAGCCTTTGGCATTCACTTCGGGATCAAGGGCGAGGATCTTCTTCGGACAGAAGCTGATGCAGAGTTCGCAGCCCTTGCATTTTTCCCGGTTGAATACAACCTTAAACCTTTTTTTCATTTTCCTGTATCTCCTTTTATTATCAGCCCATCCCGCCTTGCGGCAGGATGGAAAATGAAAACATTACAGCAGGTGACGGATGATCTTGCCGCTGACCGTCTTGGGCAGTTCGGTGCGGAACTCGATGATTCTCGGATACTTGTAAGGAGCGGTGCGCTTCTTGACGTAGGCCTGGATGTCCTTCTTCAGCTCGTCGGTCGGCTCCGTGCCCTTGACGAGGACGATGCTGGCCTTGACGACCTGGCCGCGGATCTCGTCCTTGGCGGCGGAGACACCGCACTCGAGGACGTAGGGCAGCTCCATGATGACGCTCTCGATCTCGAACGGGCCGATACGGTAGCCGGAGGACTTGATGATGTCGTCGGTGCGGCCGACATACCAGAAGTAGCCGTCCTCATCCTTCCAGGCGAGGTCGCCGGTGTGGTACCAGCCGTCGACTTTGACGCTGTCCGTCGCTTCCTTGTTGTTCAGGTAACCCTTGAAGAGGCCGCAGGGCTCCGTGCCGGCATAGCGGATGCAGATCTCGCCGGATTCGCCGACGCCTGCCTCGTTTCCGTCCGCAGTCATCAGCATGACGGTGTACATCGGGCTCGGCTTGCCCATGGAGCCCGGCTTCGGGGTCATGCCGATGAAGTTGCCGACCGTGAGAGTGGTCTCGGTCTGGCCGAAGCCCTCCATGATGGAGATGCCGGTCGCCTCGCGGAAGCGGTTGAAGACTTCCGGGTTCATCGCCTCGCCGGCGATGCTGGCGTGACGGATGGAGGAGAGGTCGTATTTGGTAAGGTCCTCCTTGATGAAGTAGCGGTACATCGTCGGCGGTGCGCAGAAGGTCGTGATGCGGTACTTCGCGAAGAGCGGCAGAATGTCATCCGCGTGGAAGCGGTCGAAATCGTACACGAAGGTCGCGCCGCCGTTCATCCACTGGCCGTAGAGCTTGCCCCAGAGAGCCTTGCCCCAGCCGGTGTCGGAGATTGTGAGATGCAGGCCTTCCGCGTGCACGCACTGCCAGTAGCGGGCGGTCACGAAATGGCCGAGCGCGTATTTGCAGCTGTGCGTGACGGCCTTCGGGTAACCCGAGGTGCCGGAAGAGAAGAGCATCAGCATCGTGTCGTTGCCGCGGATGGAGTCGCCGGTGAAGCGGTAGCGGCTGGAGTACATGTCATACTCGTCATCGAACGAGTGCCAGCCTTCGCGGGTGCCTTCGGTGACGAAGAGTTCCCTGACGCTCGGGCAGGCCGGGAGCGATTTTTCAACTTCCTCCGCGCAGGCGCTGAGAGCGCAGCAGCAGACGGCCTTGACATTGGCGGTCTGGAAGCGGTACTCGAGGTCCTTCTGCTTGAGCTGGTCCGTCGCGGGGATCGCGATCGCGCCGAGCTTGTGGAGACCGATGATGATCGGCCAGAACTCCCAGTTGCGGCGGAGGATCAGCATGACGGCGTCGCCCTTTTTGATGCCGTGGGCCTTGAAGTAGTTGGCGGCGCGGGCGCTCATTTTCTTCATCTGAAGGAACGTGAAGCGGCGCTCGACCTTGTTGCGATCGAGATGCACCATGCAGAGACGGTCCGGTTCCTTCTCGGCGATCGCGTCGACGACGTCGAAGGCGAAGTTGAAGCGGTCTGTATTTTTAAAGGTGACCTGAAGCGGATAGCCGTCCTCGCGCTCCTTGACGGACACGAAATTCGAGACGAAGTTCGGGGCTTTGAGGGCGTCCGGGGAAGCTTCCTTTTTGATTGCGGCGGGAGCATCCTTCGAGATCAGGCGGCCTTTTTCCCATTTGAGGTCGGCGCCTTCCTCCGGAAGGACGATCGCGAGAAAGCGGACGTCCTTGCCGCCGACGGCGATGATGCCGTGGGGGTTGCCGGAATTGTAGAAAATGCTGTCGCCCGCATGCAGGATCTCCTCATTGTCCTTGATGCGGATCTTCATGGAGCCTTCAAGGACATAGTCGAATTCCTGGCCCGGGTGGGTCACCTGTTCGATCGGCGCATGCTGCTGTTCCTCATTGTAGTTGTAGACGACGTAGTAGGGATCCGCGATGCGATCCTTGAAGAGGTGGGCGACGTTCTTGATGACGATGCCGGGCTCCACGCTCGTGAGCTGGCCGCCGCCGCTTCTCGTCAGGGTATAGCCGGTCAGCAGAGGGGTCTTGCCTTCAAGGAGCTCCATGATCTCCACGTTGAAGACCGAGGCGCATTTGTGGATGAAGGAGAAGGGAAGATCCGCCGTGCCGCTCTCGTAGGCGATATAGTCGGCAAGGTCGAAGCCGGTCATGTCGGCCATCTCGCTTTGGGTGTAGCCGCTGTCAAGCCTTAAGGCCATGATACGGCTGGCGACCTCCTTTTCCATCTGTACTGCCGCACTGTGCTGTACTGCATTTGCTGGCATTGTCATTAACCTCCTGAAATTCATTTTATCATAATAAAAAGCCCATCCCAAAGAAGCTTTGAGACGGGCTGACTATTATCAACTCGCGGTACCACTCAAATTGCGCTATAAAAGCGCCTCTTAAGACTCCACCAAGTCTTTGGCACTGACGCGGCCTTCACGGGAGAACCTAACGGCCTGGCCGCTCAGCGCTCCGACTCGGAAGTGATAGATCATTGGGAGGTCCTTCTTTCCGCTCTCAGCAGGTGCGGAATCTCTGTGCTCCGGATGGTTCCCGATCGTCTTCGTCACAGTCTTTATCCCTCGAAGAGGGAGAATGGGTATTCGGTTTTTATTTTCAGCAATTCTAGCAGAAAAAAATGAACGTGTCAAGAGAAAGTATACATAATTCGAACGATTATTGACAATTCGAAAATCCTGTCGGATAATGGGCAAAAAGAAGCGGAGGCGGAGGAAGATGGATGCATTTTTAAAGGAAATGGCGGAAGGACCGCGGATCATCATCGTGACAGGGCATTTCGGAAGCGGAAAGACGGAGTTTTCGGTCTCTCTGGCGGCAGCGCTCGCGAAAATGAAGACAGAAGGAGCCTTGGCCGACTCGCTCGCGCTCTGCGATCTCGATGTGGAAAATCCCTACTTCCGCAGCCGCGAGCTGACGGAGGAGTTCGCCGGGATGGGTATCCGCGTCTACTCGGACCCCTACCAGGGGAGAAACGGGTCGGAGCTCCAGACCCTTGACCCGGCGATCCTGGCCCCGGTGGAGGACAAAAGCTGCCGCGTTATCATGGACACCGGCGGAAATGCGACCGGCGCGATGATCCTGAACCAGTTCCGCCGGCACTACGGCGAGGAGTACAGGATGCTCTACGTCGTGAATATGTACCGGCCGGGGACGGACACGGTCGACAAGATCGCCGCGGAGATCGCGGAAATCGAGCGGACGACCGCGCTTCACGTGACGGGGCTGGTTTCGAACGCCCATTTCATCTGGGATACGACGGAGGCAGATGTGCTGGAGGGGCTCGCGTTTGCGAGGGAGGCAGGCGCAAGGACCGGCCTGCCGGTGGTCTGCGCCTGCGCGAACGAGAGGCTCGCGGGGAAAATAAAAACCGACGGGGAGACGCCGGTCTTTCCCGTCGGGATGTATATGAGGAAGAGTTACCTGGATAAAAAAGTGTGAGGGGACTTCGGGGACGGTTCCTACTTCGGGGACGGTTCTTACTTCGGGGACGGTTCCCCAGGGACGGTTCTCGGAATAAACGATTCTCCTTCGGGAATCGTTTATTCCAGGAACCGTCCCCCAGGAACCGTCCCTGCGCTTTTTGGGAACCGTCCCCCAGGAACCGTCCCTGCGCTTTTTGGGAACCGTCCCTGCGGTTTTCAGGCGCGTCTCGCGAGGATCGCGTCGAGCAGCTCCCCGGCCGCGTCGTCCTTCGACATGAGGGGAAGCTCGCGGACGGAATCCTCCGTGATCAGGGTGAGGACGTTGGTGGAGACGCCGAACCCGGCACCCTCGACCTTGACATTGTTGGCCGCGATCATATCGAGGCCTTTTTTTGTGAGTTTCGCCCGGGAGTTCTCGAGCATGTCCCGGGTCTCCATCGAGAAGCCGCACAGGAAGAGCCCCGGGTGGCGGTTCTTCCCGCACCAGCCGATGATGTCGTCGGTGCGCTCGAGCGGGATCGAGAGATCGGAATCCTTCTTCTTGATCTTGTCCTCCGCGACGGAGGCAGGCCGGTAGTCCGCGACCGCGGCGGCTTTGATCAGGATATCAGTCGCGGGAAGGGCTTTCTTCACGGCGTTGAACATATCGAGGGCGGAGGTCACCGGGACGATGCGCACGAACGGAACCGGAGGAAGCGCGTTCGGGCCGGCGATCAGCGTCACGTCGGCGCCGCGGAGCATGGCGCGTCGGGCGATGGCGTAGCCCATTTTTCCGGAGCTTCTGTTCGTGAGATAGCGGACCGGGTCGAGCGCTTCCTGTGTCGGCCCCGCGGTCACGGTGATCCTGAGACCCTCAAGATCGTGCGGAAAAGCGAGCTCGCGCATGATGTGGTCCATGAGGACTTCAGTCTCGGGGAGCTTGCCGCGGCCGGTGTCCCGGCAGGCCAGAAGACCTTCCGCGGGCTCGATGATGCCGAATCCGTAGTGTTTTAATGTTTCGATGTTGTCCGCCGTGATCGGATTGTCCAGCATCGCCGTGTTCATCGACGGCGCGACCAGCTTTCTGCATCTGGCAGCCAGCACGACGGTCGTCAGCATATCGTCCGCGATCCCGTGGGCAAGTTTCGCGATGACGTCGGCGGAAGCCGGGGCGATCAGGATGAGGTCCGCGGCCTTGGCGATCTCGATGTGGGAGACCTCGAAGCGGAAATCCCGGTCGAAGGTGTCGATAAAGCATTTATGCCCGGTCAGCGTCTCGAAGGTGATCGGGGTGATGAAGTTGGCGGCATTTTTCGTCATGATGACGTGGACGTCGGCGCCGCATTTTTTGAGGGCGCTGGCGGTGTTAGCCATTTTATAGGCTGCGATACCGCCGGTGACGCCGAGGACGACGCATTTTCCGGTTAAATTTTCCATATCTGTTTCCTGCCTTGTGAAAAAATGGTATAATCGCTCTGTATCGAGTATAACAAGCCGAAAATATTTTTTCAAGAGAGAAGACATGGACTGCAAAGAAGCAAAGAGCCTCGTAAATGACTATCTGTCCGGGAACATGGACGATCCGACCTGCCAGGCTTTCATCGGGCACGTGAAAGGCTGTCCCTCCTGCTACGAGGAACTTGAGACTTACTACACGATCGACCGGGTGCTTTCCTACCTGGAGGACGGCGGGGACAATGAATCCCAGTCCTACAATATGAGAAAACTCCTGACGGACGATCTTAAGAAAAATGAAAAGCGTATCCGGCGTACCCGCCGAGAGTACAGGATCTTCTCAGCCGCCATTATCGCGGCGGAAGGCGCGCTCATCTTCACGGCGCTTCTGCGCTTTGTGCCGGATCTCTATGATCTTGTATCCGGCGGAATTCGATGGTTTGGAGGCATGTAATGGCAGAAAAAATCGTACTGATCGACGGACACAGCATCCTGTTTCGGGCATTCTACGGAATGCCCCTCACCATGACCGCCCCGGACGGGACCCACACGAACGCGGTCTACGGCTTCCTCGCGATCCTGCGGAAAGTCCTCGCGGACGAGACGCCGGATTATCTCGCGGTAGCGTTCGACACCTCCGCGCCGACCTTCCGCCACAGGATGTACGAGGCCTACAAGGGCACCCGGCAGGCGGCTCCGGAGGAATTCCACGAGCAGGTGCCGCTCATCAAGGAGATCCTGGACGCGATGGAGATCCCGCACATCGAGATGCCGGGTTGGGAGGCGGACGACATCCTGGGGACGCTCGCGCGCCTCTCGGAGGAGAAGGATATCAAGGTGTCCCTCATTTCCGGCGACCGCGACCTGCTGCAGATCGCGACGGAGAAGACCGAGATCATTATCCCGAAGACGAAGGGCGGCCAGACGACGTACGAGCGCTATTTCGCGAAAGATGTTACGGAGGCGATGGGCGTCACGCCGAAGGAGTTCATCGACATGAAGGCCCTCATGGGCGACTCCTCGGACAATATCCCAGGCCTGCCCGGCGTGGGTCCGAAGACGGCGTCCGCGATCATCGCGAAATATCACAGCATCGAAAATGCGCACGAGCACGTCTCCGAGATCACCCCGAAGAAGGCGCGGACCGCGATGGAGGAGCACTACGATCTCGCCGTGCTCTCGAAAGAGCTGGCGGCGATCTGCACGAAAGCCCCGGTCGAGGCGGATTTCGATGCGCTCCGGCTCGGCAATATTTACAATGAGAAGACCTACGAGGTCTTTAAGCGCCTCAATTTCAAGAGCCTGCTCTCCGCGTTCGACAAAAAGGAGATGAAGGCGCAGGAGACGTTCTCTTACGAGCGCGTGGCGGAGCTCGCGCGGGCGGACGAGATCTTTTCCGCGGCCTTTAATGAGCAGGAGATTGGCGTCGGCCTTGTCGCAGAAAAAGGGCGGGTCTATGCGCTCGCGCTGGCTTTCCCGGGCACGAACGCCGCGTTTGTCCCGGAAGGGTTCCTCTCGGAGAGCTGGCTGGCCGGCCGGTTCGCGGATCTTTACAAAAATGCAGACCTCACCGCCTGCATGAATGCCAAGGAGCTTCTCCGGGATCTTCATTTTGCGGATGCGGGCAGACTCTTTGACTGCGTGATCGCCGCCTACCTTATCGACCCGCTGAAATCCGACTGGTCCTACGGCGACATCGCAGGCGGTTACACCTCCCTCAAGGTGCAGTCCGCGGAGGAGCTGATCGGAAAGAAGGGCCCGGCTGGATATCTCGCCGATGTGAGGAAGCAGGCCGCGAAGGAGAATATTTCCGAAGAGCAGGCCGAGGAGAAGGCGAAGGAACGGTTTGCAGAGCTCGCGGCCTCCATGGCGGCCGTCTCGCTGGCGGCGCGGAAGAACCTTGAGGAGAAACTCGCGGCGGAGGAGATGCTCGGTCTCTTCAGAGACGTCGAGATGCCCCTCACCGAGGTGCTTGCCGGCATGGAGCAGGAGGGGATCCTTGCGAGCCGGGAGGCACTGAAAGACTACAGCGCGATGCTGGGAGCCCGCGTCGACGAGCTCACGAAGACAATCTACGAGGAGGCCGGCGAGGAGTTCAATATCAACTCACCGAAGCAGCTGGGGACGATCTTATTTGAGAAAATGAAACTCCCGGGCGGCAAAAAGACCAAAACCGGATATTCCACCGCGGCGGATGTACTCGAGAAGATGGCCGAGGACCACAAGATCGTCGCGGACATCCTGGAATTCCGGACATATTCCAAGCTGAAATCCACCTACGCGGACGGCCTGCAGGACTGCATCGAGCCTGACGGGCGGATCCGGACCACCTTCAACCAGACGATCACCGCGACAGGGCGGCTCTCGAGCACGGACCCGAACCTGCAGAACATCCCGATGCGCGAGGAACTCGGGCGGAAGATCCGCAAGTGCTTCTACCCGAAGGAAGGATGCGTCTTCGTCGACGCGGACTACTCGCAGATCGAGCTCCGCGTGCTTGCCCACATGTCGGACGACGAGAAGCTGATCGAAGCCTACCGCGAGGCGAAAGATATCCACAGGACGACCGCCTCGCAGGTCTTCCACGTGCCGTTCGACGAGGTCACGGACCTCATGCGGCGGAACGCGAAGGCGGTCAATTTCGGCATCGTCTACGGAATCTCGAGTTTCGGGCTGTCGCAGGGGCTTTCCATTTCGAGGAAAGAGGCGCAGGACTATATCAACGACTATTTCCGGACCTACCCGAAGATCAAGGCCTTCCTGGACGGCCTGGTGTCCTTCGCGAAGGAGAACGGGTACGCGGTCTCCATATTCGGAAGGAGACGTCCGGTGCCGGAGCTGAAATCCCAGAACTTCATGCAGCGGTCCTTCGGCGAGCGCGTCGCGATGAACAGTCCGATCCAGGGCACCGCGGCGGACATCATCAAGATTGCGATGGTGCGCGTGTACAACCGCCTGAAGAAGGAGAATATGGCCTCGAAGCTGATCCTCCAGATCCACGACGAGCTTCTGATCGAGGCTCCGAAGGAGGAGGCGGAGAAGGCCAAGGAGATCCTCATAGAGGAGATGCAGGCCGCCGCAAAGCTGAAAGTCGATCTCGTGACTGACTGCCACATCGGAACCGACTGGTACGAGGCTAAATAAATGGAAAAAATGCTTAAAATCGGCGTGACCGGCGGCGTCGGCGCG
>OCTX012233611.1_pt1 | contig 27358 bp, 23 predicted proteins | sample 1539691 | NCBI WGS metagenome assembly OCTX01 (sample SAMN02144231, study PRJEB22623) | gut metagenome | biome: sheep rumen | host: Ovis aries | place: New Zealand
CTTCGCATCTATGGTATAATAACCGCAAAGCGTTTATTATTCTGATCTCAAGTCGTTTTTCTCGCCGCTGGCGCGGCAACCGAAAAACATAGCATATTTTCGCATTGCAACACGATTTCCGCATTCCGCCGCTGCGCGGAAGCGTTTTTTCAAGGAGGTGACCGCAGCGCGATGGAAAAGGAACCGAGCAAGACCCGCAGCTCCCGTACAAAGGCAGGGACTGCCGTCAAGGTAGTCGGCGCAGCCGCCGACGCGACTTCCGGCGTCATCGGCGGTGTTTTCAAGGTTATCGGCACCATTCTGCTGGTTCTTCTGATTGCAGGACTGCTGTTTGCCTGTATTTTCGCCTATTACGTCAAAACCACGCTGACCCCCAAGATGGATATTTCCCTTGAGGACTTCCAGCTCAGCGAATCGAGCACCATCTGGTACCAGGACTATTCCGGCGCCTGGCAGCAGCTTACGACTCTCATCAGCACCACCAAGCGCATCTGGGTGGACTATGAGGAGATCCCCGAGGACATGGTGCATGCCGCGGTCGCCATAGAGGACAAGCGCTTCTACGACCACAAGGGCGTGGACTGGTACCGCACCGCGGGTGCCTTCGTGGAGATGTTCGCTCGCATGGAGACCAGCTACGGCGGCTCCACCATCACCCAGCAGCTCATCAAAAACCTCACCGGCAACGACCAGGTGACCATTCAGCGCAAGCTGACTGAGATCTTCGGCGCGTTGGAGCTGGAAAAGAAGTACGACAAGCAGGAGATCATGGAATGGTATCTCAACGCGGTCTACTTCGGCGAGAGCTGCTACGGCGTGCAGGCCGCGGCGCACACCTACTTCGGCAAAGACGTCTCGGAGCTGAGTCTGGCCGAGTGCGCCTGCATCGTGGGCATCACCAACAAGCCCACCTATTACGACCCCTTCTTCAGTGAGGAGAACAACAAGAAGCGCCAGGAGACCATCCTGCGCGAGATGTACGAGCAGGGCTATATCGACTATGAGCGCTATCAGCAGGCCGTGGCCGAGGAGCTGGTCTTCGCACGCAGCCCCGGCGAGAGCGGCACCACCCAGGTGTATTCGTATTATGAAGAGGTCGTCATCCACGACGTGATTCACGATCTCATGCAGGTCAAGGGCATCGGCGAAACCACCGCCAACACCCTGCTGCACAACGGCGGCTACCAGATCTACTGCTGCATCGACCCGCGCATCCAGAGCGTTGTGGACGCCATATATTCCGATCCCTCCAACATCCCGCATGCGAGCGGCGCCTCCCGGCAGCAGCTGCAGAGCGCCATCGTGGTGATGGATCCCTATGACGGGCGCGTGCTCGCGCTCTGCGGCGGCGTCGGGCAGAAGACGCTGAACTTCTCGCTCAACCGCGCCGTCCCGCGCAAGGTGGACGGCGTGGACTACAACGGCGCCGTGCGCTCCCCCGGCTCGTCCTTCAAGCCCCTGGCCTCCTACGGTCCGGCCACCGACCTCGGCCTCATCACGCCCTACACGCGTATCCTCGACTCGGCGAAGGGCTATCTGCGCGGGACCACCTGGTATCCCCACAACGACGACTACAACAACTACGGCCTGATCACCATTGAGCAGGGCATGATGTGGTCGCTCAACACCGTGGCGGCGCAGATCGTGGACATCCTGCCCAACGGCCCGCAGACCTCCTACGACTATCTCACCCAGCGCCTCGGCTTCACGAGCCTCGTGCAGGACGACATCGCCTATTCGCCGATGGCCCTCGGCCAGCTCACCAACGGCGTCTCCGTGCGCGAGATGTGCCAGGCCTACTGCGCCTTTGTCAACGACGGCGTGTTCACCTTCAGCCGCACCTACACCATGGTCACCGACAACAAGGGCAACGTCGTCATCGACAACGCCCCCGAGACCATCCAGGCCTTCAGCGAGAATACCGCCCACGTGATGACCTATATGCTGCAGAAGAACGTGGAGCAGGGCATCGCGGGCGAGGCCCGGATCTGGACCATGCCCGTCGGCGGCAAGACCGGCACCTCGGGCGAGCTCAAGGACCGCTGGTTCGCCGGCGTCACGCCCTACTATGTGGCCGTAGTCTGGACCGGCTTCGACACGCCGGAGACCATCCACGTCACCGGCAACCCAGCCGCGCGCATCTGGCGCAAGGTCATGAACCCCGTGCTCTCCGGCCTGGAATGGAAGGAATTTGACTATCCCGTGCTCTACGGCGACACCGGCATCTTCAACGTCGACGCGCAGCTCAACGGCGGCGTGACCTTCACCGAGGGCGACGATACCGGCGGTGTTGACTTCAGCGACGGTGGCGATACCGGCGGCGGAGACAGCGGCGGCACCATCATCTTCGGCTGAGTTTCCGCCCCGCTTCCGGGGCGGGAACTCCCGCTTTTCCCCTCCTGCGTTCCATTTCCGACATAAAACTCCTCGCTTTTCCCGGTGCTTCCCCCACTTTACCGCTTTTTTCCACCCTATTGCGGTTGACTTTCCTTTCAATTTATGTTACATTTTGATTACAATTCTTGGAGGTGCTATTTTGGCTAACACATTGGAGTACAAGGGTCATCCTCTTCAGAGGACGGGCAACATCATCTACTACGGCAGCTTTGCCGACAAGTACATCATCATGATGCAGATCCTCGAGACCAAAAAGGTGAAGGATCTGGACGTTGCGACCAAAGTTTCCGTACAGCTCCAGCTCACCGATCCGTCCATCAAAACGAGGGACAAGATCACGAAGAAGAGCGAGAAATCCAGCCTTTACGCCGCGATGGACGTCGCCGCCGTGTGGCTCGACCGCGCTCTGAACGCCAAATAACCCGTTCCTTCGGGTCTCCGGAAAATACAGAAAGAGAAAAGGGATCTGTTACCATGCGCAAGAAGATCTTCCGTACGCTCCTTGCGGGTCTGCTGCTGAGTGCGCTGCTGATTATCCCCGCCTACGCGGAGAGCGCCCTCGTGACCGGGAGCGACGTGAACGTGCGCACCGGCCCCGGCACCGGTTATCCGGTGATCGACTGTCTGCCCAAGGGCAGCTACGTCAGCGTGACCGATCGCTCCAACCCCGACTGGTATGCCGTGAGCTATGCGACGATCAGCGGCTACATGTCCTCGCGCTACCTCAGTGTCCAGCAGGCGGAGGCCCCGGCCGTGACGCCTGACAGCGGCAGCGGCCAGATCAACGCCATGTTCGTCCGCTTCCGCAGCGGGCCGGGCTCCAACTATTCGATCCTCGCCGAGTACAACAAGGGCAAGCCCCTCACCATCACCGGCATCTCCGGCGAGTGGACGGCCTGCGTCATCGACGGGACCGCAGGCTACATCTTCTCCCAGTATGTGACGCGCGGCAGCGTTGACAACGGCGCCACGATCATCTTTACCGATCCCCCGGCCGAGAGCGAGTCCCCTGCGCCGGCTGAGACGGAGATCCCGGCCGTGAGCGAAGCGCCCGCGCCCAGCGAGGCGCCTGCGCCCACCGCCGCCCCTGCGCCGACGGACGCACCCGCGCCCAGCGCCGCGCCGACTGCTGCACCGACCGCGGCTCCCACGCCGGAGCCGACGCCCGAGCCCACCCCCGAGCCGACGCCGACGCCGGTTCCGACTCCGTCCTTCACCGTGACGCCCGTGGCCGCGAAGCCCGGCACCATCGGCGGGGACTATGTCCGCTTCCGCAGCGGGCCCTCGACCAGCTATTCGATCCTTGGCACCTATAACAAGGGCAAGGAGCTCACTATCACCGGCATTTCCGGTGACTGGACGGCCTGCCGCATCGACGGCAAAGAGGGCTTTGTCTATTCCCAGTATGTGAGAGAGACCGTCGCCGCGCCGGAGCCGACGCCCGCGCCCACCGCGGCTCCCGTCACCCAGGAGCCCGGCTACATATCCGGCAACAACGTCCGCCTGCGCTCCGGTCCCTCGATGAGCTCCTCGATCATCACCGAGCTCTTCTACGGCAACGCCGTCACCATCACCGGCGTCTCGGGCGACTGGACGGCTGTGCTCTACAACGGGCAGCCCGGCTATGTCTTCAGCCAGTATGTCCAGAAGGGCAGCTACAGTGCCGGCCCCGTCTCCGGCGGCAGCACGACGCCCTCTGCCCCCGGCGCGTCCGGGCAGCAGATCGTCGATTACGCCATGCAGTACCTGGGCTACCGCTACAGCTGGGGCGGGAAGGACCCCTCCACCGGCTTTGACTGCTCGGGCTTCACCTACTACGTCTTCGGGCACTTTGGCTACTCGCTCAACCGCATTGCCTGCGACCAGGCGATCAACGGCGTCCATGTCGACGCCTCGAACCTCCAGCCCGGCGACCTGCTCTGCTTCTATTCCAGCAGCAGTTACATCGGCCACGTGGGTATTTACATCGGCAACAACCGCTTTATCCACGCCGCCAACTCCTCCACCGGCGTCATCATCTCCGAGCTCTCCGGGTATTATTCCACCCGCGGCTTTGAGGCGCGCCGCATTGCGTAAAACAAAGTCAAAGTCATAAAAACGCTCCCGGTTCCTTTGGAACCGGGAGCGTTTTCTAAAGAAGGCTCAGCCGACGGCGTGGTTCGTGCCGATCATCAGGCAGGACGAGCTCTTGCCCGGATAGGCAAAGCCCTGCAGCTCGATATACATCGGCACGCCCTCCTGGTCGCCCTCGAAATAGACCGTGACGTAGGGGCCGCGCCACAGCTCGCTGACAAGCGTGCCGCCGTCGAACTGCACGTCCTCATAGCCGTAGAAGACGTCGTTCGTGAAGTCGATGCTGTAGCCCGCAAAGCCCCAGTATTCGCAGAGCAGCGCGCAGAGCTCGTCGAGCGTCTGCCCCTCGGGCACGAGCTCGCAGACATTGTCGCGCAGCCATGCGGTCCCGCTCTCCCACTCGATGGCGTCTCCGACAGCAGGGTCGTTCTCGTCGGCGTTGGCCGTGAAGGCCACCTCGTAGATCTTGCCGTCCGCCATGTCGATCATGCACTGCAGCCAGCCGTCCTCCCGCGGGATCTGCACATCATAGCGGGGCTTGAGGATGCGGTGGAAGAAATAGCCGCCGAGATCGCGCTCCTCCTCGCAGCGGGTCACGCGCACTTCATCCGAGTCCAGCAGCAGGGGGCTCTGCGGCACGATGATGCCCATCTCCTCCCAGACGCCGAGCTCCTCCTCCACTGCGGCCAGCGCCATCTCCGGGCTGCCGATGAGATCGCTCGCCGCGTAGGCGGTCACGGACAAAAAGCAGGTGAGGATCGCCGCGATCAGCACGATGCGGACGATGTTTTTCTTTTTTCCTGCGGCATGTGCGCCGCCCTTTTCATTGATTTTCATACTCGAAACAACCTCCATTACCAGTTCGTCGTCGATCTGGCCCATGGCGTCGAGGAAATGCAGCGCTTTCATAGCAGACCCTCCTTCACGAGGTGTGCGTGCAGCTTTTTCCGGCTCCGGTGCAGGGAGGATTTAACGGTGTTTTCCTTGCGGCCGAGCCGCGCGGCCACCTCCGCGACCGGAAGCATGAGCCAATAGCGATACGAAAAAATCAAGCGGTCTTCCCTGGGGAGCGTATGGAGGAATCGGCTGATCCCCGCGGCCAGCTCCTTCGTCTCGAGCTCGCGCTCCACGGAGAAATCGGAGGCCAGACAGGCGTCCAGTTCGCCGAGGATCCGCTCACCCTCGCCGCCGCCGCGCTTTGCGGCAAGGCGTGCGCGCAGGCGGTCGAAGCTGAGGTTGCGGACGATGCGGAAGAGAAAGGCCGGGAAAAAACGCGGCCGCTCGGGCGGGACGGCGTTCCAGAGGGCAAGGTAACTGTCGTTGACGCACTCCTCGGCGGTCTCCGGATCGCTGACGATGCCGCAGGAGACGCTCCGGCAGCGACCGCCGTATTTCTCGTCCGTCTCGCGGATTGCCTGTTCGTTCCGCAGCCAGAACAGGTCGATGATTTCTGTGTCTTCCATGTGCTCTCCTTTGTGCGCGGACACCGGCGAAGGTACCGTGCCGGTATCCGCAAGAACGTTCTCACCCTATAAGACGGAAAATGCGGCGCTGAGGTTGCAGGAGCAGGCAAAAATTCATCCTCGTCCGGCAGGCTCACGCCGGACAGGCGGGCAGCGCCATGACCGCTCCGAAGTCGGAGCGGTCATGGCGCTGTTTTCGTTTGGCGCAATCGGTCGGCTCAGCCGACCGTCTGCAGCTTGTCGTTGAGCTTGCGGTAGATGCGGCGGACGAACCAGGGCTCGCTGGAGGCAGCCAGCGCGCCCTCCAGCGTGTACCAGCCGACGCCGCTGTTCTCCGCCTCGCAGACGGATAGGCTGTCCTCCTCGGAGGCCTCGAGCAAATAGGTCACGTTGAGGTGCAGATGGCTCGAGACGTATTCCCCGCGCTTCTCGTGGCCGTCCACAGTCAGCACCTCGAGGGAATAGATCTCCTCCGAGACGGGTCTCACGTGCCGCACGCCTGTCTCTTCGCGCACTTCGCGCAGCGCGACCGCAAGCAGATCCGTCTCCCCGTCGGCGTGGCCGCCGGTCCAGGACCAGGAGTCGTAGATGCGGTGGTAGACCAGCAGCACCTTGTCGCGCGCGGGGTTCACCACCCAGGCCGAGGCCGTCATGTGCGCGACGCGGTTCTCACGCAGGAAGGCGTCGTCGTTCTTCGCAAGGAAGTCCAGAATAAAGCGCTTGTCCTTCTCCTCCTGTTCGTTGAAGGGGACATAGGCGCGGATATCGTCAAGAATTTTCATGTTGCCACCTCATAGACATCCCCGCGCAGATGCAGGAAGGTGGGCAGCTCCCGCCTCACCTCGGCGATGCGCTCGAGATCGAGCTCCGCGCAGAGGATCTGTTCCGTCTCGTCCGCGCCGGCGATCACGCTGCCAAAGGGGTCGGCCACCAGGGAATGCCCCCAGCACTCGTAGGAGAAGCCCTCGTAGCGCGCGGCGGAGGCTGCGGCGACGAAGCACTCATTGTCCACGGCGCGGGTGCGCAGCGTGCTCTCCCAGTGCGCGGGGCCGGTTTTCATGTTGAACTGCGCGGGCAGGAAGATGATCTGCGCGCCGCGATTGGCCATGGCGCGGAAGAGCTCCGGGAAGCGCACGTCAAAGCAGACGGCGGCGCCCATCTTGCCCCAGGGGGTGTCGAACACGGTCACGGCGTTGCCGGGCGTAAAGGTGTCGGACTCGCGGAAGCGCATGCCCGGCAGGTCGATATCAAAGAGGTGCACCTTGCGGTGCCGGGCAATCTGCCGCCCCTCCCCGTCGAAGACAAAGCAGGTATTGTAGAGCCTGTCGCCCTCCCGCTCCGGAACGGAGCCGCCCACGAGCAGCATGCCCGTCTCCCTGGCCCAGGCCGAGAGCGCCTTGACGGTCTCCTCGTGGCCCAGCGCGGCGAACTGCCGGAAGTAGCGCCCGGCATACGGGCAGTTGAACATCTCCGGCAGCACGGCGATCTGCGCGCCGCAGCGGGCGGCCTCGCGCAGCATCGCGCCGGTCTTCTCCATGGTGGCGTCCAGCTCCGTCTCGGTGCGGAGCTGGCAGATGGCGAGCTTGAGTTTCGTTTGGTTCATAGCGCCTCCAGATAGCCCGCCACGTCGAAGGGGCGAGTCTTCTCGTCCTTGCGCAGATAGAGCGGATGGTGCGGATGCCCGGCCTTGGAGCAGCAGCCCGCGCAGAGCCAGCGCGCGCCGTATTCCCCGCCGATCTGCGCCATCTCCCGCACGCAGCCGGGCAGGTAATCGCGCTTTTCGATGATCGTTCCCCAGGCCGCCCAGACGGACGGGGCGACGCCGTTTCGCGCCGTCTCGGAGAGGACATAGCGGAAGGCCGCCATGTTCTCGCGGTGCAGGCGCTCGTTGAGCGTCAGGTCCATGTCGTCGGGCCGGGTTGCGCGCTGCGCATAGACGTTGAACATGATCCAGCTGTCAAAGCCGTTGCCCGCGGCGATGCGGGAGACGGATTTGAGCGTGGGGTCGAGGTCGTCCGGCGCGGCGGTGGAGGGGTTAATGCCGATGCAGATCAGCGGATCGCGCCCGCGCGTGCCCAGAATGTATCGGTACTCGGTGTAGAAATCCGGCACATAGAGCCAGGTTTCGGCGTCGTAGCCGCCGCTCTTCCCGGAGAGCGCCAGCGCTTCGGGAAAGGAGAGCAGCTCAACGGTCTGGCTCGCGCCGCTCGGAATATGCATAGGCTCCTCCTTCAAACGGCGGGATGGCGAAGCGCGCCCGGCGTTTCGCCATCCCATGATCATACATATGTTATCCCAGCAGCCACACGAGCAGCGGGATCGTCAGCAGTGATAGGGCGGTGTTCTGCAGCGTGCCCTCCGCGGAATAGACGGCGTCCTTCCCGTACTGCACGCAGAGCACCGTCACCAGCACGCCGCTGGGGCTGCCGGAAATGATGACGCAGGTCATCAGCAGGACAGGGTCGGCCGTCAGCATGCGGCAGACGAGCCAGGTGAGCAGCGGCGCCACGAGCAGCCGCAGCGCGCTCACCGCGTAGAGCGAGGGCTTGCGGAAAGCGTCCAGCAGGCTCACGGAGCCGAGCGTCGCGCCGATGACGATCATGCTCATGGGCATGGAGGCCCCGGCGGTCGAGGCGATGAGGCCGCGCAGCATCTGCGGCACAGGGAGCTTCAGCAGGAAAATGAGCAGCGAGAGGATCGTCGCGATCATGGGGACGGTGAACATGTCCTTCACGCGCAGCTTGCCCTTGCCGCTCATCATGCGCCAGATGCCATAGGTATAGAGCAGAAGGTTGAAGGGCAGGCAGCTGAGCGAGACATAGAACACGGCCTGCGCGCCAAAGAGACTGTCCACAACGGGCAGCGCGATGAACATGCTGTTCGTCACGGCGGCGAGAAGCTCGAAAACAGGCTTCTGATCGGGGCCGAGGCGCGTCGGCCAGACGCCGAGTGCGGCGACGATATAGCAGATGAGCTGCGAGAGGCAGATCACCAGGAAGGTCTGCCCGAGCTCGGCGAGGCTCAGCTCCATGTCCACCGTGAGGACGGAATTGATGATCGCGCAGGACATGAAGACATTGAGCACCAGCGCGCTCGCAGCCCTGGTGAATTCCCGGTTGAGCATGCCCCGGCGCGCGCCGAGATAGCCCACGATCATCAGCACCAGGAAGACGACCATTTTGTTGACAAGAGCGGTAATATCCATATGCTTCCTCAGATATGCACAATGAGCTTTGCGATAAAGATATAGATAAGCAGGGAGACGGCGTCAGTCAGCGTGGAGATGAGGGGGTTGGCCATGACGGCCGGGTCGAGCCCGATCTTTTCCGCGCCGATCGGCAGCAGGCTGCCGACGATCTTGGCGAACATGACGATAAAGACGATGGAGATGCTGACCGTGGCCGCGATATAGACGGTGATGTTGGCATTGCCGAGGAGCATGCCGTCGAGCAGGAGCATCTTGAAGAAGTTCACCACCGCGAGCGTCAGCCCGCAGAGGATCGCCGTGCCCCACTCCTTCCAGAGCACCTTGAGCGCGTCGGCGGGCTCGATGTCCCCCAGGGAGAGGCTGCGGATGACGGCGGTGGCCGCCTGCGCGCCGGAGTTGCCGCCGGTGCCCATGAGCATGGGGATGAAGGGCACGAGGCCGGCCACCGCGGCCAGGCGCGCCTCGAAGGAGGTGAGGATCATGCTGGTAAAGGTGGCCGAGAGCATCAAGAGCATCAGCCAGGGGATGCGGTTTTTCCACATTTCGACCGGAGAGGTGCGGGAATAGGGCTTGTCGGACGGCGTCATACCGGCCATCAACTGGATGTCCTCCGTGGCCTCCTGTTCCATGACGTCAATGACGTCGTCAACGGTGACGATGCCGACAAGGCGGTTCTCCGTGTCCACGACGGGCATGGCCATCAGGTCGTAGTCCGAGAACTTGGCGGAGACGCTCTCCTGGTCCTCGGTGGTCGTGGCGAAGACGATATTGCGGTCCATGAGCTCCTCGATCACGGTGTCGTCGTCGTGCAGCAGCAGATCCTTGACCGTGACGATGCCCTCGAGCTTGCGGTGCGAGGAGATGACGAAGCAGACGTAGATGGTCTCCTTGTCCTCGCCTACGCGCCGGATCCGCGCGATGGACTCCTTGACGCTCATGTATTTCTTGAGGTCGATAAACTCTGCCGTCATGATGCTGCCGGCGGAGTTTTCCGGGTAGTGCAGGTACTGGTTGATGAGGGCGCGGGTCTCCGGCGTCGCCAGGCGCATCACGCGCTTGACCACGTTTGCGGGCAGCTCCTCCATCATGTCGACCGCATCGTCGAGGTACATCTCCTCAACAAGGCCGGCGAGCTCAGCGTCGGTGATCGAGTTGAGGATGCGCTCCTGGTCGGGCGACTCGAGGTTGGCGAAGACGTCCGCCGCCATCTCCTTGGAGAGCAGGCGGAAGACCTGCCCCATCGGGACGTCGTCCAACTCGGAAATGAATTCGGCCACGTCGAATTCATTCATGTCCTCCATCCGCAGCCGAAGGCCGCGGTGGTCGTGCTTTTCAAGCAGTTCCTTCAGTTCGTCGAAGTTGCGCTCCTGGATGGTTTCGTAGTCCAGGCTCTCCTGGATTTTTTCTTCTTCCATGCGATCCACCCCCATTCTGCAGCTCTCCGCGCCGCGCTGCGCGGGACAGCCTCATGTTCGCCGAACGGCTGCTTGCCGCGCTGCTCTGCGAAGCCGCAGAGCGCCGCGGCGAAACACATGCTGCGCCGCGCCGTCCGTATTCATGATTCAAGCAGTTTATTTTATCATAGCCCCCGGCGGATTACAAGAGAAACCCTTCGCTGCGGGCACGAAACGCGCACCGCCGAGCCCCGCCCGGGAGTTCTATTGAGACTGGCAAAAAACCAGAGATAATGCGGGTGGACAGAGCAGCGGGGGAGCTCGAGGGGGCAAGGCCCGCCTCGAAAACAAGAAACCGCCGCCGGAAAAGCCCGGTATTTCGGGCTTTTTCGGTAACAGCATTTTGCCTCAAGCAAAATGCTCGGCGGCTGAGCGCAGTCAAAAAAATCCGGTATGGATTTTTTTGACAAGCAGAAAAAGACGCTGCAGACAGCGTCTGCAGCGTCTTTTTCTCTTGATTTCGGGAGATCCGGCGGCGCGGCTGTGCCGCTTTGCAATCAGTGAAACACGAGGATGAAGAGACCGGCGATGAGGGCGAGCAGACCGGCGATCGGCAGACCGACCGTCAGCACGCCCGCAATCCACATCGCAAAGCTGTCGTTCTTCTCAATCTCGGGCAGCTCCTCTTCCGTTTCGCGCTTGTCGGGATCTCTCATGGCTCAGGCCTCTGCCTGCTCTGCCGCGGCCTTTTCCGCCGCAACCTTGGCGTCGTTCTCCGCTTCAATGGTCTTGGTCGACTTCTTGACCTCGAAGAGATATTCGCCGTGCTCGCCGAGCTTGCGCTCGGGATAGTGGCAGGCGCAGAAGTGGCCCGGCTCGATCTCCACGAGAGCGGGCGTCACGCGGCGGCATTTCTCTGTTGCCATGTAGCAGCGGGTGCAGAACTTGCAGCCGTCGGGCGGGTTGACGGGGCTGGGGATGGAGCCTTCGAGGATGATTCTCTCCTTGTCCGCGGAGCCGGGGTCGGTCGTCGGGATGGAGGAGAGCAGCGCCACGGTGTAGGGGTGGCGGGGATCCTTGAAGATGGTCTTCTTGTCGGTCAGCTCGACGATATTGCCGAGGTACATGACGGCGATACGGTCGGAGATGAACTTGACGACGGACAGGTCATGGGAGATGAACAGGTAGGTGAGCTTCTGCTTCTCCTTCAGATCCTGCAGCAGGTTGATGATCTGGGACTGGATGGACACGTCCAGCGCGGAGACACACTCGTCGCAAACGACGAACTTCGGCTGCACGGCCAGGGCGCGGGCAATGCAGATACGCTGGCGCTGGCCGCCGGAGAACTGGTGGGGATAGCGGTGCAGCATGTACTCCTGCAGGCCGCATTTCTCCATGGTCTCGACGATGTAGGCACGCATCTTGCTCGAGCCGTGGCGGAAGAAGTTGTGGGTGACAAGGCCTTCCTCGATGATCTGGCCGACGGTGAAGCGCGGGTTCAGGCTGGAGTAGGGGTCCTGGAAGATGATCTGCAGGTCTTTGCGGAGCTTGCGCATCTCGCCGTATTTCAGGCGGGCGAGGTCAACGCCGTTGTCGCGCATGGCCTCGTAGCGCTGGAACTCCTCATTGTCCGCATAGGAGGCGCGGATCGCCTCGAGCTCGGCCGTGATCTTGTCGACCTCGGCCTGGGCTTCCGCCTCCGCCTTCTGCAGGGCTGCGAGTTTCTGCTTCGCGTCGTCGACCTTCTTCTGGAGCTTGGCCTTCTTCGCGTCCTCCGCGTCCTCGAGATCCTGCTCGAAGAGCTCGGTCTGGATGCGGTGGAGCTTGACCTTCTCGGAGGCCTCGTTGCGCTTCTTGTTGGCCTCGTACTCCTTGTGCAGCAGATTAATGCCCTTGCGGTCGTTGCAGGGGTAGAAGCCGCCGAGGATCTTCACGATGTTGCTGATGTCGGTCTCCATCTCGCCCTTGGCGAGGTGCTCCGACTGCAGGAGATAGAAGTCCGCGCTGTCTTCGCCGCCGGCCTCTTCGACCTTCTTGCGGAGCTCTTCGTACTTCTCGGTGGATTTCTTCAGCTTGCGGCGGTACTTTTCCTCATGGACGATGGTATCCTCCACGTAGTGGGGCGTCATGCGGTCGAGCGTGGTGCCGTAATACAGCGTGCACCCGGCAGTCTGCGGATAGAGCTGCAGCAGCACGCGGCCGAAGGTGGATTTGCCGCAGCCGGATTCGCCGACGATGCCCAGCGTTTCGCCCTCGTAGATATCGATGGTGATATCCTCATTGGCGCGCACATAGAGCTGCGTCTTCTGGAAGATGGAGGTTTTAGCTACCGGAAAGTACTTCTTTAAATTAGTGATTGACAGTAATTTCTTGGTGTTCGGCACTGTTCCGTTCCTCCTTGTTGGGATAGAAGCACCGGACAAGCTGGTTCTCGTGGATCTGCACCAGCTCCGGTTCCTCCTCAAGGCACTTCTGCGTGCAGTATTTGCAGCGCGGTGCGAATTTGCAGCCCTTGGGCAGCGCCAGGGGGTGCGGGACGACGCCCGGGATCGGGTCGAGGCGCTCGGCCTCGGTGTCCAGGCGGGGGATGGACTCCATCAGGCCCTCGGTGTAGGGGTGGCTTTCCTCACAGTTCCGGAAGATGACTTCCGACGGCGCGCGCTCGACAACCTGGCCGCAGTACATAACGGCGACGTCGTCCGCCATCTCGTTGATGACGCCGAGGTCATGGGTGATGAAGATGATGGCCGTGCCTGTGGTGCGCTTGAGCTCGTTCATCAGGTGCAGGATCTGCGCCTGGATCGTGACGTCGAGCGCGGTGGTCGGCTCGTCGGCGATGAGGATCTTTGGCTTGCAGGCCAGCGCCATGGCGATCATGACGCGCTGACGCATACCGCCGGAGAGCTGGTGCGGATACTGCTTGATGACCACCTCGGGGTTCGGGATCTGCACGTCGTAGAGCATCTGCAGGGCGTGCTCATGCGCCTCTTTCTTGTTCATCCCCTGGTGGATCATGAAGGGCTCGCTGAGCTGCTTGTCCACGCTGAAGACGGGGTTGAGGGAGGTCATGGGCTCCTGGAAGATGACAGAGATCTCGTTGCCGCGGATGTGGTTCATCTGCTTGACCGAGAATTTGGTGAGGTCTTCCCCTTCGAGGAGGATCTCGCCGCTTTCGATGTAGCCGTTGCCGTCGAGCAGCTGAAGGATGCTCATGGCGGAGACGGATTTGCCGGAGCCGGACTCACCGACGATGCCGATGGTCTTGCCTTTTTCCAGCGAATAGGACACACCGTTGACCGCTTTGACGATGCCTTTCTTGGTCCTAAAGAATGTGTGAAGGTCTTTTACTTCAAGTAATGGCATTACACATTCCTCCCTTACTTATCATTGGAGGACTTGGGGTCCATAACGTCGCGGATCGTGTCGCCGATGGTGTTGATGCAGACCGCGGTAAACACGAGGATGAACGAGGTGAACAGCCACTGCCACCAGAAGTTGATGGCCGCGGTGGCGTTGCTCGCGCGCGAGAGCATGTTGCCCCAGCTGGGCTGCGGGTACATGACGCCGAAGCCGAGGAAGGAGAGCGAGGTCTCGGTCTGCATCGAGGCCGCGAAGGACAGCACGATGTTGACCAGGATAACAGAGATGATGTTGGGCAGGATGTGCTTGAAGGCGATGCGCCCCTCCTTGACGCCCATGGCCTGGGCGGCGGTGACATATTCGCTCTCACGGGCGACCAGGATCTGCGCACGCGTGATGTATGCGAAGCCAGGCCAGCCGAGCACGCCGAGGATCACCATGATCATCAGCAGGCGCTGGTCCTGCGTCATGGAAACCTGCGCGAGCAGGGAGGAGAGGATCAGCATGAAGGGGTAGAGCGGGATGGAATAGAACACCTCGGCCACACGCATCAGCACGATATCGACCGCGCCGCCGGCGTAACCGGAGATCAGGCCGATCGTAACGCCGATCAGGATCTCGATGATAACGGCGATGGCGCCGACCGTCATGGTGACGCGGCCGCCGGCCACGACACGGGAGGCGATATCCGCGCCGGCGTCGTCAGTGCCGAAGAGATAGCCCTTGAGGCCCCACTTGTCGAGCAGCTGGTTGTTTTCATCCACCGCGTAGCTCTGGAAGGAGCCGGTGTAGACCTTGGTCACGCCGGAGATCTTCTGCGTGGGGGCTTCCGCCTGATAGAAGTGGTCGCCGCCCCAGCTGTAGACGTGGCCGAGGTTGGTGCAGGCGGTGTAGTGATAGGCGCCGCCCTTGATATCGGTGAAGTACTCGCCCTCGGCGAGCTTGGGCACCTGGATCGTATCGACCGGGAAGTCGCCCACCAGGGCGATGGAGCCGTCGTCAAGCAGGCAGCAGACGCTCTTGGTGGTGGAGGTCAGGCTCTCGATCTTGCGGCCGTCCAGGAACTCGAACATCTTGACGCCCTTGTCGCCGATGGAGGCGCGGGCCACATTGTACAGGCCGCGGACGCCGCAGTAGATGCCGTTGCGGTCATCGGTGAGGCCGACAACGTAGTTGAGCGTGAAGTCAACATCCTCTATGTCGGTTCTGCCGATGAAGGATTCTATGTTGGAGTAGGCCTGCTTGTTGCCCCAGATGTAGAGCGTGCCGTCGTCCATGAGGATGGCGCTGGCCTGGTAGCCGCTCGTGACCTCCTGGATGTGGTCGGGATCGACCCCGTCCAGGACCTCGGCAGGCACAGGCTCGAGGTTCGGGTTGGAAAGAATCTTTTCGGTCACGGCGTACTGGCCGAACTGGTTGCTGCCCCAGCCGTAGAACTTGCCGTTCTCGTCGATGGCGATGATGTGGTCGATACCGGCGGAGACCCACTCGATCTTGGCGTTCTGAACTTCCTCCGGGATGTGCTTGACGTCAAGGCCGGTGGCGCCGATCTTGGTGATGCCCCAGACGTAGACCTTGCCGGAATTGGAGAGGCCGACGGTGAAGCTGCCGTAGTTGTCGATCATCTTGATGTCGCCCTGCAGCTCCGCGGGGACCCTCATGAAGGCCATCGTAGGGGGCAGATCCTTCTGGGTGGTCTCGGTATAGGAGTCGTAATACTTGGGCATGAAGCTCGGGCCGATGAATACGACGCAGAACATGATCAACACGACCGCGACGGAGATGACCGCGAACTTGCGCTCCAGGAAGCGCTGCAGGACCTGGCGGGCGGGGCTGACGATGAGCTCGGAGTCGTCCGGCTTCTTTTCCCCGTCCTCCGCCGCCTTGCTCTTCTGGTACATCTTCTCCTCGTACTTCGGACCCATGAACATGCGGGTAAACCAGCGGCCGAGCTTATGGAAGAGGTTTTCCTTCTTATCTTTCATATTCGCTCACCTCACTTGCTGATTCTGACGCGGGGGTCGACGAGGCCGTAGCAGAGGTCGGAGACCAGGTTGCTGAAGAGGCCGATGAAGGTGTAGATGACCTGCATGAACATGATGAGGTCATAGTCGGCGTTCTTGACGGCGTTGAGGTACAGCAGACCCATGCCCTTGAAGCCGAACATGGTCTCCATGATCATGGCGCCGGAAATGATGCCGAAGAAGCCGCCGACGAAGATGGACACCAGGGGGACCAGCGCGTTGCGCCAGGCGTGGGAGTAGATGACGACCTTCTCCTTGAGGCCCTTGGCACGCGCGGTACGGATGCAGTCGAGGCTCAGGGCGTCGATCATGGAGGCGCGGGTGATACGCATGATGGACGCGAGGGAGCCGAAGGTAAGGCAGATGCAGGGCAGCGCCACATGGTGCAGAACGTCAAGCGCATTTTTCAGGCCGGTGGCGGTGCTGCCCGGCGTCTTCATGCCCGAGACCGGGAACCAGCCCAGAATCGAACAGAAGAAGACGATAAACAGGATGTAGATAATGAAGCTCGGCGTGGAGAAGCCGATCAGTGTGAACACCTGTGTCCCGCGGTCAAAGCGGCTGCCCTTTTTGACAGCGCATTTGATGCCCAGCGGGATCGTGACGCCCAAGACACAGATCTCCGATATCAGGCCGATCAGCATGGAATTGCGGATGGCCGGCCCGACGACCGTCACAACGTCGGCGTTGTGCTGGTAGGAGAAGCCGAAGTTGCCCTGGAAAATGCCGTTGCACTTGCCGTCGTAGAAGGGATAAAGACCGAGCCAGCGCAGATACAGGATCAGCTTATTGTCGGTATCCGTACCGTAGCGGCGCTGGTATTTCAAATATAGTTCTTGAAACTTTGTGTCCTGCTCGGCGGCGCTGAGCGTGTTCTTCAGTCCGGCCAGTTCCGCCTTGGCGTCGGTGTAGGCGCGGTTGGCGGGCATCAGCTGATACAGCAGGAAAAGCAGAAATGTCAATACGATAAAGACGAAGATCATATAGATCAGTCTCTTTGCAATATATCTTCCCATGGGATTCTCCTTTGTGCGTACGCGGACGCAGTACTTGGTGATTTGGATCCCCCCGCCCGGCAGACGGGAAGCGGCCCTCTCGGCCGCTCAGCTTTGTGGGAGATGCACAGCCGGAAGATGCGGCGATATGGAAGGCGCGAAGGGAGTTAGCGCTGGATATAGGAGCGGCCGCACGCGGCGGCCAATCGACAGATAGGGAACAAATCCGCATCCGACGGCTTGCGTCGCCGGATGCGGAAATGTGCTTAAGTTATGGATCCAAAGATCCTGTCAAGGATCAGGCCAGCCAGTAGATGTCAGCGTAGTCCTTGATGTAGTACGCAGAGTAGTCGTCGTACATGGCCGGGTCGATGGTCATGTTCCAGGAGTAGTCGTACGCTGCGCTGTTGAAGCCAGTGGCGAAGTTGAACGCGCAGTACATCGGGCTGCCGGCGTAGAAGCCGTAAACAGCCTGCTGGTACAGCTCGTCAAGCATCGGGGCGAAGTCACCCAGGGTGTTGTACACCACCATGCCGGCGGCGGCAATATTCGGGTTCTCCTTCAGGCCGGTCTGGAGCAGGTCGGTGAACTCGTTGGGAGTGGTGCCGTACCAGTTGATGACCAGAGGCATGAGGAAGAAGTCGCCCATGTCGACGGTCTTGTAGGTGCCGTCAACGGACTGGTAGTTCTTGTCGTTCTCGCTGATGACGTCAGCAGGAATGGCCTTGTAGCGGACGCCGCTGGTGTAGGGGTTGCCCTCGGCATCGTAGACCCAGCCGTCGGCCTCGAGGACCTCGATGGCGGAGTCAGCGCTGGTGGCGTAGGAATCGAGCATCATGCCCTGCGCGACAGCAGCCTTGTACATCCAGGAACCGGTGTAGTACGGGCCGTCAACAACACCGCCGTAGCCGCCGGTGAAGTCCTTCGCGAACTGAGCGCGATCCATGCAGAAGGCGATGGCCTGACGGACGGACTGGAACTGAGCCGGGCCGTAGTCAGCGCGGAAGCCGAGCTTGCCGTAGCCGGCGCGGCTGTAGTGGGTGTAGACGTACTTGCCGTCGGAGCCGTCGGCAAGAGCAAGGGCCTCGTCGGTGGCAGCGCCGCCGGTGATGGCCGCGATGACGTCAAGGCCGCCGGCCTTGAAGTCCTCAAGCTGGGTGTCAGTGACGACCTTCTTGTAGATGACCTTCTCGATGTGAGGAACAGCGCCCTCGTAGTTGCCCTTGAAGTTCGGGTTGATCTCCAGGACAGCCTCAGAGGTGGCAGAGTCGAAGCTCTTCACGCAGTAGGGGCCGGAGTAGGGGAACGCAGCGTAGGCAGCCTCGGTGGTCTGGGTGAAGTTGTCCTTGATCACAGTGGCCTGCGCGTAGGTGTCGCCGTCCTTGGCGTAGAAGTCGCCGGTGATGTAAACGCCCTCGCCGTCGTCAGCAAGGTCGGAGTCGCCCAGGAAGAGGTCGATGGGCTGAGCGGAGAATGCGCCGTAGGTGATGTCGTAGAAGTACGGCAGCTGGTCAGCGGGGATGGTGACGGAGAAGGTGTAGTCGTCGATCAGACGCAGACCGGCGAGAGCGGGCGTGCCGGAGCCTTCGGTGCCGTCATAGAGCTGGTAGGCGTCCTTCCAGCCGACGATGGTGCGGCCGTTGGTCTCCTTGCCGGCGGCCTGGGTCCAGACAGGAGTCAGGCTGGCAGCGGTGTAGACAACGTAGTTCTTCGCGGTGATGGGGGTGCCGTCGGAGAGCTTCATGTCGTCGAAGATCTTGATGGTGGTGGTCTTGTTGCCCTCTTCATCAACCTCTTCACTGTGCTCCTCAACGACGGTCGGGTTCCACACGTAGCCGCCTTCCTTGGTGGTGGAGACGGTCTCGAGGCCGACGGTCAGGTTCTCAACGTCCAGGTCAGAGGAGCCGGGGTTGGTCTTGCCGAACGTGGCGTAACGGAACTGGCCGGAGAGCTCGGTGGAGCTGCCAAGGATGATGCTGTTGTCTTCCTTCTCGGAAGTCCAGTCGATCAGAGCGTTGGCCGGATCCCAGAACGGGTTGGTGGGGTGCTCCTCAACGCCCTTGATCTGGGCATTGTAGAGATCGTAGTACTCGTTGGAGTACAGAGGAACCTCGGGCAGGAGCATGTTCCAGCGGGTGATGTACAGACGCCACCAAGCGGCGTAAACGTCGTCGGCAGTGGCATAGTCACCAGCAGGCTCGGTGTTGTACACCATAGCCATGGTCAGGAAGTCCAGGCCGAGCTCGTGCTGCTCGCCGTCGACCTCGATGTAGGCCAGGCCGGTGTCGGGATCCTCGATCACGTCAGCGATGGTGATGCTCTTGCCGACCTGCTCGTACAGGGACACGTAATCCGTGCCGTACTCGAGGCCAGAAAGCTTCATCGAGGCGTACTCGGGGGACTCAACAGCAGTGATGCCGGCGGGTTCTTCGGCCGCGGGCTCCTCTGCTGCGGGCTCCTCAGCTGCGGGCTCCTCGGCAGGAGCAGCCTGCTGACCGCCGCATGCGGCCAGAGCGAACACCATGACGAGAGCGAGAAGCAGCGCCAGAAGCTTGTTGAGCTTTGTCATTTTCATTTTTCCTCCTTAAATATTTTTTATTAAACGCCGCAGAGCTCGACGGAGCCTTTGGCGGTTAATAACAATTCTCTCCGGCGAAGCGGAGAGCAGCTGCGGGAACGACCCATCTATGCGCTTTTTCCGGGTTAATTATTCATCCCGAAAACAGGGTTACTCCCTCGGCATGATAAAGTATAGCACAGTGGTTACGGGATTTCAAGAAAAAAAACGCCCCGGACTTATAGATTCGTCAAAAAAAGACCAGTAATTTTGTATAATTATACCATTCTTTGTGGAAAACGCTGTATAAACCATGCGTCAACACGGCGGATCGGCTCCTTTTGCACGCTCAGAGGTACCGCAGCTGCTCCAAGGTCTCCGGCGAAAAGCCGAAGGCCAGCATCAGCGCGACCGCCGCGGCGACCAGCAGCAGCACGATCAGCAGCGCACAGAAAAAGGAGCGCGCATAGTTGCGCAGGTTGATGCTGGGCGTTCCGCCGAAGGCATATACAAGCAGAAGGATGAAGCCGATAAGGGGGATCGCAAAGAGGAAGTTGTAGCCGACGTAGCCCCAGGCGCTGATCGGCTTATATTCCGATGGGACAGCCGTCTCGGGCGCTTTGCCCGCAGGATGTTGATAGCGCTCCCGATCCTCAGGCCGCTGCGCGGGCGGCACGGAGCGGGAGGGTCCGGCCGCCGGAGCCTGCTGCGGGATGCGCCTTGCCGGATAGGAGCCCAGCTCCTCCGGATCGGCGGGAAGCGCCGTTCTCTTCTCCGCCTCCGCCGCGGGCGGAGCGCTCTGCTCGGCGAGTCTGGAGCCGCAGAAGGGGCAAAATACGTCTGTGTTTTCGCAGGTGCCGCCGCATCGTTTACATACCATTTCTGGTTTCCTCCGTGTTCAGAAGTGATCGTGTATCGAACATTCTGTATAAATATTTATGGAATCGGCCGTTTATTCCCCGAAATTTTTGTGCGATTTGCCCATAGCAAATCTCCTTGCCGCGCTTCAGCTCTCCGTCCCCAGCACCAGCACGCCGCCCGGGGTATCTGCGCCGATCGCGACCGTGAACGCGCTCGTGCGCCGGATCTCCCCGCCCATCCCGGAGAGGAAGGGCTCGACTGTGGAGATCACGGCATAGCCGAAGCCGCGGCCGCGGTAGTGCATGGGGATGGTCAGGCGCGCGCCGACAGCCTTCGCCGTCCGGGCGGCGAGCGAGCCGTCGATGGTATAGTGGCCGCCGACGGGGATCAGCAGCACATCCGGCCTGCCGATGGCATCGAGCTGCTCCTCGCTCAGCGCGTGCCCCAGATCGCCCAGATGCACCAGACGCAGGCCCTCCGCCTCCAGCACGGCGATGCTGTTTTCTCCGCGCAGCGCGCCGCCGCGATCGTCATGCCAGCTGGGGATCTGCCGCAGGGCAAAGCGCGGCGCGCGCCCCGTGAGCTTCACGCCGGCGCGGTAATTGTGGTCGCGGTGCTCGTGGCTGCAGACGACGGCGTCCGCACTGAGCTCCGGCAGCGTCCAGCCCGGCACGCTCCCGGGCGCATAGGGGTCGAACACGAGGCTGCCTTCCTCGGTCTCCGCACAGAAACAGGAATGTCCGTACCAGGTCAGCTGCATGGCTGCGCCCTCCTTTTATATAATGTTGACTTCTGATTTGAATATAGCACAGGCCCCGGGGCGATTCAATAAAAATCTTATTGACCCATTCCGGCCGAAATGATATATTGTTGATTTGGTATCCGGGTCTGCCCGGCGGCGTGTCGCTGCGGGTCTGATTGCGGCGAATCCGCTTTCCCGGGCGAGCAAGAGACAATTATGACAACGATCATTGAAATAAGGAGAGTCTGCCATGTATCCGAACCGCATTGCGCGCGTCCTGCTGGGTCTGATCGCCCTGGCGATCTTCTGCGCGTACACATACTACCATGGCTCCGTGTCCCCCCGCACCCGCGACCTGACGGGCTACAGCTGGGGAATGCTGGGTCATGTCGGCGAATTGCAGCACATCCTGCCGGATTCCACTCCGCAGGGTGAGATCACCGCGGCCGAGCCGCAAGAGGAGCCCTCCGCCGAGGCCCCTGCCGTCGAAGACCCGGCTTCTGAGGAGCCCGAAGCCTCCGCCGAGACGCCGGAGCCGACCGTGGACCCCGAATCCCCCTACGGGAAGGCGCTGGCCAACGCCGCCGCCCGGGGTCTGCCCACGCCCCCGCAGATCGACATCTATGACTGGAGCATGATGCTCGTCAACGGTGAGCACTCCATCGACCAGTACGCGCCCGCGCAGCTGGCCTACCTCAACCAGACCGCCGACGAGATGGACATCCAGTATAACCACAACGACAACCGCTGCCCCGTGGACGAGCGCATCGCCGAGGCGCTGCTGAGCATGGCCAGGGGCTGCCGCGACGCGGGCCTGCCCGTGTTCCTCTCCTCCGGCTACCGCAGCTACAGCGACCAGGCCGCGAACTTCACCCGCGTCTGCCAGAACAACGGCGTGACGGACGGCAAGGACGGCGCCGGGCACTACATCACCATGCCCGCAGGCTGCAGCGAGCACCAGACCGGCCTCTGCTGCGACATCACCGATATCTACCGCCCGATCAAAAACAGCGAGATTGAGAACACCCAGACCTTCCAGTGGCTCAAGGCGCACTGCGCGGAGTACGGCTTCGTCGTCCGCTTCCCGGCTGAGAAGGCGGATATCACCAACGTCATGTACGAACCCTTCCACTTCCGCTATGTCGGCACAGAGGTCGCCGCGTACATGACCGAAAACAACCTCTGTCTGGAGGAATTCTTGGCGCTCTACGGCGTCGAATGAGGCGAACGATGAACATGAAACAAGTGATGCACCGCGCAACTGCCGCTCTCTGCCTGGCGCTCCTCCTGCTCTGCCTGAGCGGCTGCGGCAGCTTCTATCAAAGCACGGCCGTGCAGGAAGCGGAGCCGGTCAGCGAATCCTCTCCCGCGGAAAATCCCGCGGCGAGCGAGGAAACCGGTCTCGCAGCCGAGCCCGCGGCGGAAGCGGAGCCTTCGCCGGCGCTCACGCCGGAGCCCTCGCCGGAGCCCTCACCGGAGCCGACCCCCGACCTGCGCAGCCCCGGCGAGCGCGCGGCCGCCCTCGGCCTGCCCGAGCCGCCGGTTGTGGACATTGAGAGCTGGGAGTTCCGGCTCATGAATTCCTTCAACTCCTGCGGCTGGTATACGCCCGAGACCGACTATGTGGAGTCCCAACGCATGGACAACCGCATCATCGGCCAGGTGCAGGCGCTCATCAACGACGCGCGCACAGCCGGGCTGAACGCCTATATCGCCCGCGGCGAGCGCAACCTGGACTACACGCTCAACACCTGGATCAACTTCTTCGCCGAGCATCAGCATGACGCCCTCGAGACCGCGCGGCTGCGCCTGCCCCTGGGCGGGGACGAGCATCAGAGCGGCCTGGCTTTGGATCTGAGCGACCAGCTGATCCACAACGCGACCTACTACGACTTCGACGATCCGGAGATCTTCAGCAGCGACCTGGCGGACTGGGTGCGCGAGCACTGCGCGGAATACGGCTTTATCCTGCGCTACCCCGCCGAGAAGGCGGATTACTACGGCTACGCCTGCCCGCACCTGCACCTGCGCTACGTGGGAACGGAGGCCGCGGCGTACATCATGGCCAACGACCTCTGCCTGGAGGAGTTCCTGATGCTCTATGACCCGGGCGCGGTCTACATCCCGCCCGACGAGGCCAACGTCTTCAAGATGGGATAAACAGCTGACATAAGACATAATATCAACTCCCCGGCAGGAAAACCTGTCGGGGAGTTGTTGTTTCTCTCTTTGTTTCTTTATCCGCTATAATGCTCAGCGGAGGGCGCCGCCGCGCGGCGCAGCGCCGAGGAGGCTGATCTCCCGGCAGGAACCCTCGCCGAAGCTCTCCTCCATGGCCTGCTTGTAGGCCGGGAACAGCTCCGAAGGCATCAGAGCCTGCACGCAGCCTGCGAAGCCGCCGCCGTGCACGCGCCAGGCGCCTTTCCCCTCGAGCAGCTTCCTGCTCAGGTCCAGACCGGAGGCAAGCTTGGTGTCCCCGGTGACACTGGTGACGATGTTGTTGAGCAGCTTCTCCGAGGAGCGGCCGGACTCGTTCATCAGGCGCATGTAGGTTTTCCCGTCGCCCGCCTTGAGAGCGTCGCGCATCTGCGGGACGCGCTCGTTCTCGTCAAAGAAGTGCATCGCGCGCCGCACCGGGCGGTTCGCCGGATCCCAGCCCTTCGCGCGGAAGGCCGCCGGGTCCACGTCCGCCAGCACGCCCTTGTCAAAGAGGTTCGCCACATACACCATGTCCGCCGGGATGCGGGCATAGGAGGTGTCGAGTCCGGCGTGGCTGCCGCCGGTCTCGGTCAGGCAGAGGGTGAGCCCCATGGCCGCAAAGTCGGCCGGGACGGGCTCGATCTCCATAGTCTTGAGGTCGATATACACGGTCTTGCCCAGGGCGCAGACGAGCTGGCTCATGAGGCCGCTCGGCTTACCGAAGTGCTTGTTCTCGGCCGCGTGCGCCGCCTTGGCGAGTACCACCGGGTCGACCTGATCCTGATTGTACAGCCGGCTGAGGATGCGGGCGATCAGCACGGCGAAGGCCGCCGAGGAGCTCAGCCCCGCGCCGACCGGCAGCGTGCTGGTGACGGTCGCGTCAAAGCCGCCGATCTGCAGCCCCATATCCGCAAAGGCGGCGAGCACGCCGCGCGTCATGGCCCTGGGCGTGCCGAATTCCAGCGGGCGCACCGCCAGCTGGTTCGTGCGCAGCTCAAAGGGCTCCTGCCCCGCCGCGCGCACCGAAATGACGCCGCCCGGAACGGCCGATACCTTGGCGCGCAGCCCGAGGTCGATGGCTCCGGCGAGCACGCGCCCGTTCTGATGATCGGTATGGTTTCCGGCCAGCTCTGTTCTGCCGGGTACAAAAAACTTTTCCACCGCAGTTCCTCCTGCACTTATTCACCTGCATAATTCACAGATCTTAGCATAAAACATTTTTCATTAAAAGTCAACGTAATCTTAAAAATCCCGCGAAAACTCCCAAATTATTCAAGTATTTGTACTTTCCCTTGCTTTCCCTGTCCGCATAGGTTATAATGGACACAGCCCGCTTCAGACAAGCGTTTTTCTCATAAACGAAAGGAGTATCCGCCATGCTTTCCGAATATCACATCGGTCTCGGCCGCAAGAAAAACTGCATGCGCGAGCTGGCCGCCTTCGCGGGCGCCCGCAAGGCGCAGATCGGCGCGGACAAAGTCTTCGACTTCAGTCTCGGCAACCCCAGCATCCCCGCTCCTCCCTGTGTGAACGACGCGATCCGCGAGCTGCTGGAGCTCGACAGCATCGAGGTGCACGGCTACACTACGGCGGCCGGTCTGCCCAGCCTGCGCAAGGCCATCGCCGACGACTTCAACGCCCGCTACGGCGGCGATATCCGCCCCGAGCGCATGTACGTCATTTGCGGCGCGGCGGCAGGGCTTGCGATCTGCGCGAAGGCGCTCGTGCAGCCCGGCGAGGAGGCCATCGCCTTCGCCCCCTTCTTTACCGAATACCGCGTATTCGTAGAGGGCGCCGGCGGCGTGCTCGTCTCCGTCCCGCCCACCGCGGAGCTGCAGCCGGATCTGGAGGCCTTTGAGCGCGCGCTGAGCGAGAAGACCCAGATGGTCATCATCAACACGCCGAACAACCCCTCCGGCGTCGTCCTCACCGCGGAGACCCTCACCCGTCTGAGCGACCTCCTGCGCGCCGCCGAGGCGCGTTACGGCCACCCCATCTATCTGGTCTCGGACGAGCCCTACCGCGAGCTTGTCTACGACGGAAAGCCCATCCCGCATCCCGTCAACTTCTATGACGATACGATCATCGACTACTCCTATTCCAAGTCCCTCTCTCTGCCGGGCGAACGTATCGGCTACCTCGCCGTGAGCAGCCGCATGGCCAACGGAGACGAGGTCTACGCCGCCATCGCCGGCGCGGCCCGCACCTGCGGCTATGTCAACGCGCCGAGCCTCATGCAGCGCGTGGTCGAGAAGTGCGTCGGCCAGACCTCCGATATTGCCGAGTACAAGATCAACCGCGACCTGCTCTTCAACGGGCTGACCGAGCTGGGCTTTGACTGCGTGTTCCCCGACGGCGCCTTCTACATCTTCATGAAGACTCCCGAGCCGGACGCCGTCGCCTTCAGCGAAAGGGCCAAAAAGTACGAGCTGATCCTTGTCCCGTCGAACGATTTCGGCGTCGAGGGCTATGTGCGCCTGGCCTACTGCGTCTCCGCAGACACCATCCGCCGCTCCATGCCCGCCTTCGCACAGCTCGCCGCGGAGTACGGCCTGCAGAAGAAATGATCCCGAACAACTCCATATAACAGCATAACAGCGCCCGCGGTCCCCATTTTGGGGACCGCGGGCGCTGTTATGTTGTACTTTCTCTGCGCTCTGTATCAGTCCGCCGCGAGCGCCGCAAGCGCGGCCTCCACGCCGCGCAGCATGTCCGCAAGCGGCAGGGAGGGCGTGCCGGGCTTCATCCTCGCGGCCTGCTCCGGCAGGGCGGGGACATGCAGAAAGCCCGCCCGCAGCGCGGGAAGCTCCGCCGCGGCGAGGTGCAGCGCCGTGTAAAGCACGCTGTTGCACACGAAAGTGCCCGCGGAGTTGGAGACCGCCGCCTCCACGCCCGCCTCCCGAATCGCCGCTGCGAGCTTCTTGACGGGCAGCGTGCTGAAATACGCCGCCGGCGCGCCGGGCACCACCGGCTCATCCATCGGCTGAAAGCCGCGGTTGTCGGGGATCGAGGCATCCATGAGGTTGACGCCGATCCGCTCGAGCGAGAGCGCGGCGCGCCCCGCCGCCTGGCCGAGAGAGAGCAGCGCGTCCGGCCGCTCGCGCCGCAGGGTCTCCGCGAGCAGCGCGCCGGCCTCGCGGAAGGCGGTCGGCAGCAGGAGTTTTTGCAGCTCCGCCCCCGCCGTGGCCTCGATGCGACGCAGGATTTCCTCCGCCGGGTTCACCGGCTCGCCGCCGAAGGGCTCAAAGGCAGTCAAAAGGATCTTCATATCCGCCGCTCCTCCCATCTTTGCTCTGCTTCCATGCTACCACAACGCGGCGGCAAAGAAAAGAGCCGCGGAAAAATTTGCCCGCCGTGCGCCCTCGGCGGGCAAACAGGCATTGAACCGCCGCCGCTTTTATGCTAAACTGAAAGTTGTCAAACGCGGCGCCGCCGCAGAACAGAAGGATCGCCAAAGAGAAGAATACCGAATCATAACCAGGGGAGAGAACGCCATGAAAGTTGTCCTGCAGCATGTGACCAAGCAATTCCCCAGCCTCAACAAAAAATCCCCCGAGCCTGTGACCGCCGTCCGGGATTTCGACTATGAGATCCCCGACGGAAAGCTCATCGGCCTGCTCGGCCCCTCCGGCTGCGGCAAGAGCACGACGCTCAATATGATCTGCGGTCTGCTCAAGCCCAGCAGCGGGAAGATCTTTTTCGGGGAAGACGATGTGACTGATCTGCCGCCGGAGAACCGCGGCGTCGGCATGGTATTCCAGAACTACGCGCTCTATCCGCATCTCACCGTCCGTCAGAATATTCTCTTCCCCCTGCAGAACCTCAAGGGGAAGGACAAGCTCTCCAAGGAGGAGATGAACGCCAAGGCCGAGGAGGCCGCCCGCCTCGTGCAGATCGACGCGCTGCTTGACCGCAAGCCCGCCGAGATGTCCGGCGGCCAGCAGCAGCGTGTCGCCATCGCCCGCGCGCTGGTCAAGCGCCCCCGTGTCCTGCTGCTCGACGAGCCGCTGAGCAACCTCGACGCGCGCCTGCGTCTGCAGACCCGCGAGGAGATCCGCCGCATCCAGCGCGAGACGCAGATCACC